>ERZ1106943.3729-NODE-3729-length-11238-cov-2.686399_pt1 | contig 11238 bp, 7 predicted proteins | sample MGYA00403671_ERZ1106943 | MGnify/ENA primary metagenome ERZ1106943 (study PRJEB35170, sample SAMEA104062427) | human gut metagenome | biome: human gut; feature: human-associated habitat; material: faeces | place: Denmark | collected 2012-06-14 ...
GCAGGGTTGTCTGCAGGATCGTCGGAACGCAGTACAGGAAAAGTCCTGTATAAAATAATTGGGATTTTAATTTCGTTCTGTTATTGTTCATTGCTTTCTATCTCATCTGTTATCTTTTTCAGGGAACTTCCTTCTCTGAGATGCTCTCCTGTTTTCTTATCGAGGATATGACCTACGATATTAGCGTCGGAAGGATTCAGGGAAACATGATCGTCTCCCTCTGCCCACGCTGACGTAAAGATACAGCACAGGCATAGTATAAGTGTAATAAACTTATTCATTGCTTGATTAATAGTTGTTTGAATATTAATGATTACGAATTGCCGAGGAGACGGGGCATGCCCCGTCTCTACAAACGGATATTGATTTCTGGATATGTAATCAAACAACTGGGGGAGCCCGCAGGTATCGCAGTCCCTCAACGGAAGCGACATGATCCGGATAGACCGGAGACTCAGAGAGATTAGATATTTTTAAAGAATAGAATTGTAAACGTAACAGGTGAATCGCCCCGTCCATCACGTGAATAGACGAGAGCATATGAAACAACTGTATCTCCGCCAAAGAGGTATGATGATGGCAAGTACCGTCCGCCGTCTTCTTGAAAGGGTGCGCATGCACGATGGTCGTACCATGCTCCACATGGACGTGCGTAAAAAGCGAGACGCTGCTATAATACGCGATAAAAAGTACCGGCAGCAACCACTTTATATATTTAACCATCGTTTCCCTCACCCTGTACATCGTTATTTCGTGGGCAAAGATACTACAATTTTTTTAATTGCTTTGTTTTATGTATTTTCGCGTTTCTAAAGCAAAAAAGAAACTCTTATGAATTGGTTACTTGAGACGCTTACAGAACCCTCGATGATACAGGCCGTGGCTGTCATTTCTATCGTGGCGGCGGTTGGTGTATATTTAGGGCGGCTAAAGATATTCGGCATTTCATTAGGCATCACTTTTGTATTCTTCGCCGGTATTATGGCAGGGCATCTGGGCATTACCGTAAATAAGGACATGCTGAACTTCGCCCAGAATTTCGGGCTTATCGTTTTCGTATATACCTTGGGATTGCAGGTAGGTCCCGGTTTCTTCTCTTCCCTAAAAAAAGGCGGGGTGGAAATGAATACGATGGGATTAGGGGTGATCGCCTTAGGGCTGATCTTGACGTTGGTGTTTCATTGGGTAACAGGAATCTCCATCCCCGTTATGGCAGGGTTGCTATCCGGTGCCGTAACGAATACCCCGGCCCTAGGTGCCGCCCAGCAAGCACTCTTACAGATGGATCCGGGAAATACGAGGAACGTAACGGATATGGCTCTGGCCTGTGCCGTAACTTATCCATTAGGTGTCGTAGGCGTAATTCTCGCTATTATCATCTTGAGGTCCTTATTCGCTAAAAAGACACAGAACACGCATAAGGAGCAAGACACGACAACAAACGTAGCGGAATTTCAGGTATTAAACCCCTCTATTTACAATAAGAGCATCCAGCAAGTCATGAAATTGACAGAAAAACATTTCGTGATCTCCCGCCTCTGGAGGAACGGAAAGGTGACGATCCCTACCTCTGAAACCATCTTAAAGGAAAAAGACCATTTGCTTATTATATCCGTAAAGGCGGATGTCGAATCCATCAAGGTACTTTTCGGAGAACAAGAGACTACGGACTGGAATAAAGAAGATATTGACTGGAACGCTATCGACAGCCAATTGATCTCCCGCCGTATCGTCGTAACCCGCAACCGGGTAAACGGGGTAAAGCTAGGCTCGCTCCGGCTCCGCAACCTATACGGGATCAACATCACCCGGGTAAACCGTGCGGGTATCGATCTGGTGGCCTCCCGTGACCTCCGTCTACAGATTGGGGATAAACTAACGATCGTAGGCGAGGCCAATTCCGTGAATAACGTGGGTAAGATATTGGGAGACGAGCTGAAACGGCTGGATAACCCCAACCTGCTTGCCATATTCGTAGGACTTACGCTGGGCGTATTAATCGGGGCGATCCCAATCGCCATACCGGGAATGAGTACCCCCATCAAGCTGGGTATCGCCGGAGGACCGATCATCGTTGGAATCTTGATGGGTGCGTTCGGCCCCCGTTTCCACCTAACGACTTATACCACCCAGAGCGCGAACCTGATGATGCGGCAGTTCGGTATAGTGATCTATCTGGCGGGACTGGGAATCGACTCCGGAGCTCATTTCTTCGAGACCGTCTTCCGTGCCGAGGGATTGTTATGGATCGGTCTCGGTTTCCTATTGACGATCGTACCGGTCTTGATCGTCGGGTTCATCGCCTCTCAATTCTTCAAGCTAGATTACGCCCACAACATAGGTATGCTATGCGGAAGCATGGCCAATCCGATGGCCTTGAGTTATGCCAATACGACCGTCGAGGGTGACGAGCCTTCCGTATCTTACGCTACGGTTTACCCGTTATCCATGTTCATCCGGGTGATTTCTGCCCAATTATTGATCATGTTATTCACTTGACTGCTTAAAAAGTCTAACATTCGACCTGTTTTTTGTTTCACTTACCTTATCTTTGCAAGACATTTGAAACAATACTTTGATGAATGAATGAAACTATACTCAATGGGCTACTGAACTTGTTCGCTATATTTGCTTCGTTGGCAAAAATAGAAAGTGACCAAGCGCGTCAGGCCGTCAATTCTTACTTAACCAGTCACTTTGGTATCCGCTCCCATAAAGAATATATGGAGCTATTTGATGAGATACAAAGTGTTTACGATGATCCGGACTTCGATATCGATAGAGAGAGTGTTATTATCAACGTATGCAACCAGCTCAAGCCCAAATTGATTGCGGAAGACCAGCTATTGCTCCTTCTCCGTTTCATGGAGTTCGCCCATGGCAACAATGAAGGATTGAACGAGAACTTAGCCATTTTCCATAAGATCGCTACGATATTTAATATCGACACGGATACCTTCGACAATCTATACGCCTTTGTTGTCGGTAAAAAATCTCCCTCCATACTTACAATCAACGCCGATGATAGCGATAAAGATATCAACCATATCTACAGAAGGGGATTGGAGGGCGAGATACGGGTGTTGAGACTGACCCGGTTCGACCGAATGGTCTTTATCTACCAAGGCAGCGGACGGGTATTCATGAACGATATCCCGCTTACTTCCGGTATCTTCTATGGCTGGCAACGTAGCAGCGTAATCAAAAGCCCGCTATTCTTGCCGGTTTATTATAGTGATGTCCTCGATGTATTCAATCAGAATGAGCATAAGGAACGTATTTTATTAACCGGGAGGGATATCGAGTTCAGCTTCAAAAATAGCGAGAACGGTATGCACAATTTCTCTTTCAACCTTGAATCCGGCCAGTTGGTAGCCATCATGGGAGGAAGCGGCGTTGGTAAGTCTACCTTGTTAAGCATCTTAAATGGGAATATTATCCCCGGTGAGGGAAGTGTATGCTTGAACGGACATCCGCTGAGTGATCCGGAATGCAAGCAATTGATCGGTTTCGTGCCTCAGGATGACTTGCTGATCGAGGAGCTGACCGTATTCCAAAATCTATGGTATCCCGCCCGCCTTTGTTTCGCGAACCTGACCGAAAAGGAGATCGAGGATCGTGTCAATACGATACTGGAGGATTTGGATCTGAGCAAGATCCGGGATTTGGCCGTCGGGTCTCCAATCCGGAAAACGATCAGCGGAGGGCAGCGTAAACGTTTAAATATAGCACTGGAACTTATCCGTGAGCCGGCGATCCTTTATTTGGACGAGCCAACCTCCGGCCTCTCGTCCACCGACTCCGAGAAGGTCATCATGCTGTTAAAGGAACAAACGCACCGGGGACGGCTCGTGGTTATCAATATCCATCAACCTTCGTCCGAGATCTATAAGTTGTTCGATCGCCTGTGGTTATTAGATACCGGCGGTTACCCGATTTACGACGGTAACCCGATCGAGGCGATCACTTATTTCAAACGGATCGCCAATTACACCGATCAGGATATCAGCGTGTGCGGCACTTGTGGAAATATCAATCCAGAATTAATCCTAACCATTATCGACGCAAAAAAGATAGACGATAGCGGAAACCAGACAAACATCCGGAAGATAACTTCAAAAGAATGGCATGAGTTATATGTAGCTTCCCGCCCGAAGTTCCAAGAGGTTAAGCCTACCCCCCTGCCCCCGAATCATCAGCAGAAGCCCTCGATCTGGAAGCAATTCTGTATCTTCTTGGAAAGAAACATAAAAACCAAGCTGACCAATAAGCAGTATTTGTGCATCGCCTTACTGGAGACTCCTTTATTGGCGGTGATCGTGGCCCTGCTCACCCGCTTCGTACCCGATGACGGGTATTCTTTGCTGGCGAACAAAAATCTGGTATCCTACATTTTCATGGCGGTGATTGTCGCTACTTTCACGGGATTAAGCATCAGCGCCGAAGAGATCATCAAGGACCGGACGCTCCTAAAGCGAGAACGATTCTTGCGATTGAGCCGAGGCAGTTATCTCTCGTCAAAGATGTTCTACCTGCTTTGTATCTCTGCGATCCAAAGTTTGCTATTCATAGTGGTAGGAAATTTATTGATAGGCATCGGAAGCGAGATGTTCCTTACTTGGTGGATCACGCTATGGGCAACCTCATTCCTCGCCAACCTGACAGGTTTGGTACTATCGCAATCCTTAAACTCGATCGTAGCGATCTATATAACGATACCGCTGCTTTTAATCCCGCAGATTTTACTTTGCGGCTTAGTTGTCAAGTTCGACGATTTGAGCAGGAGCGCATCCAGCCGGAACATAGTGCCCCTTATCGGTGAGGTTATCCCCTCACGTTGGGCATTCGAGGCGTTGGTTACGGAACAATTCCGGAACAACAGCTACAACCGCCTATTTTTCACGGTCGAAAAAGAAAAATTCCTAGCGCAATATTACCGGAATGTCCATGCCGACGAGGTGCGCAGCCTCATAAACAGCCTCAACCTGATCCCGAATAAACGGGAAGAAAACACCCGGACGATCCACAACGAACTGGCCGTACTATCCCGTGCCGCCCGTATCGCCCCCTATACGTCCAAAGAGAGTTACGAGAGCTATATGGATAAAGTGGAAAAAGCCCTGCATACCCGTAGCGATAATTTCACGGCGTTATTAGAGAAAAAACGGAAAGAGGTCATTCAAGAACATGGCTCCGAATGGTTGAACACCTTGAAAAAAGAGCACCATAACTCGGCCATTGAGGAACTGGTACTTAACTCAACCAGTACCCAATTCTATAAGGAGGCTCACAACCGGATCTATCCTAAAATCGGGCAGATTTATCTGGAACCGGACAATAATTGGGGACGTGCGCCTTTCTATAGTCATGAGAAAAAATTCGCCGGTTATACATTTTCTACTTTTACATTTAATTTATTAATGTTAGGAATCTTTGCTTTATTGGTAATTATATCTATCTTCGCAGAGTTTCCCGGCAAGTATTTAAACAAAGGGAGCGATTAATGACAAAATATATAATCTAAAAATAAAGAATAACATGAAAAAGAGTTTTGTTAGCCTGCTAACCATAGCAGCGATTACATTTGGAATGGTATCTTGCAACAGCAGTAAAAAACAAGACGCCGCTGAGCAAAAAGTAGAGGAAGAAGCAGCTATCGCGGGAGAAGTATCTAAAGGTCTGCTTACTGTCGAGTTGAAAGACGAGGTTACTCGTTTCTTGAAAGATATGCCGGATTCGGAGTTGCCTTACAAAGTATCTACCGGCGAGGTTACGATCTCTGTCGCTAATACTGATTTTATGTTGCCGGTCAGCAAGGTTTCGGAATTGAACACACAAGCCCAGAAAGCACGTGCTTGCGGTATCTACTTCGCAGACTTGAACGTATTGAAGGCTATGAAAAAGCCGACTACAGATATCGAGAACGTATTGGTTAAATTGACTACGGATCTGGACATTCCATTCGCTATCGACATCATGAAAGAGTCCGCTCCCGCTAACGCCAGCAAAGAGGAGTTAAGCAAATTCATGAAAGACCAAGAAAACAAATTGATCGACGCTATGATGGAAAATGATAAGGCTGACGTTGAGCTTGAGTTGTTAGGGGGCATGGCTGTAGAATATGCCATTGTATACGCAAACCCGGGCTTGGTTGTTAAAGGCGACGCTATTTCCGCCGGTTTGAGCGAGAATATGGAAAAACGTATCGGTATCATCCAGCAGATCACAGCCGACTTAGCTAAATATTATCCTGACTTGGAGCAATTAGGAACTACAATCGCTCCGTTAAGCGGAATGGTAGCAACCATAAATACGGCTCGTGAGTCAAAAGCTAAGATTGAGGAAATGCGTGCGAATCTATTGAAGTAATATAAACCTCATATCATAAAAAGTGTATGGTGATAACATCATACACTTTTTTTATATCCCTTCGGATATCACTGCAACAGGCCTTGCAATAGTACTGCAACCCTTATGCAGTAATGCTGCAGCACCTATGCAGTAACACTGCAACGCCCATGCAGTATCCTATATCTTATGAGTTTTGATAAGTACCTTATCCCCATTTTCCAGAGTAGTAGCGAAAAGATAGATAGTTCCTCCATCCACAATTTTAGTTCGCTTACGTAACTCATCCACCGAGAGGGGGAAATTACGGACTGTGATATTCGCTTGGGGAATCTGCCTCGACAAGGTCTTACATTGTTTATTCGTAAAGGGGATCACTTCGTCTACCACAAAAGAACGTCCCGGAAAACTAGGGACAACCTCATCCGACGTATATAAATGACTGCTGACATGCAATTTATTCAATCCAAAACGAGTGGCGACCGCTTTAAACGCACCCGCCTTCAAGATGGAAGCGTTCGGTTCGTATAAATAACGCTTGACTTCTCCACGGATGGAAGCGACAGCTTCCCGTTCTTCCACCAATGAGAACGCAAACAATTCCGGCTCTTCCTCCGAAGTGAAATTCACGCAACAGATTTGAGGACTCCCGCCTTTCGAGCCTCGCTCCAACACAAACAAAAGCTCCTTACATTCATTTTTCACCGAAAGCACCTGTATGGCTGTCACATCCGGAAGCAAATCCAACGTCATATGAATATCCGCCATCGGAGATAATTTAGCGATCACCTTAGGGGCATGACCAAACAAGACAGGAACCAACTTTGTCAAGTCCGGCTCGCAATCTTGCAGCGCAAAAACCCGCTTATTCCCCTCTCCCCTACGAGCCGGATCGATATAAAACACATCTATTCCATCGATCTTATCTATTAACTCCGTAGAATCGCCATTCAATACCGTTACGTTACCAACGTCTAGCACCTTGAAATTATGGATAGCCGCCTCGCAATAAGCGGGAAAGCGTTCGATATAGGTAACCTGCCGTACTTTCCGGGAGAAGAAATAGCTATCGATCCCCAATCCACCAGTCAAATCACATACATGTGCCTGTGGATCTACCAACCTCTGTTTGTACAAGGCAGTCTGTTCCGAGGAACATTGCTCCGCCGCTATCTTCTCCGGAAAAACCAGTCGATCGTTTTGATACCATGAAGGTAGTTTATCCTTGATCTGCCGCCGAGATTTTAATTGATCCACCACGAAAGGGATATCGATCCCCGGATAACGAGAGGCGGAAAGCAACAGACGATTCAAATCATCCGACGCATGTTCCTTGATAAATCGTGAAAGTTCCTCTATTTGTTCCATGCTTTGTCAACCTATACGTTCTTTAGGCAAAGTTAGCGTAAAACGGCTACCTTTACCATATTCCGACTTCAATTGTATCTCACCGCCGAAACGCTGCGCTATCACTTGGCAAATCGCCAGTCCGAGTCCGGTGCCTTGCGCAAACTCATCCAATTTGCAAAAACGATCAAAGACTTGCTTCTGTTTCTCCTCAGGGATGCCGATACCAGTGTCTTCTATATAGATATGAAGGCAGTCGCCTTTCGTACAGAAATAGTATCCAACTTCTATATAGCCCGAAGTCGTGAACTTGATGGCATTATTGATAAAATTAGACAATACTTGTTTCAGCCGATAAGGATCTACCGCCACAACCACCGGGATCTCGGGGACACGCATGCGTAGCTCTACCCCCTCGGGCATCATCAATTGGAAAGTACAATAGATTTCATTGATCAAGACATTCAAATCATGGCGATCGAAAACAAAACTCATCTTTCCAGATTCCATACGGGAAAGATCTAAAATATCATTGATCAGTTTCAATAGTAAGTCGGAGTTCGTATTAATCAACTTCACGAACTGCTCACGCTCTTCCGGCTCCAAGACCTCTTCCGAGTTCATTAAATTCGAGAAACCGACAATCGCGTTCAGCGGCGTACGGATCTCATGGCTCATATTCGCCAAGAAAGCCGACTTCATCCGATCCGACTCCTCGGCTTTTTCCCTCGCAGAGATCAATACCTCCTCCGTATCCTTGATATTTTGGATATTCAAACATAAGCCATTGATTACATACCCATCATTCGCATCCTCTAAGCTTCCGTAACGAAATTCCCACCATTGGTAACCTTTCCCGTTAAAATCGCAACGATATTGAAGGATATGATGAGAGATCGTACCCGTACAAATGAAATCAATCAAGGAGCGCAAACTCTGCCTATCGTCCGGATGAGTCATCTCGTACAGCTCATCCAAAGGAATTTCCCGGGGAGAAATATTCACATAGCTAAAGAACTCGTTGTCAAACCGGAAGGTACCAGACTGTAATTTCCAAGCGAATATATTCCCCCCTTCCAACGCTAAAGAAAGATGCTCCTTCTCTTGCTTCAAATTAGCGAGCACCGCTTTCCTTCGTCTTGCTTCCCGCCAATAGAGATAAAACAAATAACCGATCAATGCCAGCAATAAGATCACGCCCAAGGAAGAGGCGATAAAAACCCCAATCTTATACCGTTCAGAAATAGGCATATTGATGATGTGAACATTAGTAGGGACCTCCTCCTTTGAGATACCTAAACGTTGCATCTCCCCCCAATCATACAGATACTCTTTAGGACTCTCTACGATCGGAACGGAAGAGACAGGCGTGCCGGAAAGAATTTTAGCCGCCAACCGAGCCTGTTCCGCCGCTTGTATGCGATTCGAGCAAAAATAGCCTCCCAGAACTTCCACGTTTATATTAAAGATTTCCCGCACCGCCGTAAATGAAGGAGTCACGAACATCTTAGACAAGCCTGCGGATGTATAGTCATAACGGATATTGAAAAATACGCAATAAGGATAGGTACCATTAATATTACTCAATAAAAACTCCCCATTGGCTTTACGAAAAGGCATGAAATGGATTATATTTTTCGAAGGACGTATCGCCTTCATTCTCATCTCGGTTCTAAACATCATGGAATCCACCTTAAAGTCCGGATCATTTAATTGGAAAGCCAATTGATTATAATCCAACACATACCGGCTCGTATCGACCGCTTTTATCAACTCCCGGAAAGCCAACTGCCCTAAGGAGGTCTTATCATAATTGATATAAATGCGAGACTTTCCCATTTGCCGATCGATCAAACGAAGGTTCTCCTCATAATCAATCTTATCCCAGCTACCTGTTACATTCGGATATTCTTCCAGCAAATCCCAATTAGGGAAATTGACGCCAGAGAAAACAACCGGAACTTTCTTTACAAAAGGATGGCCGCATTTCATCAACGTATAGGTAGCCTGATCATCATTCACCAATATGATGTCGGGCTTCCAAAGACGGATCGTATCGATAAAGTTATACATCCGTTCCTCTTCCTCCTCAGCCATATAACACTCGCAGTCGAGATAAAACGTACGGATGTCCGCATTCACCCGATTTTTTCCCAGCTCTTTCCGGATATCTGAGTTTAATTCCAGATAGTTCTTATCATCCCACCGAAAAGATTGGATCACAAGCACACGGCTCCGCTTCGCCTCAGGTTTACACCCCAACGCTAATAAAAGCAGAATAAAAACACCCCCGACATTATTTAAGAATCTCATGTCCAAACTTTAAACAGTAAATGTGACAAAAGTACGACTATTTTCATTATTCACATTCATTAGCTGTATCTTTCTTTTCCCTCTTCCGTTCTAAAATGAATAAATATATAGGGATTGTCAAGGAAAAGCCGTATATTTGTCCATTGGTTGAAAACCTTGTAAACTGTATATTAACAAGATTAATTCTATTAGTAAATGGGAAGAGTATTAGTTATTGGTGCAGGGGGCGTAAGTACCGTTGCTGTTAAGAAAATAGCGATGAATGCGGATGTCTTCACGGATATCATGGTAGCTAGCCGTACGAAAAGTAAATGCGACAAGATCGCCGCCGATATCAAGAACGTGAAAGTGCAAACCGCACAGGTAGACGCAGACAACGTGCAAGAGCTTGTTGCCTTGTTTAACGCCTTCAAACCGGATTTGGTGGTAAATCTGGCCTTACCTTATCAAGATTTGCATATCATGGATGCTTGTCTGGAATACGGTGTTAGCTATTTAGATACGGCCAACTACGAACCGCTTGATGAAGCCAAATATCAATACAGCTGGCAATGGGCCTATAAAGATCGTTTCGAGAAAGCCGGTCTTACCGCTATCTTGGGATGTGGTTTCGATCCGGGGGTTACCGGCGTATATACAGCCTATGCGGCAAAGCATCATTTCGACGAGATACACTATCTGGATATCGTAGACTGCAACGCAGGAGATCACCATAAGGCATTCGCTACCAATTTCAATCCGGAAATCAATATCCGTGAGATTACTCAACGTGGCAAATATTTCGAGGATGGGGAATGGAAGGAGACCGATCCGTTAAGCGTACATAAAGCCTTGAATTATCCGAATGTAGGACCGAAAGAATCGTATTTGATGTATCACGAGGAATTGGAAAGTTTGACCAAAAACTTCCCGACCCTCAAACGGGCTCGTTTCTGGATGACTTTCGGACAGGAATACTTGACTCATCTACGTGTCATCCAAAATATCGGTATGGCTCGTATCGACCCGATCCTTTACAACGGGCAGGAAATCGTTCCGATCCAATTCTTAAAAGCCGTACTGCCGAACCCGGGTGATCTGGGAGAGAATTATACTGGCGAGACTTCCATCGGTTGCCGCATCCGTGGTATCAAGGACGGTAAGGAATTAACTTATTACGTATACAACAACTGTAGCCACCATGCCGCTTATCTAGAGACAGGAGCGCAAGGTGTTAGTTATACCACCGGT
>ERZ1106943.3736-NODE-3736-length-11221-cov-9.415995_pt1 | contig 11221 bp, 10 predicted proteins | sample MGYA00403671_ERZ1106943 | MGnify/ENA primary metagenome ERZ1106943 (study PRJEB35170, sample SAMEA104062427) | human gut metagenome | biome: human gut; feature: human-associated habitat; material: faeces | place: Denmark | collected 2012-06-14 ...
ATAGGGATAGAGAATTTGCTCTATTTTTATAAATACAGACTTTTTCTACAAACTGAATCCGACAGGGTGTTCCTGTCGGATTTGTTTTTATATGCCTTCAAAATCCCATTCGGGAGTATACTCGAAGGTAGCACTTTCTTTATCCTGCGTGTAGCCGTCAAAGCCAAGCTGAGCGGCGTAATCGGTGACCGAGTTATATTCAAAAGTGGTAAGTCTTCTTGAAAGATTTTTTATTTCAAGGGCTTTTCCGCAAGGTGTGTACTGGCGCATAAGGCTTATCCTTATATCGCTTACAGGAACGGTGGCTTTAAGTATATCAAGCACCTTCATACTGTCGTGACGGCAACCGGGAAGTACGAGGTGACGGACAAGAACACCCTTTTTCATCATACCGTTTTCGAAAACCTGCACTTTTCCTGTCTGCCTGTACATTTCCGCAATTGCCTTTACCGCAACGGAAGGGTAGTCGGGTGCGGAGGAATATTCACGGGCAAGGTCGGGAGAAGCGTACTTGAAATCGGGCAGGTAAATGTCAATCAGCCCGTCAAGCATTTTCAGCGTTTCTACCTTTTCGTATCCGCCGCAGTTATAAACTACCGGTATATGAAGCCGTGGCTTTATGCTTGTCAGCACTCCGGCTATAATATCGGCATAATGAGTGGGCGTTACAAGGTCGATGTTATGCGCACCTTTTTCCTGAAGCTCGAGCATTATTTCACCGAGCCTTTCCGGTGTTATTTCCTTGCCGTAGCCGTCACGGCTTATGGGCATATTCTGGCAGAATATACATTTCAGCGAACAGCCGGAAAAGAATATAGTTCCTGCGCCTCTGCCGTCCGTTCCGGAAATGCACGGCTCTTCTCCGAAGTGGAGTGACGCTTTGGCTGTTTTAAGTCCTTTTACGGAGCAGGCACCTGTTGTTTTACTGCGGTCTATACGGCAGTTGCGTGGGCAAAGTGTACATAGTGGCATATTGTTCTCCTTTAAAAAACCGCTCCTGTTACGGAGCGGTCAATTATCTGCATATTATTCCGATGTTGTGGTACCGGAGGATGCTGCGGAGGAGGTTTCATTATCGGCTTTACTGTCAGCTGAAGAAGCGGAAGCATCGGACGATGTTTCTTCTTCCTTGGTGATGTTCAGCTTTTCGTAATCATATTCGTAATTTACGGCACTGCGCCATTCCTCAAGTATAGCGTTGGTCTTTTCGCTCTGACGTGAGGTTAAAAGCTCTTGCCTTACGGTCTTCCTGTAATCGCTTAAGTCGCTGTCTGTGACCTTTGCATCGCTTACATACTTTACGATATAATATCCGCTGTCGGTGGGGATAAGTCCGCTTATATCGCCCGGCTTTTCAAGGGCGAAAACTGCATCGTAAAGCGCATCGGAAATAAGTCCCTTTGAGTTCAGCACGAGTATCTGTTCGCCTGCGGTAGATTCGGAATATGCACTGCTGTATTCCTTTACCACTGCGTCAAAGTCTGCGCCCTCTGCGGTAGCCTTTTTAAGTGCGGCATCAGCCTTTTCCTTTATCTCAGCTAACTTTTCGTCACGCTTCTTGTCGATCTCTGCGTCATCTGCGCCGCTCTCGTTTCTTGCGGCATTTATCTCGGCATAATCCGAAGATGCAATGCCTACGGCTATATATTTGATATAACGTGCGTCTTCGGGTATCCATACCTTTTTGTACTCGGAGTCGGTGGCATAGCTTGAAGCGCTCTTTTCGTACGCCTGCTTAGCCTCTGCTTTGAGCTTTGTGATATAATCATCGACCTCTGAGTCGGATACGGTAACATCTTTAAGAACGTAGTCGTTGACTTTTTTCTGTATTGCCGTGTTGGTCTGCCACATCAGGAATGTATCCTCGGTAAGACCGAAGCCTGCAATATATTCATTGAAAAGCTCTTTTTCCTTTTCGAGAATCTTTTCATCATTGGCACTGTCCTCTGTGCCGGAGGTATCATCGGTGCTTATGCCGAGTGCGGTCTTCGCCTTTTTCTCGAATGAGGCGTACCAGTCGCTGAGATTCTTTGTATAGGTCTTTTCGACCTCAGCCATTTCTTCTTCGGAAAGCTGATCAAGTCCCAGCTCCTTGGCTTTTCTGAGTATCAGCTTTTCGTTGGTCAGCATATCTATTATATTCTTTCTGTACGACTGAGCGTAGGAGGCATAAGCGGAATTTGTTTCGTCAAGGCCGTAATTTGCTATGGTGAAGGAATACTCGGAATAGAAATCCTTGAATTTGACCTGATAATATTCCTTTTCTTCATCCAAAAGCGAGTCTGAGGTGGCCCATGCCACGATGTCGTCGTCTTTTGCCGTCCAGATGTTTTCAACACTTGTTGTGCCGCTGTCAGTACCTGATGTAAGAATGCTGTCGCTGCAGCCGGAGAACATCATTGTACAGGCGAGTATTGCGGCTGTCGCCGCTGTTTTTTTCTTCATTTTTATTAGATCCTTCCTTAAAATGTGCAGTAGGATATTTGTGTAAATTGCATAACGTACTGCTGTGACTATATAAGTATATCACAAATTTTCAAAAAATCAAAACAAATTTTCGAAAAAGAGGGTGAATTTTTTGTGAAAATGTGTTATAATTATATCCGTTATAATAAGATAGCTGTAAAATCGGATTTTATTGCTGTCTTTTCTGATTTTTCCGGAGGTAGATTTAAGTTGAAAAAGCTATCAAGATATATAAAAATACTGGCGCTTGCCTTGTCGGCGGTACTGACGCTCTGCGCCTGCTCGGGCGACGGTGCAAGCTCGGGTGAAAGCTCATCGGCACCTGACTATTCGCTTGATACATCCGCCAAGGTCGGATATGTATACAATGAAGAGATTTCAAGGGACAATATGACATATATGTTTGAGAAAAGCCGTAAGGATATTGAAACGGCGCTCGGTCTTGAAACCTGTTATGTTGACGGCGTTGCGGTGTCGCAGTTTGAAAATGCCGTAAAAGCGCTCAAAAACGAGGGCTGCAGTATCATAGTATCGGCATCGCACGTTTTTGCAAACTCGGCGCTCAGCTATGCGAAAAAGGATAAGGACATATATATACTGAGCTACGGCGGCACGGCATCGCTCACGAACCTTACAACGTTCCGTCCGAAGCTGTATCAGCCTGCGTTCGTCTGCGGAACGGTAGCTGCGTGGAATTCGGCATCTCACAAGATAGGAATAGTCGCAGACGATCTTATGTATTGCTCGAATGGTGTTATAAACGCATTTATCCTCGGCATACAGCAGATATACAAGGAACGTGAAACGGATGTCGAAATAATCTATGCGGAAACCAAAGCACAGACGGAAACTGCGGTAAATACGCTTGAGGGCAAGGGCTGTGATGTTATATTCTCGTATCAGTCGGATGATTACTGTATGTACTACTGCGATTCGATCGGAATGAAGTCGATAGGCTTTACAAACGATATGGCTTATTCGGCTCCGAAATACGGGCTTGTAGGGTATTATCTCAACTGGGCTACGTTTATCACGGACACGGTGAGAACCTGCATAAACGATAACTTTATGGCGGAGGTTTATGTCGGAGGCTTCAGTGAAGCGTTTGTGAAGCTGACACCTTATTCTGCCGCCTGCAAGAAGGAAACGCTCACCATAGCGGATACTCTTTATGACTATGTAAAGAAAGGCAAGGCAAAGATATTCGAGGGCGAGATCCGTGACAAGGACGGCCTTGCAAGAGTGGGTGCGGGAGCAACGCTTGACGATATGCAGGTGCTGGCGATGGATTATCTTGTTTACGGAGTAACGTATATAGATAATATTATCGACCCTGTGCCGAATCCCACGACATCAGACCTTATAGTGAAGAAGGAGTATGTTTCGTAAGGAGGAGGGTGATGTTACAGAAAGCCGATAAGGGCTGAGGCGGTGCGGATGCCGGAGATTTTGATAAAGTACGCCGATGAGATGATTGTCGGCGTTTTTTGTTTGTGGGGAGGGCGACAGGACATAGGATGCAATTGCCAAAGTATCGCAGGGCAACGTTCTTATATGAACAATATGCGTGATATTGCACAAAATATTAAACATAAATACGGCAGAAGTGGTTGATTTTTTCTAAAAATGTGATATAATAATATAAAAATATAATAAAATCATCGGAGGGAAAAATGAACGATAAAGTCATTAACGAAATCAAACTGATCAGTTTCTTTCAGTCGCTTCCGGACGAATTGCTCGGAAAAGCAATTGCAAATCTGGATGCAAACAGACATTACAGGCGGGGTCTCTCAAAAATAAAAAATAATGCAGAAAAAGTAAGTATGATTATGAGAGAGCCGGCTCTGAGAAAGAGCATGACATATAATGTTTATGATTTGGTTAAAGAACAAATTCCGCTTTCGATTGAAAACGCAGATTATGACACTATTATAAGCTCGATAAACGAGGAAAATAAAAATTTGTATTGCATTTTCTTTTTCAGATGGTGCTATGAATATGATGAAAACGGAGAAAGCAATGATAGATATTTCGGGCAATTCGTTAATTCGGAATTACCCGATGTTTCGCCCGACAAAATTCCGATGAAGCATTTCGTAATCAATAAAAACCCGATAAAGAACAATATGCCTGAAAGCACGACTGTCGATAAAAATGAATCCGTAAGCGAAGTGCTTTCCGAAAATGAAGATAACGTATATATACAAACAAATAAAACCGACGATGCCGACGATGCCAACGATGCCGATGCCGATACCGATAAAACTGAGCTTGGCGATGATGCTTCTGTCGATAAAACGGACAAAGCTGATGAAGATACGGTAAACCGGAAGAAAAATACAATGGTACTGATAGGTCATATAGAAAAAAGGAATACTTTTTATAACTTTTTCCCCCAGTTCGAACTGAAAGACGGAAAAATAGAAGAAATCTCGCCTGCTGCATTAAGGCGTGATTATCCGGATATCGGCGGAATCAATCTGTCTATATCCTACTCTGACAGCACAGCTAAGTATTTTCAGGACAAGAAGATCGATAACGATGACGACACTGTCATAACTAATGCTTATATCGTAAAAATAGACAGCTATTATCTTGATGACAATAACAACGATATATATAAAGTCAAGCTTAATTTATCAAGAATCGTGCATGACGGCATAGCGCTTGACAAAATTATCATTCCTGCTTGCAAAAACGATATATATAAAGTGGTTAATTGCGAATATACCAATAAACCGTTGGTTGAAATGATGGACGGGAACGTGACGCTGACTAATACTAATATTGCCGAAAACGAAAATGTGGTTATGCTCTACAACGGAAAATACTATGGTCCTTACAAAGCAAAACGCAGAATAGGTGACGGTAAATACTACATAAAGCCCGATATTACCAATTACCTTGTTCCTTTTTATCCGAACGAGCAAGTTCAGTGTTTTGAGCTTGAAAAGCAGTCGTATTATGATGATCCGACAGAGACACAGTTTATATATGCGACAGGTTCCCGGCAACAGGCTGACATTATTCCGGACGAGGTCCTGCTGAAAAGTGTATCTGAGAATATTTCATTGGAATCAGCAACCGAAAGCCCGGACGAATTTATCAACAGCTATATGAATATGCCTTTTGTATCCACACTTCCTGACAGCGTTGCACAGGAAAGACTGGAAAGGTTGCAAAGGATCATTTCTGACACAGAGGCTTTTTCTGATATAAAGCAGGAGTTGTTGAGCAGTTTGCTGAAATCACTTCCGGATACGGCAAGCAATCTGTCTAATCAGATGGCTACGGAATCGCAGGAATATAAGGATCTTCAATCTCAGTATCTGGATGAAAGAAACAAGAACGAAGAAAACGAAAAGCTGATCCAGAAGCTGAGAAAGGATAATCAGGAAAAGGAACAGAAAATAACCGAGCTTGACAGCGGTGATTTTAAAATTTCGTCCGACGAAGCCGAAAAGCTGAAGGAGGAATTGAATGAATATAAAAGAATGGTTACAGATATAACCGAAGCCGAACAAAAAATCAAGAAATTGCGAGATGAACAGTCAACTCTTGAAACAAATAATGAATATCTGAGAAAGAAGTCACTGGAATATAATGACGAACTGCTTTCAGCGCAGGATAAAGTCAGCAATGCGATTAAAACAGGTATAGAAAATGTTGCATCAAGAGCATTTGATCCGTTTTTATCAAACAGAATGATGAGAGAAGCCGCATCGTGGGACGCAAAAGAAGAAAAAGATATTTATGCGTTACGTTCGAACGAATTATCGAAAGTACAGCCGTCATCGTTATACGGTGATGATCTGATTGATTATATTGTTGATTATGTAAGTGCCAAAAGGGATTACAGCCGAAACGATATAATTAATATTTTCACATGTGTTACGCAGAATTTCCTCACCGTTTTTTCCGGAGAACCCGGAACAGGCAAAACGTCTATGTGCAATATAATAGGTGATATACTTGGTCTGAATCAGTTTGGTAAGGATATAAACAGATTCGTTTCGGTTTCGGTAGAAAGAGGCTGGTCTTCGAAACGTGATTTTATAGGATACTACAATCCGCTTACAAAAAAGTATGATAAAAACAACAGTAAGGTTTTTGACGCTCTGCAGACGTTGGATCTCGAAAGAGATAATTCACAATACCCATATCTCATTACCCTGGATGAAGCAAACCTCAGCCAGATGGAATACTACTGGTCTGATTTCATGCGCCTTGCAGACAGGACATCAGAGCTTGATTCATATATCAACATAGGCACTGAAAACGACCTTTTTGTTCCCAGAACATTACGCTTTCTGGCAACTATCAATACCGATCAGACGACAGAATCGCTTTCGCCCAGACTTATTGACAGAGCGTGTATAATAAAGCTGCCTGAAGCAAAGCTGAAAAAGAACACAAACACAGATATGCCGGGTGAGCATATAACCTGGGATGCATTATATAACGCATTTGCAAAGGACGATGAACTCAGCACTTCGACTGAAACCGCTCTTGAAAGCATATATGGCACATTTAAAACGTTCGGTATGAGTGTAAGTCCGAGAATAATGCTCAGCATAGAACAATATATCAAGACAGCCCAGAGCCTTATGACAGGCGGCGATAACGCACTGGCCAGAGAGATTGCAATAGATTATGCGGTTGTTCAGAAATTACTTCCGAAAATCAACGGATATTATTCTGACTATGAGCAATTCTTCAAATCGATCAAACAGCTTTGTGAAAAATATAATCTCAATAAGACATCATCCGCAATAGAGAAAATAGAAGAAGCGCAAGGTCACAATATGGGATACTGCCAGTATCTTATATGAGGTATGATTCATATGGACAGTATTGAAATCACTCTTATCACAGAAGAGCACGGTTCTGTGATTATCCCTTTGTATCTCGGTGAAGAAGAAACATTTTCGGGTGGTGATTGCGTATTTAATGATGAAGTTTACACGTTTTCGATTTCTTCGGGATACGGTTTTCCGACAAAACTTTTTGTCAATGAGGATTGTTTTGAAACAGAAATATATAAAATGACATCGAATACGTTTTCGTTTCGTCCTTTGTTGAAAAGTCAGAAGAATTCGCTTTTTCGTGAATGCTTCGGTACGGTATGCATTAAATTAGAGATACAAGGCAGGATATACAGCTCAAAAAGCATAGCTGTCATGGTTACTGACACTTTGAAGGGCAGAAGTATGCTTAAAATGGTTGAATATATTTCTGAGAACAGTCGTGGCTTTCTTTACAATGAAACCGAATATGCATCGCTCGGTGACGAATTTACACATTACAATAATATTTCAATGGCCACAAAAATTCAATTATTGAACGAGATCAGGGATATATACAGACAATCGTACAGATACCTTCAGAACAATCCGTATACCAAGCTGCGTAAAGAAGAAAAAATTGTGCCGTTTGCAAAAGTTACTTCATTCAATCCTTGCACGGTGCAATACATCGCCACTCATACAGACGAGCTGGATGCAGTAAATTATAATACAGGAATACAATTCAACAAGCAATTTTATCAGCCTGTTCGCACCAAAGCAGTGTTAAACGTTTATTCGTATGATACATATGAAAACAGTGTTTTGCTTGGATTTCTTCAGACAATTGTAATTGATATTTCGAAAACCGTAGATCTGCTCAAGAAGAAATATACTGTCAAGAATAAGTCTGCAGCGCCTGTAGGGTATATTGATTCTATGTACGAAATCTACCACAGTACCATAAAAGTAATAGCGCACTATATAGATACGCTTGTGGAATTGAAAGATGAATATCAGAAACTGTATTTATATTATGTTCGTCTGTTTGATTTTAAAGCGTCACCTGTTAACGCCACACCTGTATTCACCCCGGTTTTTCGCTCGGTGAATGCTTACAGACAACTGTATCGGGTAATCCATAAATGGTTTACCTGCAACAGTTCTGAATTCAGTCATGAAGATCTTGTGCTCAGCTTTATTTCTTCAAGCAAGATTTATGAGTATTACTGCCTTGTCAAGATGTTGACGTATATAAAATCGGCTTACGATTTCAAAATACAGAATTCATACAATGCTCATTACATGACAAAGAGCAAATTCAATTTAAACACAAAATACAACAATACATTTGTTTTTCAGAATAATGAAATACGACTGACCGTTTATTTTCAGCCTGTTATCAGCGGAAATGATTTAGCGGAAAATGAGATAGGCTTGTTCCGGAACACTTCTACAACTGTTAAAAACGATACGGCCGACAAAGGTTATATCTATACTCCGGATTATATTATAAAAACAGAAAGCAAAGGTATATCGCAATATCTGATACTGGATGCTAAATTCAGTACGACGGATATAATCAGACGGCAACAGCTTCAGGAACTGGTGTATAAATATTTGTTTTCTATCAGTACGCTCAATTCCAAAGATATTGTCAGGGGGCTATATATTATTTGCGGAAAATCAGATTCAGCCGACAGCGACAGCACTGTTCACGATCTTGCCAAAAATATCGGCATTAAAATTGAACCGTTTGCGGAAATCATCACAATGTCGGGAAATGACACAACGGATTATTATGCTCCTTCAAAAATTCTTGAAAGTATAATCAACGGGTGAAAAAGAAGCGGAAAAGTCAGTTTCATAAGTATATCCGAGATTTTTCTCGAGTGTTGTAATTATATAACGGTTATAGAGCGAAAGCTCCCTTATGCGAAAAAATCGCATAAGGGAGCTTTTTTGTTATGCTTATTCGCCGTTGTAAAGCTCGTAGTAGGTCAGGGCATCTTTCATAAAATGCTCGGTCACGTTGAAGTGATCGGCTAATTGCCAAAGCTCTGTAAGGCCGCTTCTGATCGCTTTTATAAGCGTTCTTCTGGTGAACGTGTGGGTCACAGCCCACGCTGTAGCACGGTGTTCACATCTGCCACGGGGGATGACGGGGCAGGTTGCGTCATAGAAGGCACCGGTCATGCAGTGTCCGAGCTCGTGAACGGTTTTTTCTTTTCGGTCGGCTATACTTTTCACTTTATGAGGGTCTATGGCGATAATGCACATACCGTCGGTGCATTGGCTCATAGCGCCCTGTTTGCCCTTCATACGCATATCTACAATAAGTATATCGTTATCCTGTGCGGTTTTTATAAGCTGTTCCAATTATCATTGCCCTCCCTTCAGAGCATTGCATCGGTTTACTTCTTTCCGTCCTTTTCTTTGCTGCGGCGAAGCTCAAGCTGGAGCATAGCAAGACGTTTTACATCGTCGAGTACATCGTCGTCTATTTCGGTTTCACCGAAAAGTGCGAATTTAAGGCGAGGGTCGGATACTCTTGCGGTATCGCCGCTCATAAGAAGTGTGTCTGTGTCTGTACCGAAATATTCGGCTATTTTCAATAACGTGGCGAACGGCGGCTCACGCTTTCCTGTTTCGTAAAGGCTGTATGCCTGCTTGGTCACGCCGAGATATTCGGCTACCTGCGCCTGCGACGCACCTTTTGCTTTACGAAGCTGTTTTATCCTTTCGGAAAATGCGCCTGAAACTGTGCCGGAGTTTTTGCTCATTTAAGGTTCATCCTTTCGTATTGACGTTCTGTTGTCTGAGATAATTATAACAACATTGTGTTGAATTGTCAATAAAAGAAACAAAGTGTTGTCAAAGATTGTTGCAGTTCAACGAAAATGAAGAATTTACGCTACAAACAGTTGACAAATGACCTTGCGTGTGCTATCATTATGACAACGGAAAGTTGCAGCAGCTTTCACGGTTATCATTTTTGATACGTTTGATAATTCCTTTAAAGGCTATTATAGCGTATTTTGTGTACTAAAAAACGTACACGATTTCGAAAATGAAGAAAAAATCAGAAAAACGGAGGGGATATATGTACAGATGTTTAAGATGCGGAGGAACGTATGACAGCAATGAGTTGACGCGGACGCTTCAGTACCGTGGAGAATATCAGGGAACGGCTGCATATGAAACCGAGAGGAGCTGTCCTGCCTGCGGGTACGATGTTGAGTATTGCGGAGAGTGGAGCGACGACGGGTACGATTATGACGAACTGTTATAATCAAGGCGAAAACGGTCAGGAAGGGGGTGAATATATACGGAAAGAAGAAGGGGCATAGAAATCACGCAGGAAATTCTTGATAAAATCAGCCACTGTATCGAGCTTGGGTACAGCGATGTGCAGACTGCGGAATTGCTCGGCATACATCGCACAACGCTGAGAAACTGGAAGCTGACGCACGATGAAATAAGGAGATTATATCAAAGTGACGGACAAGACGGTGACGAGGAGAGAAAAAAGCAGGTCGAGGAGGCATTGCTGAAGCGTGCGATAGGATACACGCAGACGGAAATCACAAGGCAGGTCGGAAAGGACGGGAAGCTGGGAGTTGTCAAAACGGTTGAAAAGCAGGTGATGCCAAGCACAACGGCGCAGATCTTCTGGCTGAAGAACAGATGCGGTTATGAGTGGGACGGCGGCGTGGTTGACGATGAGGAAAACGAAGGAGGAGTTGTGGTGATACCCGAGGCGAGAACGGAGAATGAGGGTGAGTTTTGATGAGGGGGATGGGGAACCGGCAGAGCGGTTATATGGCAAGGGTGGTGGTGATGGGCGAGGGATGGATGTTCTTTTAAAATGGCTGTGGGGATGGCAATATTCGGTGCAACGGGAGAGGCAAGCCTGTATAGTGTGATAACATAGTTTACAGAATGTGCAAGGACATAGTTTACATATT
>ERZ1106943.3739-NODE-3739-length-11219-cov-2.920906_pt1 | contig 11219 bp, 10 predicted proteins | sample MGYA00403671_ERZ1106943 | MGnify/ENA primary metagenome ERZ1106943 (study PRJEB35170, sample SAMEA104062427) | human gut metagenome | biome: human gut; feature: human-associated habitat; material: faeces | place: Denmark | collected 2012-06-14 ...
ATGTTGACGAGTTATTCATCGATAAGGCAAGCGGCAAGAATGCCGACCGCCCGGAGCTTACCCGTATGATGAATTACGTCCGGCGCGGCGACACGGTTATCGTTGAGTCAATCAGCCGCTTTGCGAGGAACACGCGCGACTTGCTTGACCTTGTGGAACGGTTGACCGAGAAACAAGTAGAATTTGTCAGCCGCAAGGAGGCAATCGACACGACTACGCCTACCGGCAAATTCATGCTCACTGTCTTTGCAGCAGTTGCGGAGCTCGAGCGCGAGTATATTCTTCAGCGTCAGCGTGAGGGCATCGCGATTGCCAAAAAGCAAGGTAAATACACCGGCCGCAAACCGACGCCTCTGTCGGATAACTTCGAGCGAGTGGTTGCTCGCTGGCGTGCCGGGGAAATCACTGCCGCAGAAGCCATGCGGCAGACCGGGCTCAAGCCCAACACCTTCTATCGCCGGTGCTCGACAAACAAATCTCTTGCGTCCAAACATGTAAAATTTATATAATGTAGTAAAGGCAGGTGAGTGCGTTGTATGGTTTTATTGAAACTGCGACGAGTATTCCGTCACTGCTTTCAGCTATGAGCAAGGGCGACGCAATGAAATGGTATCAGCCGGAAACCGATTGCTATGTCAAAGCGAATCGCGTCGATCATGGGCGTGAATATCAGGATGCCATTGCAGAAATCATTGCTTCGCGTGTTGGTGAACTGCTGCATATTCTTGTCGTGCAATATCAGCTATGCCGCATTCGTGTAGACGATGAAAAACTCCTGCTTGGTACGATCTCGCACAACTTCTGTTACAAGAACGAGAGTTTTATTTCGTTTGAGACCATGGTGGAAAGTTCGGATGCGCCCATTCAATGGGCTGTTTCCGCAAAAGAAAACTATGCGCTTGTCATTGACCTGTTTCGTACGCTGACCGGGCTGGATGCACGAGACTATCTGAACACCATGCTGCTGTTTGATTTCCTGATCTGCAATGAGGATCGTCATCTGAATAATTTTGGCGTTCTCAAGGACGAAACAGATGGTTCATACCGTTTTCCACCGTTGTTTGACAACGGTTATGCACTTGGTTTCATGCAGGCGGAGCATCGTCCGGTTGAACAATATCTGTATTCCTGCAAAGCCAAACCATTCTCTACGAGCTTTTCCAAACAGCTGCACTTGGTAAATCAGCTCCCGAGCGGGATTGTCCTGCCGGACAGCATTCCGGATACCGTATTCGATGGTCTGCCGCTGTCTGCACAGATGCTCGACTATTGCCGTACGATTCTGCAGATAAGATTGCAGCAGCTAAAGGAGTATTTCGCATGAAACCTGTTGATTTCACAATCTATTGGGAAGAGACGCCCGTAGTACAGGTCTGCTATGATGAGAATAACAAGCCGCAGTTTACGGTGCTCAATCCTTCCCATTTGCCGGTGCTGCTGTTCGGCATGAACGGCAAGGCGACGCCGACGGCTGCACGGCTGGATAAATTCTTCGCCGACCGGTGTTTCCCATCCACGCGGCAGAATGCCAAAGAGCTGCTCGCCATCGCCGGACTGACGCTCTACCAGCCCAAGCTGATCTGCCGCAAGACACACGGCATTGTCGCTCATGACCACTACTGGATCCGCTATGCGGATGATCCGTCTGACCTCAGTTACGCCTCTCTGATGCAGGAGATGAGTAAGGCGGTAAAGGCTGTTCCCAGCGCCACACCATCACAGCGCCACATCGGATAAATTTGATATTCAAAAGTAACCGCCAGGTTTCTCCGACATGAGGAACCTGGCGGTTATCTTTTGTTATTTACTTTCCAGCAGCCAATCAATCAGATTCAGCGACTTGATTCCTTCATAGGACGAATCCAGACCTGGATTGAGTGAAAGTACGATTTTTTCGTAGTTGTCGGCAATTTTCTGCAGCGGAGCAAGCTCGCGCGCACGCACGGTTTCGCTCTCCATGGATTCCGTTACCTGCACATACAGCTTTTCATCGGCCTTGGTTGCAATGAAATCGACCTCGGCAGTGCCGACCTTGCCGATAGCAACATCATAGCCGCGGCACAGCAGCTCGAAATAAACGACGTTCTCAATCGCGTGGCCGCTGTCACGGTTGCGGAACCCGAGAAGATAGTTGCGCAGACCAATGTCTACGATGTAATACTTGCCCAGTGTGCGCAGAAACTCCTTTCCCTTGATATCAAAACGCTTGATATCGTAGAAAAAGTATGCTTCAAGCAGCGCATTCACATAGGCCTGAACCGTATGCGCACTGGGCTTTGTCTTGCGGTGGCCCTCGTCGAGCAGGCCTTCGTTGACCAGCGTATTGCCGATGGAGGATACGGAAACCGAACTGCCGATATTATCTGCTAAAAACAGAATGATTTTTTTGAGCAGAATTGCGTCCGTGATCTGTCGCTGACCTCTGCGTTTTTCGCGTTCCAGAATATCGCGCACAATAACGGTCGAATAAATGCCGTCCAGCAGGGTAAGGGCCTTGTCCTGTTCCAACCCGACATCTGCAATACCCGGCATGCCGCCGTACCGCATATAGGCGTCAAAAATCTCACGCAGCTCGTAATGGGTACCGTCGGCATCAACTGCCTGCTTTTTCGTACCGCCGAGCGCGCTTTTGACCTCTTGAATAGTGAAACCATGGAAATCGATAAACTCTGCAAACGACAGCGGCAGCATTTTGATTTCCACACAGCGGCCGGACAGATAGGTGGAATATTCCGACGAAAGCAGGTAGGCGTTGGAGCCGGTGATGTAGATGTCGCAATCCAAATCCACGCGAAACGCATTGATCGTGTTTTCCCAGCCTGCCATACGCTGCAATTCATCGAAAAACAGATACATCCGCTTGCCCGGCAGCGAACGCTCTTTCACATACTGATACAGGTCATCTGAGGTCATTTTGATGAACTCGTAGGATTCGAAATTCATCTCGATGATTTGTTCATCATTGACACCGTTCTCACGCAAATGGGCAGCCATCAGCTTGAGCAGACTGGATTTGCCGCAGCGACGAATGCCGGTCACGACCTTGATCGGCTCTGTGTCCTGAAAGGCGATGAGCTTGTTTAGGTAGATATCTCGTTTTCTGAGCTTGTGCGAAGCGATCATACGGCAACCCTCCTGATAAAAGCATAGCATAAATGATTTTAAATTTCAAGTTTATGCTATGCAATGCACAAATTATATAATCAAATGTGATTTGTGCAATTAGTATAGCCGTAGATCGACTTGATGATTCATTCCACTGAAGGGGGACTTGCTATTGAGTATAAGGAACAGATATCCCCCCTTGATAGATATTCGCGCACTGCAAGGATTTAGAGCAGCGACAGCATCTCCTCACGCAGGAAGTAGATTAAGTTGCTAATCATTTGGTAGAAGGCAGCGGCAGCGATTTGATCCTTTAAGGTTTTGGATTTATTTATATCTGTCAGAATGTTGATTGGGGACATCGTCTTATGCGATTTTATATTTGTAGCTTGTAATAGTAGTTTCTTATAAAGCCACTCGGTGAATGTTGTTTGATTTTGATAGTTCTGCGTGAATTCAATATAATCCGTTGCTGTCCATGGATAGGTGATTAGTATTTTTCGGATATCAAGCATGCTCATCTGTACATCGGGTGTTAAAACAAAATGCTGCCGTCTATATGTTTGAAACCATTCGGGATAGAGTAACTTTCTTTTCTTTTCGATTGTCTGGGCGAATTGGATAAAATCATCTCGAACGATATGTAAATCTTCCTCTCCTGCAAGTGGAGTTTCTCGGCCCATGCGAAGTTCCTTTCGCAATATAATAGCAGATAGATCACATCTTTTAGCGTATAAGAAGTGATAAATTTGCTGATATTTTTCTGATATACTCAGTTCATCTGCGCTCTTAGCACAATAATCAGTATTAAAGTGCTGACGTAATAACGGTAAAAGATCGAAGGGAAATTCAATCTTTTTATAGCTTTGCAACATATTGTACAATTCGTTAATTGCCGATACATTTTGCAGATTTAATGCCGCGCCTTTTTCTGTAGATGTGACTTCTAAATGGGCGCGCGTATTCAAAACTCGGAGATGCTTTGTAAGGAGTTTATTGAGATCAGTCTGCTCTCTTTTTTGCATTAGTTCCTTACGTCGATCTCTTTGCAATTTCTCATATTTAAGATCCCACAGTTCCTCTGGAGAATAACTGCCATTAAGTAAAGAATTGCTAGGATTAGATTCTTCATCGATTGAATCAGCGAAGGGCATAGGTAGAAATGAATAATACACATATAGATGAGCGAGTGCATCTTGGTCGATATCCAGATATCCATATATTTGTTTCCAGATATTTTGCTCGGTTTTATTTTGAGAGGTACTTGGATCGCTCTCAAACAGGATTGCAGATATTTGATTAAATAACTTAAAATATCGATTATTCGAATATTGCTTAACATCTTTTTCAGTAAAAGATAGCACAGGGAATAAATCATGCTTTTTAGGATATTCGTCTATATGTTGCTCCGTTAAATAATTATTTCGCTTTACAAACATGTAGAAGAAATACAGCGGTAAAGCAGCTAAATACCACGGGCACATTACAATGCCATCAACCATCATCTTTACATTTTTATGAACATTATCGTTTTGAACTTTATCGCTGATTTGATAAAAATCACAAAATTTGTCTGCTAATTCATCTAGCTGTGTTATCCCTTTTTCCAAAATAGACTTCCTCATCAAAGCCATGCGATATTCTGTACGGCTGTGATTTGGTTCTTCTTCTGAGGGAACATAGATTACTCGGAAATCTTGCCACTTCTGCTTAACTTGTTTGCAGTATATATTTCGGTGAAGATGTTCTTTCATTAATTGTTCGCTCACGTTGCTGTCTGTTTGCTTCCCAATTTTCAGAATAGATTTTTCTGCTTGAAATTTGATTAACCAAAATATTTTGCTTGTAGATAAATGCTGTGAGCTGCTTTCTGAAAGTATTGCAGATAATGAAATTATAAGGCCGATACAATCCATCAATGAACCGGGTTTAGATAATTCTGAATCAATCCAGTTAGCGTTCTTAATTTGGTCTTCCAAACAGTATATTTTACCAATATATTCAGAAAAAATATCTGGAGGCTTCCCATTGGAGATATATTGGACGAATAGATTCTCAATGTCAATGATGTGTTGATGAAAGTTAGTTACAGATACTTCTATACGGTTTTTGCATCCTTTCGTAATGATTTATCCGTGGTTTTGCCGGTTAGCCCAGCAGCTTCAAATGGTGTATAGTATTCATGAGCTCAAAAGAAAACAGGCGCCTGGACCACTTTTCAGGAGGTAATTATTATGGATATTATGGATTTTCACGAAAGAAGTTTCGCAAAGCTTGGAGTTATAGCTGACAAGCTGGGTTGCGATATTAGTGGCAGCACAGATGATGTGGATCTTTGCATGGTGACCCATTGCAGGAATCCCATTGGATATGCAGTTCTCTGTGGCAATCAGTGGAGCCGGATTTCTGAACAGGAATTCAACAAGTTCAGCAAGCCCAGCAAGCACGTATACATCGAGTCCATCGATGTTTCGCTTGACCCCGACACGGCGCGGTTGCCGGGTTACCGGAACGCAAGCGGCTCGGATGCGTTCCAGGCGCTGTTCCAGCTGCCGGAGCTGTGCCAGAAGAACGCCACGCTGCTGATGCTGTTCGTCCTGTGCATTACCGCACCGCTGCTCTCTATTCTGTACCCGCTGTTTGGCGGCAGCATTGCCGTCGTACTTACCGGGATTCAGACCGTCTCCCAGTCTCCGGTTCTGCAGGAACTCCTGCGTACCTGCGGCGGTCCGAAGAAATGGAAAGGCAAGCACTGGACGGCTACTGTACCTTACAGCTGGCAGCCGCACCGTGAGCTTTGTGCAGCTCGGCCGAGTGATGACCTTGCAGATTATGCAAAGCTGAAGGTCACTGCCGGTAAGAAAAGTATGACGCTCCCAGCACCGGTTGTCAACCGTTTGGTCGCGCTGGAGAACAGTATCCCGCAGGCTGTGGTCAACACAGTAAGTAAGAACTACCCGTTCTCTGTTCCTGTGGTATTGGGTCGCAAGCTGGCCGGCAGCGAACGTACAATTTTTACGTTGGACGGCAACGAGTTGTTAAACTACGATGAGGAAATGCTGCAAAGACTTTTCGCACAGCACAGCAATATCCAGAATATCCTGAAGAAGTTTGTTGTGCACTATCGTAAAAAACCGCAAGACTTTGCCGCAGATATTGAGCGACGTGCAGCGCGATTTATCCCATCTAAACATGATGGCAGGTTTACATGTAACTCTGCTGACGCTTCGACACATGCAAAAGCGAAATTGCTTGCTGTGCTGGAAATACTTTTAGGATGGGGTACTAATCGAAATTATTGTGCTTACGCAGAGGCAAATCCACTATTTCTTGCAACTTGGGGCGCGATTCTCCCCGAAACGGCTCCCAAACCGCCTGAGAATACTACTGCAAAGCTCAATCCGGAAAGCGTGTACACCTTCCTCCTGTTCTTCAAGGAGTACCTGCATGACCACATTGCAGGTATCCGTAAGGAAGGGGAAACGTGGGATTCACAGTCGGTGGCATGGCTGCGTACGCTCAAGAACCAGACAACGCCCTTGCTGATCTGTGGTCGCAGGAGCTTGCTCACCGCATATCAGGACTGGCTGCAAGAGAGGGACGTGGAACTCGACATTTCTGCCGAAGCGGCGTTGCAGGCAGCTTTAGCAGAGGACGGCATTCCGTTCCGCACCGGCGGACGCGACACGACGTGGAAGTACAAGCTGTCGCCTGCTGACAAGCCGCTGCCCTGTATGGGTGTCGCTCTCAATGACCTGCTTTCGCTGTTCGAACAGCATGAAATCAGCATCGGGAATGACCTTGGGAGCCTGTTTTCACTCGAATCGGACGACTGCAAATCCGAAGCTGATTCTGTTGCAGAAATTGATGAATCGGAGGAGAATAAGGCATGAAGGACGTTAAAAAATTTACTGATTCGAGTTTCGGTGGAAACGAAGAGTTTCGGGCATTGGAGTGGAGCGCGCTTTCTCCGCACTGCATTGCCGACTTGACGGGACAAGTGATGGACGAGCTTGACGAGTACTTTTCTACACGCGGGTTAACATATCTATCTGGGCAGCGCGAGCTGCTCAGAGATACTGTCCGCCTGATGCTGGGCGAGGCGGAGAAGCCGGTCACGACCATTCCGCTCTTGCCGGGGATGGGCAAGTCTACGCTGGTGCGTGCGCTTGTCAAGGTGCTGACGCGCGAGTTCGTTCGCATGAGTGATTACGCCAAGTCGCTCGGCGGCGTTATCCTTGTCGTTGAGAAAACCGCCGAGGCGTACGAGCTGCGCGACTTGATACAGGAGAACGCTCCTAACCGCGATCTCGTTCGCGTGCTCGAGAGCCCGAACGATTTTAATATTGCCCATGGCGGCTGTCAGCGCAGCGATGTGCAGACGCGTGCAGAATGTTCCGGAAAAGATTGCCCTCAGGCGGCAGAATGCAGATTGCTGCATGCCGCTGATAAGGCCAATCAGACACCGTTTCTCGTCTTTATGCACGCTCGATACGATCAATATTATATCGAGAATCTGTCTGCTCTGCGTGAGTGGAGTTCCGGCGAGGAAACGATTTACACGCGGAAGCTGCTGATTGTTGATGAAGCACCGAATCTGATGAAAGTTTCTAAGCTTTCAACGAGTGTGATTGCTGCCTGTGAAGGAATGATTTCGACGTACAAACCCAGCTATGAGCTGGGCTGGGACAAGCCAAAACAGACGCTGCTGAGCACGCTGAACTATTCGCTCCGTATTCCGTTTCAAAAACTGCTTCGGCAGTATAAAGCGAACGGAAGTCGCATTGCAATGGCAACATCGGACGATTTCAATGCGGCAGCATTCGATTGGAGCAGGCTGCATCTGTTCTGCAATCAGCTGGAGCGCTATGCCGGTCCGCGTTCCGACGAAATTATTGAGACGGTCAGCGTACTGTCAAAGCAGCCCGCTGCCTATCAAATCGGTCAGGAACACGAATTAACGGTTCCGCACTGCCGCCTGTTCGACATACGAGATGACTTGCACACGTTCATTTTGAGCGGTTCGGCGTCTCTCTCGCCCGAATTGCATGAGAATCCCGAAGTCGTTATACCTCCGGCAGTTGTGCAGGAATCGTATCAGCGGCTCACCATTCATGTGCAGCGTTCCGACTCCCGGTTCAGCGTCAGCAAGACCGCGATGGCGAATAAAACGACTCGGAACGTACTGACGGTTTGGCTGAAGAACAAGCTGTCCGGTATGGCAGGGCACAAGGTCCTTGTGGTTACATACAAGGGCTACGCGAAAGAGCTTTGGGATGCCCTGAGCGAGTTCCACGATCGTCTGATTCCGCTTCAAGCGGATGACAACAGTGGACCCAAAGAGAGTCTGCCGTATTTCGGAGGCATGAACGGATCGAATCGATACAATGAAGCGGATTGCGTGATTTGTGCCGGTTTGGGCCGTTTCGACTCGGAAGAATATTTCAATCGGGCGCTGGCATTCGATTTCGACGGCAGTGCGTGGGGCGAATTCGAGCAGGCGTGTCTCGATCCGAGTTTCCGGAATACAGACGATCTGGCGTGCGTACAGAAAATGAGAAATCTAACGATGGCGCGCGATCTGGTTCAGCTTGTATTCCGCAGTACGCTGCGCAATCATGGCGGTAAAGAACCAGTTTCTCTGTGGCTGATTCAGCCGCCCGAAGAGGTTGTCATGCACGTTCGTGAATCGTTCAGAGACTGCCAACATGACGAGATTTCCGAATTACCGTTCGAATGCTTGTCCGAACTGGCAGCCGGCCGAACCTTTCAAGGAAAACCGACCCATGCCTCAAAGCTGCTCAAATGGCTCGCGGATTGGGACGGTTCCCCAATCTTGATTGCAGAGGTCCAGGGACAGCTCGGTATGAAGCCGGGGCAATGGAAAGAAGCTCGGAAGAACGCGGCTGTCAAGGAAGCGTTCAAGCATATCGAAACCGAGGGTTCAGGCAAAAACTGCAAAATCAAGCGTTCTGAAAACGTTGAATGAGCGGCTATATATTATAGCAATGAAGCAGTATAAACCTGTATTGAATTTGGAACAATGCACCTGTAGGAGGGGTAATTATGCAAACCAAAATCCACGAACCGACCCAAATCGTTGAAGTCATGCTCACCCACGCCGAGCAGGCAGACGAGGCGGTCAAGAAGCAGCTCAAGGAGCTGTACGCACAGTACAAGGGCACCAAATACACCGTTGTGGTATTCCTGTCCGGCAAGCGGGATCTGTATGAGGATACACGCGATCTGCTGCTGTTCAATCGCCGCCGTGCTGCCGAGCGGGCAGTGCAGGCACGCAAGGCGGCAGGGCAGTGAGTGCGGTCAGGCAGAGGAGGTTCCGCTTCCTCCTCTGCCAAATTTTTTGCCGCTTGCAATGATGAATGAACTGATGTACAATATTATCTACAAAGATATATTTGGATGCAGATATATATGGCAATGCAGATGTTATTGCCGTTTTGACAGAAAGCGCTGACCCAGCAGCATACTGGCGTAAGCTGAAGCAGCGGCTCAAAGCAGAGGGAAGTGAAACCGTGACAAATTGTCACGGTTGAAAATGCGGGCGGCTGACGGTAAAAAACGCCTCACCGATGTTGTCAACACCGAGCAGCTTCTCCGCATTATCCAGTCCGTGCCGTCGAAGAAGGCTGAGCCGTTCAAGGCATGGCTGGCCATGGTGAGCCGCGAGCGTATCGAGAAAACCATCGACCCAGAACAGGCTATCGACCGAGCGCTTGAAACATATCTCAAAAAGGGTTACACCGGGGAGTGGGTACATCAGCGGCTGCTTGCTATCCGCATCCGCAACGAGTTGACGGATGAATGGCGCAAGCACGGCGTGCAAAAGGGAAGAGAGTACGCGATTCTCACAGACGAGATCATGCACGCATGGATAGGGATGAGCACCAGACAGTATAAGAACTTCAAGGGCTTGAAAAAGTACAACCTTTGCGACAATATGAGCGATCTGGAGCTGGTCACGGACATTGTAGTCGATACGGCAGCTTTGCCGGAACGGAATAAGGAGAAAGATAAGAATGAGTCACGATATTGCCAATCGCGGCGAGATTCTGCTGTACAGCGATGAAAATGGCAGAGAATTTGTCAATGTTATATTCAAAGATGAGACATTCTGGCTGACGCAGAAAGCCATGTCTGAACTGTTTGATTGTACGACAGATAATATCTCACGGCACCTCAAAAACATATTTACGGATGGTGAACTGGACAAGGATTCAGTTACCGAGAAATTCTCGGTAACTGCCGCAGACGGTAAAAACTATCAGACACAGCATTATAACCTTGATGCCATTATCGCAGTCGGCTACCGGGTCAATTCCAAGAAAGCGACCCGATTCCGCCAGTGGGCGACTAAAACGCTCAAGGAGTACATCCAGAAAGGCTTTGTACTTAATGATGAGATGATGAAAAACGGCCATCCATTCGGTAAGGATTACTTTGACGAGTTGCTGGAACGTATCCGTGAGATTCGCGCCAGTGAGCGCCGTGCATATCAGAAAACTGTCGCGTCTGAATCGGCTCGTTACCATGTTTATCGACTATGCAGAACTGATGGCTGAGGACGAACAGCTGATGTCCATGCAGGACTGGCTGGACGAAACCGACCGTTTTCTGGCGAACAACCGCCGCAAGGTGCTGGATAACAAGGGACATATTTCGCGTGATGCAGCAGTGAAAAAGGTCAGCGGTATTTATGAGGAGTTCCGCAAGAAGCAGGATGCCGCCTACATTTCTGAGTTTGACCGCCAGACCGAGCGATACCTTAAGGGGGAATAACCATGATTGAAACCTTTAACATAGCGGGCTACACCCGTATTTCCGTCGATGACGAGCTCGACCGCGACAACGTATCCATCGAGAACCAGAAAGCCATCATCGAGGACTTCGTAAAAACGCAGTTCCCGGGCAGCAGCCTGACCTTTTTCGAGGACCGCGACCGCTCAGGCTACACATTTGAGCAGCGCGAGGGATATCAGAAAATGAGAGAAGGCTTGATGAGCCACAAGTACGACATCCTCATCATCAAGGACTTTTCTCGATTTTCTCGCCGCAACAGCCGTGGATTAGTGGAACTCGAAGACTTGCGTGATGCA
>ERZ1106943.3740-NODE-3740-length-11218-cov-10.476933_pt1 | contig 11218 bp, 8 predicted proteins | sample MGYA00403671_ERZ1106943 | MGnify/ENA primary metagenome ERZ1106943 (study PRJEB35170, sample SAMEA104062427) | human gut metagenome | biome: human gut; feature: human-associated habitat; material: faeces | place: Denmark | collected 2012-06-14 ...
CTCTTGTTAAGAGATACTTAACTGATAAGCCAGTCCACTTTTCGGAAGTTTGGCAGGATGCTGTTCCTATGTTGTTGACTAATAAAGAATTGCATTTTGCCAGGCCAGATGGAGGAATATCCCGTAGCGGAAGAATGGCATCCGAGTCACAGACAGAGACACCTCGCTGGTTCGTGCTGAACCACATAGGCCCCGCCTTTCAGGACATGGCCCGCAAGGCCGTGGACAGGTTCAACACGGCCTGTAGATCCGGCCTCGAGTTATTCGCGCCGACCTATGTGGTGCGCGAGGAGAGGAACGGCGAGGTGCGCATGCGCACCGTCAGCCTGACGTTCCACTATGTCTTCGTCCGCGGCACGCTTCCCGAGGTCAAGGACCTGTGCTCGCAGAGCAACGGCTTCTCGTTCCTAATCGACCACGGCAACCCCGGGAGACGGTACGCCACGGTATCCGACCGCGACATGGACGGCTTCAGGACTGTCGCCCGCGCCTACCGCAACTGCCTGCCCTACTTCCCGCTCGACGGCATCGACCTCGAGGAGGGTGACCTCGTCGAGGTTGTCAACGGCGACTTTCCCGGTCTTGTCGGCACCTATATGCCACGTGCAGGAAGCAACGCCGGCAACATCGTTCTCAACGTGTACAACAATGTTGGGACCATAGCCTTCAACGTCCGCGCCACCGACGTGCGCGTTCTCGAGTTCTCGCGGCGCTCTACCCGCGCCAACGACCAGATCGACGCCTTCGTCCCCCATCTCCTTGAGGCCCTGCGCCACTACCACGACGACACGCCCCTTCCCGCGGGCCTGATCGCCCGTCTGACGGTCTTCCGCAGCCGCATGGGGGTGGTCCGCCTGAACAACCGCAAGGTCGACGCGCGCCTCCAGGCCCTTCTCTACGCCGCCGGCACAATCCTTGGTGACACCGGGGCCGCGACCGAGGCCCGCAGCCGTCTCGACACCCTCCTTCCCTCGGTGACCAGCGAGTGGACCCGCGCCATGATAACCCTTGTCATCAGCGTCCTGACGGGCGACATCGCCACGCTAGCCGCCACCCGGGCCCGTCTCGCCGTCCCCACTTCCCGCGCCCAGCGCGCCCTCCTCGCCGAATACACACACTACACAGCGAAGGTTGTGGCCGAATAGGCTTAACGACTCAACCTTCGCATCCAGTCCAGACATATGGAAAAGAAATACAATATCGCCGTGGCCGGCACTGGCTATGTCGGCCTCAGCATCGCGACCCTTCTCGCCCAGCACAACCACGTGACCGCTGTTGACGTGATTCCCGAAAAGGTAGAACTAATCAACAACCGCAAGTCGCCTATTCAGGACGAGTATATCGAGAAATACCTTGCCGAGAAACCGCTTGACCTGACATCCACTCTTGACGGCGCCTCCGCTTACAGGGACGCAGACTTCGTTGTCATCGCCGCCCCGACCAACTACGACCCGGTCAGGAATTTCTTCGACACCCACTGCATTGAGGACGTGATCGACCTCGTGCTGAGCGTGAATCCCGGTGCCGTGATGGTCATCAAGTCGACCATTCCTGTAGGATATTGCCGCTCGCTATATGTGAAATACGCCGCACGTGGTGTCAGGGAGTTCAACCTCCTGTTCTTCCCCGAGTTCCTGCGCGAGAGCAAGGCCCTGTACGACAACCTCTATCCCTCGCGCATCATCGCCGGCATGCCAAAGATCATCGACCGTCCGGAGTTCGCCGAGGAGAACGCCGCCATTCTTGCCGTGACCGATCTTGACAGGCTGACCGAGGCGGCGCACGTCTTTGCCGGACTGCTCCAGCAGGGGGCCATAAAAGAAAATATCCCGACCCTTTACATGGGCATGAAGGAGGCCGAGGCAGTGAAACTATTCGCCAACACCTACCTTGCACTGCGCGTGAGTTACTTCAACGAACTCGACACCTACGCCGAGGTCAAGGGTCTCGACTCCCGGGCAATCATCGAGGGCATCGGCCTCGACCCGCGTATCGGCAGCCACTACAACAACCCCTCGTTCGGTTATGGCGGCTATTGCCTGCCAAAGGACACCAAACAGTTGCTCGCCAACTACGCGGACGTTCCCCAGCAGATGATGAGCGCCATCGTCGAGAGCAACCGCACCCGCAAGGACTTCATCGCCGACCAGATTCTGACCAAGGCCGGATATTATACCGCCAACAGCCAGTACAGCGCCGTGTCCGAGGCGCCATGCGTCGTCGGCGTCTACCGTCTGACAATGAAATCGAACTCCGACAACTTCCGGCAGTCGTCCATCCAGGGCGTGATGAAGCGCATCAAGGCAAAAGGGGCGCAGGTCATAGTCTACGAGCCCACGCTCGGGGATGGCTCCACCTTCTTCGGCAGCCTTGTTGTCAACGACCTGGCCCGCTTCAAGGCGATGTCCCACGCCATAGTTGCCAACCGCTATGACCCATGCCTCGATGACGTGGAGGCAAAGGTCTACACCCGCGACATCTTCCGCCGGGACTAAGCAAAATTGAGTTATGGAATGCTGCATGTGGAATTAAAATGCATCAGGCATTCGGATTATACAATTTGAATCATGAATTCTAAAATACTTGTGACAGGCGCTGCAGGATTCATCGGTGCGAACCTTGTGATGCGGCTGCTCGAAACAGAGCAGGCGGTCGGGATACTTGGCATCGACAGCCTCAACGACTACTACGACCCGGCGATCAAGGACTTCCGCCTTGCCGAGATTGAGAAAACCGCCAAAGAGCATCCCGACAGCAAATGGACATTCGTCAAAGGCAATATCGCCGACACGGCTCTGATAGACCGTCTTTTTGCAGAATTCAAGCCGGAGATAGTCGTTAACCTCGCCGCCCAGGCCGGCGTGCGTTACTCGATAACCAATCCCGACGCCTACATCGAGTCGAACCTCATAGGTTTCTACAACATCCTAGAGGCATGCCGCCATTCATACGACAACGGTGCCGGTGGTGTCCGTCACCTCGTCTATGCCTCGAGTTCCTCGGTCTATGGCTCGAACAAGAAAGTTCCTTATTCGACCGATGACAAGGTCGACAACCCGGTCTCGCTCTATGCCGCAACAAAGAAGAGCAACGAACTGATGGCACATGCCTACTCGAAACTCTACGACATACCCTCGACCGGACTGCGCTTCTTCACAGTCTACGGCCCCGCCGGACGTCCCGACATGGCATATTTCGGCTTCACGAACAAACTTCTTAAAGGCGAGACCATCAGGATCTTCAACTACGGCAACTGCAAGCGCGACTTCACATACGTTGACGACATAGTCGAGGGAGTGATACGCGTGATGAAGAAAGCCCCGGAACGCCGTACAGGCGAGGACGGCCTCCCCGTTCCCCCATACGCCGTCTACAACATCGGCAACAGCAACCCCGAGAACCTCCTCGACTTCGTGCGGATACTTCAGGAAGAACTCGTCACCGCCGGAGTCCTCCCCGCCGACTACGATTTTGATGCCCACAGGGAACTCGTACCCATGCAGCCCGGCGACGTCCCCGTGACCTACGCCGACACCTCCGCCCTCGAGCGCGACTTCGGCTTCCGCCCCTCGACCCCTCTCCGCGAAGGCCTCCGCCGTTTCGCCTGTTGGTATAAGGAATTCTATATTTAAATTCCGTTGACAGCATATGGTTATTATTAGAAAATTCAGAACGTTTATTCGATTAATCAAATGCCATATTTATCAATATACAAATCAAAAAGCGCTTGCTAATGAATTGTATAAAAGCAATTTTGGCGTGGGTGTCAACTGGAGTAATCCTTCTGACATAAACGAGAAGATTAATTATATGAAATTTTATACCGACACGTCGGAATGGACAATGTTGGCTGATAAATATAGAGTAAGAGAATTCATAATCGAACGTGTTGGATCAGAATACTTGATTCCTTTATTGGGTGTATGGGAAAAAGTAGAAGATATCGATTATTCCAAGCTACCTGATTCATTCGTTCTGAAGACTAATAATGGAGCCGGAAGCGTGTTAGTTATAAAAGATAAAAAGACCTTGGATGTCATAAAGACAGAAAAGAAACTAAAACGCTATTTAAAGACGAATTTCGGACGGATTCATGCAGAACCTCATTACAGTAAAATAGAACCATGTATAATTGCAGAAGAATTGCTGACCGAAGTAAGTGAAGTGTCAGATTCCTTAGTAGATTACAAAATATGGTGTTTTAACGGAAAACCTTTTGGAACATGGTGTTGCTTTAATCGAAAAGGATTCCATGCTGACACCGAATGGTATGATCTTGATTGGAACTTTAGGCCAGAATGGTCAAGATTTACGGCTTCGTATAGAAATGGTGGAGGCATAGTTCCCAAACCTAAAAACTATGACGAAATGCTTACCATAGCATCCAGGTTATCTCAAGGTTTTCCTGAAGTGCGAATCGATTTGTATAATATTGATGGGAAAATATACTTTGGTGAGATGACTTTTACATGTGCTGGAGGACATATTAATTTTTATTCTAAGGAAATACTTGAAGAATTAGGTAGAAGGACCGATTTATCAATTGCCAAAAGGATAAGATAAATATTATTGTTTTGAATGGTCAGTATTAGAAGAGTTACATCTTATGGTAAAAATCTATCCATTTATTTCGGGGCCTCACTGATTCCGATGGTCCTGAATTTGGTCATCAATCCATTGGTTGCCCAGAATATGTCCCCTCGTGATTATGCAATCTCCGGATATTATTCGTCTTTTTCTACACTAATTGGCCCGATAATCTGGTTTTATTTCGTACAATTCTTTATAAAAGAATTCTTCAGAAAGGATGAAAATGAGCGTTTCAAACTGATTGCAATAATTGCAAAATCTCTGATATGGTTTTCAGGCCTTCTGGCATTCGTTTGTCTAATCTTATTTTACATATATCTTAAATATATTAAGACAACATCAGATTTACCCATATTTCCATATTTGTTTTTAATGATCGCAGCGATTCCTCTAACCGGCTTATATAACCTTAAATTGGCAGAGGACCGTATTCAAAAAAAAGCAAAAGAATTTTTCAGATTGTCTGTAACCAATGGAATTCTTAATGTCTTATTAACCCTATTATTTGTAGTATTTTTACCTCTCGGAGCATTTGGAAAACTTCTTGCACCAATGTTGACTGCATTAGTTGTTTTTCTTTACATGCTAAGAACATACAAAAAATACCTGAGTGTTAAAATTAAGATTTCTGAATATATTCCCGTAATAAAATTTTGCTTTCCGTTGGCTCTTAGTGCCTCGCTGGGATATTTTACAAATGGTTACCCGACAACATATCTTGAAGGATTAAATGACATTACTAGTTACGGTATCTACGTAGTGGGATATTCCATCGGTCACTATCTGATTGTTTTTTCAACCGCGGTAAATAATACATTTCAGCCCGATTTGTATGAATCGGTTGTAAAAAAGAGATGGAAACAATATTTTCTATATGTTATCGCCCAATTAGCATTAATAGGCTGTATAGTTATAACATTCATTGTTTGTGCGCCCTTTGTAATTGACATCTTGACTGCCGGTAGGTACTCTGCCGCAACTCCTTATGCTCAGATTATCGCTTTGTCCACATTCACAAGTACTGTATATTTTATAATCAATAACTTCTCCATTGTAACTAATCATCCCAATTATTATTTATATACGACGATACTTGGGAGCGTTTTTATAGTCCTTACTTTGCCATGGTTTGTCTCCCATTGGGGTTTCTTTGGAGGCGCATGGCTTAATGTGATATCATTTATTGTGTCTGCATTAATTAATCTTTTAATTCTGGCTTTAGGCAGATATATACCAATATTGAAATGAAAATTGCAGTTGTTGCGATAGCCTATAATCGACTTAATTCCATCAAGAGGCTCCTCAATTCATTATCCGGGGCTGATTATTGCAATGAGAAGATTGATCTGATAATCAGTATAGATAAAAGTGATACAACCGTGGTCGAAGACTACGCAGACGAATATTATTGGCCATTTGGAGAGAAAATTGTACGGAAACACAAGGATAATCTCGGACTGAGAAAACACATTCTTTCACAGGGAGAGGCTTTTGAAACGTATGATGCTTTAGTCATACTTGAAGACGACATTATTGTTTCACCTGCCTTTTATAAATATGGTAAACAGGCCATTATGCAGTATTGCGACAATGACCAAATTGCTGGTATTAGTCTGTACTCCTATCCGCTTAATTATCAAAATAATAACATATTCGAACCTTATAAGACAGGTTATGATGTATATTTTATGCAAACAGCCGTGTCCTGGGGGCAAATATGGTTAAAAAACCAATGGAAAGCATTTTATAAATGGTATCTCAATAATACAGATTTTAAAATGTCGGCAGATATACCACCTGTATTGTTTAATTGGAAAAAATCCTGGCTTAAATATCACACTCGTTATTGTATAGAAAATGATAAATATTTTGTCTTTCCATATTATTCATTTTCATCGAATTGTTGCGATATTGGGGTTCATGCAATTGCAAAATATAATAGTTACCAAACTGTATTGCAAACAGATCTGAGAAGATCATTAATTCTTCCAAAATTATTAGACGATGCGGCATGTTATGATAGTTTTTTTGAAAATATAGCGTGTTATAATGCTTTAGGCATGAATAAAAATATATTGTGTCTAGACATCAACGGTCAACATAAAGAATATCATAAAAGATATATTTTAACAACCAAACTGCTAAATTATAAAATACTCAAAAGTTATGGTTTATTTTTAAGGCCAATTGAGGCTAATGTTCTTGCCGATATTAATGGCAATGAGATTTATCTATATGATAGTTCGAGTCCCCAAAAGAATATTAATTGTAATAATAAAGATTCTTTAAAAAAGTATAATTTACGATTAATTTCCTGGGCGACTGTACTTAACTACGTTGGAGTAAAATCGTTTGCGTCTGATATCATAAAGGGCCTCAAGAAGAGAATAAATATAAAATAAGGCTGGTATAATTACCCAATTTGATAAATCAATATCAATACAACATATAGATGATATTAATTATATTATTTATTTTTGCCATATTGTTATTAATAGTAATAAGCGGCAAGATTGAATACACATCAAAATTATTCATTCTGTCGTTTCAAATAATATGGTGTGTGGTTTTGGTAGCCTCTACATTCCAACCATATGATCTATATCTTCCTGATGATTATACCTATTTTTTACTTATTACGAATGTGGTGTGTTTTTCATTCGGATTTATGGTTCTTAAAAGATTCAGGGGGCGTATACTCAATTTATCATCGGTAGATATTGCCGCCGATAATTTACTAAAGAATATTAAATTCAAAATTTTAGTAATAATCGCAGGATTGATATCATTATATTATTTTTCAATTTTTCAGGCTGCATTAAATGTAGCAGGAAATTTAGGCGAAGTTAGGACGGAATATTATTCCGGAGAATTATTGGGACCGACCTATTCAGTAATCAATGGCGTATTTTTACAACCCATGTTGATTATCTGTTACCCCCTTTTGGGATATGCTTTATATCGTCGAAATTGGATGATTGTACCTGTTCTTTTATTTATGATTTTAATTAATTCACTTTCAGGAGGACGTTTTGGCTATGTGAAAATATTTTACGCATTAATATTTTTCTTTGGATGTGTAAAACGGCTTAATAAGAAGAAAATCATAGGTCTTAGTGCAGGCGCACTGCTTCTATTTTTCAGTTTAGCATATGTCACAGCTGGGCGTTCGGATGCATCTGGCAATACGTTTGATAGAATCGAACGAGGTATAGATGGAACATTAGAACATATTACTACATATGCTTGTGGTGCAACCGTTGCTTTAGATTATTCTATAGAGCATGATTATACAAATCAGATTGATGGACATACCTACGGAACAATTACAGGAAGCAGTATTGTCCAAGTTGCATATATAATTTGTAATAAAATCGGATTGCCTTTTGAACAACCGATGGAGAAATTGGGTAAATTAAAACAGAATAGTTACATTTCTGTTGGGAAATCAAGACCTTTCAATGCCCTATATACATCCGTCCTCTTTTTTTATACCGATTTCGGATTACTTGGCGTTATTTTAATCCCATTTTTATTGGGTATGCTTTGCCGTTTTCTAATCAAAAAATTCTTGACATATCAAACATTCCCACTTCTAATACTGATAACATATTGCTATATATTGAGTATGTTCTCTATCACTGATTTTAACTTTACAACCTATACATCTCTGTTCATGGTGATATTATTATACTGGCTTGGTATAAAGAAAGGAAAGAAAAATAAGATTTCTCAGCCTAAATAAAATGAAAATAATTTATGTGGGAGCGTTTCGCTTTCCTTATTTCGATGCGGCTTCGGCCAGGGTCCTAAATGTGGGTAAATCTTTTAGAGTTGCCGGACATGACGTCGAATACATAGCCATGGGTGGAAAGTATATCGAAAGTCACAGACAGTCGGACGGAGATTTTAAATATCAAAGTTTTCCATACATGGTGACTGATGAATTAGACAGTAAGGGCGGACTCATGACTAAAATAAGGGTAAAACTAACCCGAGGGAATAAAATAATAAAGGAACTTGAAGGTCGTGATCTGGCAGATGCTCTTGTGATTGCATACAATCCGGGAGAACAATTCTTAAAGAAACTCATAAGTCTTTCTCACACAAAAGGATTCAAACTCGCCGTCGACCTGACGGAATGGTATGACAATAACGAACTTTCGGTTATCGACTGGATTCCGTACAGATGGTGTATGAAACACACGATGAAAAAGATACGGAATAAGATTGTGATAAGTTCGTTTTTCGATAAATACTATTCTGACTCAAACAACATTGTAATTCCGGCAACCTGTGATCCGTCGGATGAAAAATGGCTGAAGACAACTGACCGGGTAGAACCTTATGATGGAGTTACTTTAATCTATGCAGGAAATCCTGCTAAAAAAGACATGGTGCATACGGTGATAAATGCTGTAAATCATTTATCACAAGAAGGGAAAAAGATTCGGTTCCTTTTATTGGGAATCTCCAGAGAAGAATACCTAAGGAAATATTTACCTAAACTGGACTCCGATAATCTTACCAAAAGTATTGTTTTCCTTGGGAAAGTCAGTCAGAATGATGTCCCTGCCTACTATAAACATGCCGACTATATGATTCTTCTCAGAGAGAACAATAGAAAATCGAATGCAGGGTTCCCCACAAAATTCGCAGAAGCAATGACCTCCGGCACGCCGGTCATTGCCAACCCCACCAGTGATATCGGAAAATATATCGAAAATGGAATTAATGGATATATTCTTGAAAATGAGGGTTATGAATGTGTAAAATTGACAATGGTTAATATTTGTAACCTATACTCCCCACAATTAATTTCACGACAAAAGAAAAACGCACTGAGAATGGGATGTGATGTATTCGATTATAGGAATTATTCCAAAGTGTTGAATTCATTTATACGAAAGTTATCATAATTATGAATCTCCTTCTTGCCGCTGATGAATATTGCTCTTTTTGTAAAGGCGAATATTATGTCAGCGAAACTGGACTTGCCCATATAAATCGTTATCTGTGCGCCTTCGATAGTATAAGGGTGGCTTTCAGATCTCAGTTGGTCGGACGTCACGAAGATTTGGGAAAATATTGCTATAAGATGGATGTTCCGAATGTCAGTTTCATACCTATTCCGTTTTTCCAAGGGCCGAAACAATTTATCGGCAAGTATTTGTCGGTAATTAATACTTTGAAGAATGGAATTCACAACATTGATTTCGCAATTCTGAGGCTTCCTTCCACAACTGCTTTTGCTGCATTAAAAGTTTTGAAAAAGCGCAAAATACCTTATGCTACCGAGATTGTTTTCGACTGTCAGGACGCTGTAGATACATCAGAATCATTCCTGAATAAAACTGTCTGGAGGATTCTCCATAAAATGCAGGTAAAGGCATGTAATGAAGCGTGCGGTGTGTCCTGTGTAACGGCGCATTATCTGCAACAACGATATTTCCCTTTGCGTAAAGACGCAATAACAAGTCATTATTCAAGTATCGAACTTTCTCCTGATTTCTTTTTGAGTGAGCGTAAATATCCGAAAAAGAATGTTTTTACACTTGTTCATGTCTCCAACCAAGTGCAATTTAACAGCCGGAAAGGTCATAATGAATTGATAGATGTAATATCAATTCTTAACAAGCGGAACAAAAGAGTCCGAATAGTTTTTATAGGTGAGGATTATGGAGGTGGTATTTATTTACTGACTAAGTACGCAGAAAGTTTAGGTGTGGCTGAAGATGTTCTCTTCACAGGTTATCTTTCGAAACGGGAACTACGCCAACAACTTGAGGACGCAGATATTGCTATACTTCCCACACGTGCTGAAGGTTTGCCAAGAGTAGTGATTGAGGCGATGGCTTTAGGCTTGCCGTGCATTACATCGCCCGTGTCCGGTAATCCAGAATTAATTAACGGGGATTTTCTGGTAAGTTATGATGACGTCGAAGGTATGGCGAAAGCGTGCAACATCCTCATTGATTCAAAAGAGATTTATGAGCGGGAAAGCCGGGATAATTTCATAAAGAGTAAAGAATATTCGTCGGAAGTGCTCAATCCTCGTCGTACAGAGTTTTATAAGTCTCTTATACAACTGGCAAGAAATAACATGATGTAATGTCTTAATACAACGATTGTAAAACATCAATAAAAATATATATGTCAATTTTCAAAGACAAGACTCTGCTGATCACCGGTGGTACCGGGTCGTTCGGCAACGCGGTGCTTCGCCGCTTTTTAGATACAGATATCAAGGAGATCCGTATTTTCTCGCGTGACGAGAAGAAACAGGATGATATGCGCCACGAGTATCAGGTGCGCTATCCTGAGGTCGCCCACAAGATTAAGTTCTACATAGGTGATGTTCGTGATCTTCAGTCGTGTAAAAATGTAATGCCCGGCGTTGACTACATTTTTCACGCCGCCGCGCTCAAGCAGGTCCCGTCGTGTGAGTTCTTCCCCATGGAGGCTGTCAAGACCAACGTCATAGGCACAGACAATGTGTTGACAGCAGCCATCGAAGCCGGAGTTGGGGCTGTTATCTGTCTTTCGACCGACAAGGCCGCCTATCCAATCAACGCCATGGGAATTACCAAGGCCATCGAAGAAAAGGTCGCCGTTGCAAAGAGCCGTT
>ERZ1106943.3743-NODE-3743-length-11214-cov-8.761179_pt1 | contig 11214 bp, 8 predicted proteins | sample MGYA00403671_ERZ1106943 | MGnify/ENA primary metagenome ERZ1106943 (study PRJEB35170, sample SAMEA104062427) | human gut metagenome | biome: human gut; feature: human-associated habitat; material: faeces | place: Denmark | collected 2012-06-14 ...
AGTCGAGCCCCTCGGTATTGAAGCGCAGAAGCCCGCCGAGGATGCCGCCGAGCGTTGCGCCCAGGAACCAGTAAAATTCATCGAGCAGCGAGACGAAGAAGTAGAACCAGCCGCGGTCCACGCCCTCGGGGATCTCCGCCGTATAGTTGACGCTGAACGTCTCGTCGCACATCGCGTAGATGAGGTAGGGCTTTTTCCAGCCCGTGCCCTTGTACTTGTCGAGCATCGAAATACCGTAAAACAGGTGGCGCGCCTGGATCATCACCGCCGTCAGGAAGACCTGCACCGGCGCAAACGGCGCGAGCAGCATGCTCGTGGCGACAAATTCAAGGCTGCCGCCGAAGATGACGACGCTCATGATCATCGGATACCAGAAGCTAAAGCCCGACGTGCGCATATAGACGCCATAGGTCATGCCGAGAAATAAAAAGCCTGCGAAGATCGGGATGGTGTGCGGAAACGCGGCCTTCAGTGCCGCAACTGCGGGTGATTTGCTGTGCATGGGAACGGGAAACCTCCTTGTGGTGATGAAACGAAGCAGAAATGCGCCGGTTATTTTTGCGCCCGGTGCATAAACTGACCTGAGGTGATACGATGTCCTGTCAGGACGCGCTGCCCGCCGCCGTCAGCGCCGCCGCGGCGGCCATGGCGCAGGGAAAGAGCGATGAAGAGGTCGCGCTGCTCGCCGCCATCTTTACGCAGCTGGGCGACAGCCTTGCGATGATCGTCGCTCTGCGCGCGTGCGAAAAAAGCGGCGGCAGCGAGGCGGAATAAGGGAATCAGTCCTTGGCCGCCTCTTCTTTGCCTTCGTCCTTTTTGCCGCCCTGGGTGATGAACACGCCTGCGACCAGCGTGATGACCGAGCCGAGCAGGATGCGCGGCGTGAGCGTTTCATTTAAGAAGAGAATGCCGACAAAAATGCTCGTGATCGGCTCAAACGTACTCAAAATCGCTGCGCGCTGTGCGCCGATGAGGAACGTGCCCTTCTGGAAGAGCATGACCGCGCCGATGCAGATCATCAGCGAAAAGGCGAGCGCCGCGAGCCATCCGGCGAGGGTCTGCGGCAGGCAGAGCTGGTGCGAGAAGAGACAGAGAAAGAACATGCAGACCGCACTGATGAGCGCCATGTAGAAGGTCATACGAAAGCCCATGACCTCGTGGTGGCGGAAATGCGCTAAAAGCAGAATGTAGACGGCGTAGGTCACGCCGGACGTCAGCGCCAGCGCGACACCGAGCGGATCGACTGCACCGCTTGGGTCGATGAGAAGCAGAATGCCGAGGGAGCACAGGACCGCGCAGAAAAGCGCTTTTTTCTGCACCCGTTCGCGCAGCACCAGGCCGCCGAGCACCACGATGACGGGATAGGCGAAGTGGAATACCGTCGCCATGCCGGAGGCAAGATAGCAATACGAGCTGAACAGCAGGATCGGCGTGATACAGCAGCCGAAAAAGCCGGTCAGGCTGGTCTCGAGCAGCGCGCCGCGGCTGATGCGCAGCCCGCCCTGCTTTTGGCACAGCAGCGCGAGGACCGGGAGCGAGAGAAGATTGCGCAGAAACACCAGCGACATCGGCGTCACGCCCTGCGCGTAGAGAAAATTCGCGCCCAGCGGCATACAGCCGAAGATGACGGCGCTCAGGATCACGCAGAGATAGCCGAGCCACGGCGTTCGACGTTCCATGATTCTCCCCTCCTTTATATGAATAAAGTGAATGCATTTATCATACGCGCGCATTTCCTTCCGGTCAAGTGGGAAAAAGAAAAAACACCGCGTTGACAAATATTCTCGCGGCTGATATGCTGTGATATCATCAGAAAAAAGAGAGGAAAGCTATCATGTTTCTCTTTTATGTAAACCCGATATTGATCGCTGCGGCAGTCATTCCGGCCATTGTCCTGCTGCGCTTTGTCTACAAGGAGGACCGGCTCGACAAAGAGTCGCCGGGGCTGCTGCTCTCGCTCGTGATTTTCGGCATTCTATCGACATTTGCTGCCATCGTGACCGAGCAGATCGGCGAGGCGATCTTGGGCATTCTCCTGCCGCAGAGTTCGACCGCCTACAACGTGCTGCTCTACTTCGTTGTGGTCGCGCTGTCGGAAGAGGGCTTTAAGTACCTGCTGCTCAAGAAGCGCACGTGGTATTCAAGCGAATTCAACTGCCAGTTCGACGGCGTGGTCTACGCCGTGTTCGTCGCGCTCGGCTTTGCCCTGTGGGAGAATATCAGCTATGTGCTGATGTACGGTCTCGGCACGGCGGCCATCCGCGCGGTCACGGCCGTGCCGGGGCACGCGTGCTTCGGTGTGTTCATGGGCGCTTTCTACGGCCTTGCCAAGCGCTACGACAACTTTGGCGACGAGTACCGCAGCCGCCGCTGCCGCCGCTTTGCCGTGCTCGTGCCGGTGCTGCTGCACGGCACGTACGATTTCATCGCAACGTATGAGTACGACGGCTATGCATGGATCTTCGTTGTGTTCGTTGTGCTGCTCTTCGCCGCGGCGTACCGCAGGATCAAAAAGCTCTCGCGCGACGACCGCTTTATCGACGACAGCGACTACTACCACTATGACGGCCCCGAGTTCTGAAGAATGAAAAAAGCGCCCACTCATCGAGCGGGCGCTTTTTCTATTTGAAAGTTATAATTCCATTTCGTACAGCTCGTCGCCGGCCTTGTGGAATCCGGCGCGCTCGAACATCCGCTGCGACTGCGCATTGAACGAGTAGATCTCTGCGTGCAGTTTGGGGATGTGCTGTTCCCTCGCGAGCTTTTGAATTTCACCGATGACGCGCCTGCCGATGTGCTTGTTCTGGAAGCTCTTCGCTACGACGATGTTGATCTCGCCGTCCGGATGCAGGCAGACGTCGCCGCACAGGCGGCCGCGGTACTTGATGTAAAAAAGACTGCCGCGCGCGTTGAGATAGCGGTACATCGCCTTGAGCAGCTTCAGGTCGTACACACTGTCGCGGTTGTCGACCTGCTTTGCTTGCACACATCCGCATCCTGATACCACGGAAGCGACGCTTTGTAGTTGGGATAATACGGGACGAGCGTGATCTCGCCGTCGACAATTCTGCGTTCCATGACAGACCTCTCTTACATGATGACTTTCGGCGGAAACGGGCTCAGATGTGCGCGATGCAGTCGTACGCGATGCGCTCTCCGCCGTCGAAGGCACCGTGAATGACGCCGCAGCGCCGGAAGCCATACGCTTCCAAAAGCCGCTGCATCGGGCGGTTATCCGCGTGCGTGTCGGCGCGCAGATAGCCGATCTGCGCGGTGCAGAAGTCAAAGCAGGCCTTCGACACGCCACGCGCTTTCCCGTTGGAGGCGAGACGGTGGATCGTGCCGTAGGGTTGATCGAGATGCCACGCGCCGTCTTCGATGACGCGGTAGCTCTCGTCCTCGCCGAGAAAGAGGGCGAATGTGCCGACGATCTCGCCATTTTCAAGCATCACATAGCTGCTGCCGCATGCGATATCATAGGTGACGATGCTGCGGTCTGGGTACTCGTCGCCCCATTGCGAGGCATTGCCGTTTGCGCGCATGTAGCGCTTTGCGGCGGCGAAGACGTCCAGCACCGTGTCGACGTCCTGCAAGGTGGTTTTGCGAATTTCCATTTTAGCCCTTGTGCTGCTCGAACCAGCCGGTGATCTCGTTTAAGCGGCGGATGCGGTGCTTGGGCTTGCCGCTGCGGGAGAGCTCGTGGTTCTCGCCACGGAAGAGCACAAGGCGGCTCTCGACGCCGTGCGCAACGAGCGCGGAGTACATCTGATAGCCCTGATCGACGGGGCAGCGGTAGTCCTCGAGCGAGTGGAGAAAGAGCGTCGGCGTTTTGACCTTGTCGGCGTACTTCATGGGGCTGTGCCACCAGAATTTTTCGACATCCGGCCAGATGGTCGAGCCGCACTGGTCTTCGGAGAAGTCGGGGCCGATGTCGGACACGCCGTAGAAGCTCGTCCAGTTCGAGATCGAGCGCTGGCTGGCGCAGGCGCGGAAGCGGTCGGTGTGGCCGATGATCCAGTTGGTCATAAAGCCGCCGTAGGAGCCGCCGGTTTCGAAGAGGTTATCTGCGTCCATCTCGGGATACTTTGCGAGCGCCGCGTCGCAGAACGCCATCAGATCATCGAAGTCGACCGTGCCGTACTTGCCGCGGATATCCATGAACGCGCCGCGGCCGTCGGAGCCGGTGGGATTGCAGAAGATGACGAAATAGCCACGGCTCGCCCAGTACTGCATCTCGTGATAAAACACGGGACCGTAGACGGTCTTGGGACCGCCGTGAATATCGAAGATGACGGGGTACTTTTTGCCCGCTTCGAAGTCCATCGGCTTTAGGATGAAGCCGTGCACCTCGTGGTCGCCCGCGGTGAGGTTGAGGGGGTCAGGCTGGGCAACGTATTTGCCGCGCAGCATTGCGTCGTTGAAGTGCGTGACGCGGCGGCCCGTCTCGTCGTAGAGCTCCTGCGGCTTCATATCCCAGAGCGCGCAGAGGAGCATTTTGCCGTTTTTGCGGTCAAAGCAGTCGACGCTGCCGTTGCGCACGAGGACGGGGGAGACGGTGCCGTCTTCGAGCTTGTAGAGCCCCGCGCCGTCGAAGCGCGTCGAGATGAAGTACAGCACGTCGCCGTCCATCTTGAACGCCTGACCGCCGCCGTGGCGGACGTCGCAGCCGACGGAAGAACCGATGGCCTCGCCGTAGACGGCGTAGGGCGTGACGGCAAGCGTCTCGTAGTCGAGCTTGTAAAAGTCACAGTCCGTGTTCATGCCGAACTTGCCGTCCGCGGCCATGACGAGCAGGAAGGACTTGCCGAGCGCGTATGTCGCGATGACGAAGTCGAGGCGACTCTTGACGACGAGCTTCTGACGGCGCGAGGCAAGGTCGATGCGGTAAAGATCCTGACCGCCGAAGTGCGCGGGGCGGGGGACGGAGACGTCGAGAAGACTGAAATAGACGGTCTTCTGATCCTCCGCGAGCTGGACATCGGAGACGTTGAAGCCCGCATCCGTCAGGCGGGTGAGGGACTTTTTCTTCGCATCGTAGTAGAAGAGACTCTCATACGCGCCGCGCGTGTATGTGCCGCCGTTCCACCACCAGGGTAGCTGAGAGATGACCTCGTAATCCTCGTTTTCCTTTTTGTCGTCAAGGTAGGCTTTCACGAGCTTCCTGTCGCCTTTATAGAGGTCCTCAAAGCCGGGAAAGGTCGAGCCGACGACAAGCAGGTCGCCGTTCTTGAGAGGGAAGACCTGCGAGACGGGGATGGGAAACGTGTAGGCAAGATCGGCCTCGCCGCCGTCGAGTGCAATCTTGTAGAAGCGGCTCGTGAGCGATGGTTCCTTTTCCCCCTCACGGTCGCCCGCGAAAAGAACCGTGTTTTCATCCAAGTAGCAGAACGAGGATTCCTTGCCGCCGCCGGTCAGCGCGCGGACGCGGCCGCCTTTTAAAAGATAGAGGCGGGATTCGTAGCAATTTTTTTCTTTTTTCGCCTGACTTACGGTGAAGCAGGCGCTTGTCCCCTCGGGGGAGAATGTCACGTTCGCAAGTGAGCGGACGGCGCAGAAATCGTCAATGGCGATGGGCTTCATGGGAAAACTCCTTTCATCCGTCTGCGCGCAGAGCGGCGCAAAATCACGCAAGCATCATACCACAGCGACAAATATATTGCAATCCGCGGCAAAATCCGTCGAAGCGCACAAAAAAACATCTGCGGAAACCGCAGATGTTCACAAAAAATGCCTTGACTTTTCTGTACCCATTTGGTAAAATAAAGCGCTTATAAACGGGAAAGGGCGAGGAAAATTCCCCACCCATTACCGAGAGAATAGCATACCGCGGCAAAAAAAGCAAGATGCAGTTCGCTTTGTTTTACAACAAAGCCGGGTGTGTCGAACTGAGTAGAGCCGCCGCAATACATTCCTTCAAGCGGACAGGGCTTGAAGAAAAGAAAGGCGTGAAGAGCAAAATGGCCAAAGACAAGATGTATGGCAAAACCCTTCGCAAGAATTTCGCCCGACACGAGGAGATCGTGGAGATGCCGAACCTGCTGGCGCTTCAGAAGAAGTCCTACCAGTGGTTCCTCGATACGGGTCTGCGCGAAGTCTTTTCCGACGTCGCCCCGATCTCGAACTACGCGGGCAACCTGGAGCTGAGCTTCATCGACTACAAGATGGACGAAGCGCCCAAGTACGACGTGCTCGAGTGCAAGGCGCGCGACGCGACGTATGCCGCCCCCCTGAAGGTGAGCGTGCGCCTCTACAACAAGGAGACCGGCGAGATCAAGGAGCAGGAGATCTTCATGGGCGACTTCCCGCTCATGACCGAGTCCGGCACGTTCGTCATCAACGGCGCCGAGCGCGTGGTGGTTTCCCAGCTCGTCCGTTCCCCCGGCATTTACTACGGCAAGGAGATCGACCTCAAGACCGACCTCCCGCTGCTGACGTCCACCGTCATCCCGTACCGCGGCGCATGGCTCGAATACGAGACCGACGCCAATGAGATGTTCTGGGTGCGCATCGACAAAAACCGCAAGATCCCCATCACCGAGCTGGTGCGCGCCATCGGCTTCAAGACCGACGCCGAGATCCTCGAGCTGTTCGGCGATGACGACCGCGTGGCCGTCACGCTCGAAAAAGACGCCTGCAAGACCTATGAAGAGGCGATGCTCGAGATCTACCGCAAGCTGCGCCCGGGCGAGCCGCCCACGGTCGAGGCCTGCGAGACCCTCATCAACAACCTCTTCTTCGACCCGCGCCGCTATGACCTGTCCATGGTCGGCCGCTACAAGTACAACAAGAAGCTCTCCCTGTGGGCGCGCATCCGCGGGCAGAAGCTTTCCTTCCCCGTCGCCGACCCGCGCACGGGCGAGATCATGTTTGACGCCGGCCACATCGTCACCGACGAGGAAGCGCGCGAGATGGATGCCATCGGCGTCAACGATGTGACCATCGAGGTCGATGGCCGTACGATGCGCGTGTTCTCCAACCACATGGTCGATCTTGACCGCTTTGTCGACTTTGACCCCGTGGCCGAGTGCGGCATCAAAGAGCGCGTGCGCGAGAGCGTGCTCAAGGAGCTGCTCGAGCAGTACAGCGGCGAGGAGCTCAAGGAAGCTATCCGCGACAACGCCGACCGCCTCGTCCCCAAGCACATTCTGGTCGACGATATCCTCGCCTCCATCAACTACATGAACGCGCTGGCGCACGGCATCGTCTATAAGGACGATATCGACCACCTCGGCAACCGCCGTCTGCGCTGCGTGGGCGAGCTGCTGCAGAATCAGTTCCGCATCGGTTTTTCCCGTATGGAGCGCGTCATTCGCGAGCGCATGACGATCCAGGATCTCGACATCGTCACCCCGCAGAGCCTCATCAACATCCGCCCCGTCACCGCGGCGATCAAGGAGTTCTTCGGATCGAGCCCTCTGTCCCAGTTCATGGACCAGACGAACCCGCTCGCCGAGCTGACGCACAAGCGCCGTCTGTCCGCTCTGGGCCCCGGCGGCCTTTCCCGCGAGCGCGCGAACATGGAAGTGCGAGACGTGCACTACAGCCACTATGGCCGTATGTGCCCGATCGAGACGCCGGAAGGTCCGAACATCGGCCTGATCTCCTACCTCGCGACCTACGCCCGCATCAATGAGTACGGCTTTATCGAAGCGCCGTTCCGCAAGGTCGACCACGAGACCTGCCGCGTGACCGACGAGATCGAATACATGACCGCAGACGTCGAGGACCAGTACATCGTCGGTCAGGCTGCCGAGCCTGTCGATGAAAACGGCTGTCTCGTCAACCAGCGTATCACCTGCCGCCACCGCGACGAGATCGTCGAGGTCGACCGTGACCGCGTCGACTACATCGACATTTCCCCGCGCATGATGGTCTCCATCGCAACGGCCATGATCCCGTTCCTGGAAAACGACGACGCGAACCGTGCCCTCATGGGCGCGAACATGCAGCGTCAGGCCGTGCCGCTGATGGTCACGGAGGCACCGATCGTCGCCACCGGCATCGAGCACAAGCTGTGCGTGGACTCCGGCGTGGTCATCCTCGCCGAGGACGACGGCGTGGTGCTGGCCGTCTCGGCCGACAGCGTCAAGGTGCGCTACGACAGCGGCGAGATCAAGGACTACAAGCTCATCAAGTTTGCCCGCTCCAACCAGGGCACGTGCATCAACCAGCGCCCGATCGTTGCGGTCGGCGACCGCCTGAACAAGGGCGACGTCATCGCCGACGGCCCGGCCACCTCGCAGGGCGAGATCGCGCTCGGCAAGAACCTGCTGGTCGGCTTCATGACCTGGGAAGGCTACAACTACGAGGACGCCGTTCTCATCAACGAGCGTCTGGTCATGGAGGACGTTTACACCTCCATTCATATTGAAGAGTTCGAGTGCGACGCGCGCGACACGAAGCTCGGCCCCGAGGAGATCACCCGTGATATCCCCGGCGTCGGCGACGATGCGCTCAAGTATCTCGACGACCGCGGCATCATCTGCGTCGGCGCAGAGGTGCGCAGCGGTGATATTCTGGTCGGCAAGGTCACGCCGAAGGGCGAGACCGATCTGACCGCCGAGGAGCGCCTGCTGCGCGCCATCTTCGGCGAAAAGGCGAGAGAGGTCCGCGACACTTCCCTCAAAGTCCCGCACGGCGAGGCCGGCATTGTGGTCGATGTCAAGCGCTTCACCCGCGAGAACGGCGACGAGATGTCTCCCGGCGTCAACGAGGTCGTGCGCGTCTACATCGCGCAGAAGCGTAAGATCTCCGTCGGCGACAAGATGGCCGGCCGCCACGGCAACAAGGGCGTCGTGTCCCGCATCCTCCCGCGCGAGGATATGCCGTACCTGCCGGACGGCACGCCGCTCGATATCGTCCTCAACCCGCTGGGCGTGCCTTCCCGTATGAACATCGGTCAGATGCTCGAGGTGCATCTGGGCTACGCCGCGCAGGCGCTCGGCTGGAAGGTCGCAACGCCGGTCTTCAACGGCGCAAACGAGGTCACCATCCGCGAGACGCTCAACAAGGCCGGCCTGCGTGAGGACGGCAAGAGCGTGTTGTACGACGGCCGCACCGGCCAGAAGTTTGATAACGACGTCACGGTCGGCTGGGTCTACTTCCTCAAGCTCCACCACCTCGTCGATGATAAGATCCACGCCCGCAGCACCGGCCCCTACAGCCTCGTCACGCAGCAGCCGCTCGGCGGCAAGGCGCAGTTCGGCGGCCAGCGCTTCGGCGAAATGGAAGTCTGGGCGCTCGAGGCCTACGGCGCGGCTTACACCCTGCAGGAGATCCTGACGGTGAAGTCCGACGACGTGACCGGCCGTGTGCGCACGTACGAAGCCATCGTCAAGGGCGAGAACATCCCGCAGCCGGGCGTGCCGGAGTCGTTCAAGGTGCTCATCAAGGAGCTGCAGTCCCTGTGCCTGGATGTGCGCATCCTCGACGAGAACGGCGACGAGATCGAGCTCAAGGACGACGAGGACGATTACATCCCGGGTATGCGCGATGAGATGTCCTACAAGTCCGACGATGATGAGATCACCGGCAGCGGCTTCACGATTGAGGACGTACCGGTCGAGGAAGATGACAGTCTCAGCGCGTTCGGCGATGCCGGCGACGATGACTACACGGACGATTCTGATAAGGAGGAGGAATAAAACATGAGCTACACCCCGTTTGATGCAATTCAGATCGGCATTGCCTCCCCTGAAATGATCCTTTCCTGGTCCTCCGGCGAAGTGAAAAAGCCCGAGACCATCAACTACCGCACACTCAAGCCCGAGCGTGACGGCCTGTTCTGCGAGCGCATTTTCGGACCCACGAAGGACTGGGAGTGCCACTGCGGCAAGTATAAGAAGATCCGCTACAAGGGCAAGATCTGCGACCGCTGCGGCGTGGAAGTCACGCGCGCAAAGGTCCGCCGCGAGCGCATGGGCCACATCGAGCTGGCCGCGCCCGTGAGCCACATCTGGTACTTCAAGGGCATCCCGTCGCGCATGGGCCTGATCCTGGATCTGACCCCGCGCGTGCTGGAAAAGGTGCTGTATTTCGGTGCGTATATCGTCACCGACCCCGGCATGACGCCGCTGCAGCGCTGCCAGATCCTGTCCGAAAAAGAGTACCGCGACATGCGCGAGAAGTATGAGGACGATTTCGAGGCCGGCATGGGCGCCGAGGCCATCAAGAAGCTCCTGCAGCAGATCGACTGCGCCAAGCTCTCCGAGCAGCTGCGCGCCGAGCTCGAGGAGGCCAGCGGCCAGAAGAAGGCGAAGATCGTCAAGCGCCTGGAGGTCGTCGAGGCATTCCACCGCAGCGGCAACCGTCCGGAGTGGATGATCATTGACATTCTGCCGGTCATCCCGCCCGAGCTTCGCCCCATGGTCCAGCTCGACGGCGGCCGTTTTGCCACGTCCGACCTCAACGACCTGTATCGCCGCGTCATCAACCGCAACAACCGCCTCAAGCGCCTCATGCAGCTCAACGCGCCGGACATCATCGTCCGCAACGAGAAGCGCATGCTGCAGGAAGCTGTTGACGCCCTGATCGACAACGGCCGCCGCGGCCGTGCCGTCACCGGCGCCAACTCCCGCGCGCTCAAGTCCCTGTCGGATATGCTCAAGGGCAAGCAAGGCCGCTTCCGTCAGAACCTGCTCGGCAAGCGTGTCGACTACTCCGGCCGAAGCGTTATCGTCGTCGGCCCGGATCTGAAGCTCTATCAGTGCGGCGTGCCGAAGGAAATGGCCATCGAGCTCTTCCGCCCGTTCGTTATGAAAAAGCTCGTCGAGGACGGTGTTGCCAACAACATCAAGTCCGCCAAGAAGATGGTCGACAAACAGCGCACCGAGGTCTGGGACGCGCTCGAGGTCGTCATCAAGGATCATCCGGTCATGCTCAACCGCGCACCGACGCTCCACCGCCTGGGCATTCAGGCGTTCGAGCCCGTGCTGGTCGAGGGCCGTGCGCTCAAGCTGCACCCCCTGTGCTGCACCGCGTTTAACGCCGACTTCGACGGCGACCAGATGGCTATCCACGTCCCGCTGTCCGCGGAGGCACAGGCCGAGGCGCGCATCCTCATGCTCTCGGCAAACAACCTCCTCCGCCCGCAGGACGGCCACCCCGTCACCGTGCCGACGCAGGATATGATCCTCGGCGCATACTACCTGACCTACGTTCGCCTCGGCAAGGCCGAGAAGGGCGCCGAGCAGGTGTTCGTGACCGATGCCGGCG
>ERZ1106943.3745-NODE-3745-length-11210-cov-4.503003_pt1 | contig 11210 bp, 9 predicted proteins | sample MGYA00403671_ERZ1106943 | MGnify/ENA primary metagenome ERZ1106943 (study PRJEB35170, sample SAMEA104062427) | human gut metagenome | biome: human gut; feature: human-associated habitat; material: faeces | place: Denmark | collected 2012-06-14 ...
TCGATAGCCGGTTTGAATATCTCTACACGTTGTTTGGCAAACTTTGCTCTTTTCATTCTACGGATTAACTCCTCTGTCTTTCCGGAGAACATGGAGCCGCAGATAACTTCGATTCTACCTCTTCTTCTCGTCTCCTGTATGTGGTCTTCTGAAAATAATACCATGTGATTTTGTGTTTTCTTGATTAAATAATATGCGGACAAAGGTAAGCAATTCAATGTGCAAGAACTGTTAAATTATCCATTATTTTAAGTTATTGCATAATTTATTCCTACATTCGCATCATATTAACAATAGACTAGCATGAAACAGAAGTTGTTAACGGATATTGAGTTGGATGTTCATGGGTTGAAGTATCTGATGGATTTATATTCTAAAGAACCGGCTAAGGCTGTGTTGGAACTGTTGAAACAGAACATTCTTCATATGCAGGGATGTTTGGATGAGGTATTGCAGGAATTGGAACCTGTTCGGGAAAATGCTTCTGTTCCTTGCGGGAATGCTTCTGAACCTGTGGTGGAAGAGGTGATAGTAGAGACAAAAGTGTCGGCCGATACTGAGACGGAGGAAGTTAAGCCTTCTTCTGTGTTGGGCGAAAGTATAAAGACCTCTGTCGGCTTGCGTCATTCTATCAGTCTGAATGACTCTTTTCGTTTCTCACGTGAATTATTCGGAGGGGATGTTGAGTTGATGAATCGTGTTGTGGAGCAACTGTCAGCTATGAGCTCTTATAAAACAGCCGTTGCATTCCTTTCTTCAAAAGTTAATTTCAACGAGGAAAACGAAACATTAAGTGACTTCCTTGAGTTATTAAAGAAGTATTTTAACCAATCAGCATAAGAGAAGAATGGGAAAGCTATATGTAGTGCCGACACCGGTAGGGAATCTGGAAGACATGACCTTTCGGGCTGTCAAAGTCTTGAAAGAGGTCGATCTGATTTTGGCGGAAGACACACGCACTTCCGGAATCTTGCTGAAACATTTTGAAATAAAGAACGCAATGCAATCCCACCATAAATTTAATGAACATAAAACGGTGGAAAGTGTTGTTAATAGAATAAAGGCAGGTGAAACGGTGGCATTAATTTCGGACGCCGGAACACCCGGAATCTCAGATCCCGGATTTTTGGTTGTTCGTGAATGCGTGCGCAACGGCATTGAAGTGCAGTGCCTGCCGGGAGCGACCGCTTTTGTTCCGGCGCTTGTTGCATCGGGATTGCCGAATGAGAAGTTCTGTTTTGAGGGATTCCTTCCTCAGAAGAAAGGACGACAGACACGATTGAAGGCATTGGCGGAAGAACGCCGTACTATGGTGTTTTATGAATCGCCCCACCGTCTGTTGAAGACGTTGACGCAGTTTGCCGAATATTTCGGTATGGAGCGTCAGGCAACCGTGTCGCGAGAAATATCCAAACTCCATGAAGAAACAGTTCGGGGTAGTTTGGCTGAATTGATAGAACACTTTACCGCTACCGAACCGCGTGGCGAGATTGTGATAGTATTAGCAGGAATAGACGATTAAAATAACTTCATTAAAAAAAACGTAAAACGTAGACGTATGAAAAAGTTAACAGTTTTATTTGTGTGCGCAGCCATGTTGGCTTCGTGTGATAGCTTTAAAGGTGGAAATAAAGACTTGAAGGCTGAAAATGATTCTCTTTTGATGGAACTTACCCAACGCAATGCTGAACTGGATGATATGATGGGGACTTTCAATGAAGTACAGGAAGGGTTCCGTAAGATCAACGCTGCCGAAAGCCGTGTGGATTTACAACGCGGAACGATCACTGAGAATTCAGCCAGTGCGAAACAGCAGATTGCTTCCGACATCGAGTTTATATCTAAACAGATGGAAGAGAACAAAGCACAGATTGCCAAGTTGCAGGCTCAACTGAAGAATAGTAAGTATAATTCTACTCAACTGAAGAAAGCGGTTGAGGCTTTGACAGCTGAGTTAAATGCAAAACAACAGCGTATTGAAGAACTCCAGACTGAATTGGCTTCTAAGAATATACGTATTCAGGAGTTGGATGCTGCCGTTAGCGATCTTTCTGCAGAAAAAGAAACATTGACTGCCGAAAACGAGGCAAAAGCTAAAACCGTTGCCGAACAGGAAAAGAGCCTGAACGCCGCATGGTTTGTATTCGGTACAAAATCAGAGTTGAAAGCTCAGAAGATTCTTCAAAGCGGAGATGTGCTGAAAAGTGCTGATTTCAACAAGGATTATTTCACTCAAATCGATATCCGTACAACCAAAGAAATCAAGTTGTACTCTAAACGTGCTGAGTTGTTGACTACTCATCCTGCCGGTTCTTACGAATTGGTGAAAGATGACAAAGGTCAGTTGACTTTGAAGATTACGAATCCTACTGAATTCTGGAGTATATCCAGATACTTGGTTATTCAGGTAAAATAAGGTAGACACCTCTTTTGAATTGCCAATGTGCTGATTCCTGAATGCAAGAAATTAGCACATTGGCTTTTTGTTTCTTATATATACCCCCGTAACTGTTGATGAAATATAGAAATCTTTTTTTTGATCTTGACGACACTATCTGGGCTTTTTCCCGTAATGCTCGCGATACTTTTGAAGAAGTCTATCGGAAATATTCATTCGAACGTTATTTTGATTCGTTCGATCATTATTATACGATTTATCAGCAACGGAATACCGAACTCTGGATTGAATATGGTGAGGGGAAGATAACGAAGGATGAACTGAACCGGCAACGTTTTTCTTATCCTTTGCAGGCGGTAGGAGTGGAGGATGAGACCTTGGCTGAAAAGTTCTCGGAAGATTTCTTCGCAATTATTCCTACCAAAAGCGGTTTGATGCCTTATGCGAAAGAGGTGTTGGAGTATCTGGCTCCGAAATATAATCTTTATATACTGTCCAACGGTTTTCGGGAATTACAATCACGTAAAATGCGTTCAGCAGGCGTAGACATCTACTTTAAAAAGGTTATCCTTTCCGAAGATCTCGGGGTACTGAAGCCGTGGCCTGAAATATTCAACTTTGCTCTTTCCGCCACTCAGTCCGAACTGCGCGAATCATTGATGATTGGTGACAGTTGGGAAGCGGATATAACCGGGGCACATGGAATAGGGATGCACCAGGCTTTTTACAATGTAACCGGTCGTACCTCATTTCCTTTTCAGCCTACTTATCACATTTATTCTTTGAAAGATTTGATAGATTTATTATAGATTTTATGGATTAAGTCGTATTTTTGTCGTGTTTAATAAATGCATAAAAATGCGATACTGCCATGGATAGTACACTTCTCCCGTTTGCCTTGCTTTGTTTCACTTCGTTCTTTACGTTGACCAATCCTTTGGGGACAATGCCCGTCTTTCTTACAATGACTCATGGAATGACGGATAAGGAACGTCAGTCTATCGTGCAACGTGCCACCATTGTGTCGTTTGTCACATTAATGGTTTTTGTTTTTGCCGGTCAGTTTCTTTTTAAGTTTTTCGGGATCTCTACTGATGGATTTCGTATTGCCGGTGGGGTGATTATCTTCAAAATCGGTTTTGATATGCTTCAAGCCCGCTACACGCCGATGAAGTTGAAGGATGAAGAAATAAAAACTTATGCTGATGATATTTCAATTACTCCTCTCGGGATACCAATGTTGTGTGGTCCCGGAGCGATAGCGAATGCTATTGTTTTGATGCAGGATGCTCACAACTTCGAAATGAAAGGGATTTTGATAGGAACTATCGGACTGATTTATCTGCTGACTTTCTTTATTCTCCGTGCTTCCACGAAATTGGTGAGTGTCTTGGGAGAGACGGGGAATAATGTAATGATGCGTCTTATGGGATTGATCTTAATGGTGATCGCAGTAGAATGTTTCGTCAGTGGGTTGAAACCGATATTGGTGGATATAGTGAGAGAAGGGATGGTTGGTGTCTTAAAATAAGAATAGTGAAAAACCGGGTAGTGGAAAAGTTACTCACTACCCGATTTTTTGTTGTTTGCAGATGAATGAATTATCTGTTACCGCCTGCCCACCAGACTTTTTCGTTATAAACATACTGTCCATTTCCATAAGCAGCTTTCACTTCTGCGTTTGTCGTTGTGTCACTATTGCCATATGGACAACGTAAGGGGAAAGGCTTGGTATTCTGTAATTGAATGAAACTTTCAGTAGGTGCTGTCATTCTACGGAGGTCATTATAAGATTCTGTAGCTTCTCCGGAAGCTCCCCATAGTGCAAAATATTTTTGTATCATGGTAGTTTTCAGAGGCTCATTCGTATATGTAGCTTCTACAGTGTTGTCAAAATAGCTATTCGCTTCTTCTTCCGTGATAGCGCTAGCTGGGTTTAGTAATGTGTTTCCCAATTCTTTTCTGGAAATACTAAAACTGTTCTCTGCATTTAGCAATCCGGCTACCACAGCCTCTTTCAAGGCGCTTTTTGCATCACGTCCCAATCGGCATAAAGCTTCTGCTTCTAAGAACTTTAACTCATGGAAGCTCATTAAAAGAGTAGGGGCTGTTGCTGAATACATAAACAGAGATGTACCATATTTGCTGGTTCCTTGTTCCGGTGTTCCGCTAGGTGCATATACATCAGTATCAGGAGTCCCCGGAGCTTGTGCTTTTCCTTCTTTCTCTTTGTCTAGTTTTGTAATGAATGCCCTGGACAGACGTGGGTCATTATATTCAGCTAGTTTGCTTCTCATGCTTTCGCTTGCTCCCAATGCTGCACGTGCTTTGAAGAAACCATAAAGTGGATTTATGTTATTGACATCATATACACTGAATGCTGCCTGTTCTTCTGTGTTTTTAAAAGACTTGCTTACATACTCCAACACTTTCTCCATATCAGCGTCTTTATTAGTTGACCTTTGAAGTAGGTGCATCGTATAGCGTGCTTTCAGGGCATATGCAAATTTGAGCCATTTTTCTGCATCTCCTTGGTAAAGTAAATCTTGACTGGATGGATCTATTAAATCCTCTTGTTGTAAGTCTGCAATAGCGTCATCCAGATATTGCATTGCTTGTTTATAAATATCCTCTTGTTTATCCATTTTGGGATTTAGATAAACGGGGGAACCATTTTCGTCAACTAAGGCAGCTTGGCTGCACGGAGCATCGCCAAACATATCTGCTATTAATGCACAGTTGTAGGCTGCTAATACTTCGGCCATGCCTTTGGTTGTATAATTGCCGTAATCTATCCCTCCATCACTACATTGGTTAATTATGATACGGGCGGATTTTAATGTTGAGTACAGGTTGTTCCATGTATTATTGAAAGTGGAAGATGATGTCGGTTCACTTTCTCTGGTTTCTGCATAATACAATTGATTGTCAACACCTACTTCATATTCAATATATGAAGATAGATAAGTATTTAAGTCTCCTCCTGCATTTGAAAACGCGGTAGAGGTTATTACATCAGTTAGGATAAATCTTCCAGCCACGCTTTGTGTGTGTCCATGATCTTTATTTATTCTATCCATTGCATCTTCCGAACATCCGGAAAGGACAACTGATAAAACGCCAACGGCAAAAAATCCTTTAATTATAGTATATGTTTTCATCTTTCTTTTTAGCTAATTAGAATTTTACATTAAATCCGAAGCCATAACTGGCCGTTCCGGGTAAAGAGAAACGTTCGAATGCGCCTCCCATATTGTCATTGCCTTGTGAAGCCTCTGGGTCGAATCCTTTAAATTCTGACCAAACTAATATGTTACGTGCAAAGACATTTACGTTTACGTTTAGCCATTTTTTGGAGAGGACCGGATAGCTTATGGATAATTCACGTAACTTAATATAAGAGTTGTCATAAATATAAGACTCGTCAATAGACCTTCTTCTTGTGAAATAGGATTGAGCATCAGATACCTTTATGTCATTAGGAGCATAAATCGGATTTCCATTGGTATCTTTACCCGTTTCTTTAACTGAGTTTTCTACAATAAAATCAGTTTTACGCATATCTCCAGATAATTTACTCACACCGTAATAGTTCATCTCGCCAGCGGTACCGGAATACATTTGACCGCCTTGTTTCCAATCAAATACAGCTGAAATGCGGAACTTGTATAATTCAATATTAGTATTGAACCCCAGGCGGAAATCGGGAGATACAGTTCCGATGACCGCATCTTCTCCTTGCATGGGGAGCCCGTTTTGATCTACAACTATCTTACCTTCATTATTGCGCATATAGCTTTTTCCATAGATTACAGGGAATTTGTCACCAATTCCGGCACGTACTTGTGGAGTAACAAAACCTCCTAACATAATGCTTTCTACTCCTGGAGCCAGTTCATCAACATAATTGTCGATTTTGGAGAAGTTGAAGGCAAAATCAAGTTTAAAGTTCTTTGTATCTACCGGAGAAATGCCCAAGGTCACTTCATGAGTATTAGTATGTATCTTACCTCCGTTCATTATCATACTTGAGGCTCCGGTTGAACCAGCTAAAGGAACTTCAAATATCTGATCCTTTACATTCTGACGTGAGTAAGTATAATTCAATGTGACCAATCCGTTGAAGAAAGTAAGATCAGCTCCTATCTCGTATGATTTTGTATTCTGTGGCTTTAAGTTGGGATCATATACTTTATAGTATGGTACATAAGCCATTGCTCCGGCTATTGGGTATACAATAGGATTCCCCATATAGAAACCGCCACCATAAGCGGGAGTGTAGTAATAGCTTTGAGTATAATCTCCTGCCATACCTACTTCTGCGTAGGAGGCACGTATTTTACCGAAAGTTAATATATTGTTCTTTAACGGTGCCAATTCTGTAAAAATGAATCCTAATGAGACTGATGGATAAGTGAAAGAACGATTGTTACGAGGCATACTTGAAACGATGTCATTACGTATACTTCCACTTAAGTAGAGCATATTTTTCCATGCAACTGATACATTTGCAAAATTACCTACGGTTCGTTTTTTATTGTATTGACTTTCATTGGAAAATACAGAAGCATTATTTAAGTGATTCCAGCCCGGAAAGTTGAAATTCATGCTATACGCATATTCGTATTTTGTCTTTTTATCAACAAATTCATTACCGATTAAAGCGTCTAATGCCCATTCATCATTAATATTCCATGTGTAAGAGGCAGTCAGTAATGAGTTTAGCTCATTAACAGTATAGTGATATTCCGAATCTTCACCTGTAGCGGCCCAAGTGCTTCCATATCCATAAATTTCAGAATAGTTAGTTGTATAAGCATCGTCACCTATTTGATACTTAATATCCAGTTTATGGTTGTCGGTCCCGAATTTAGTGGAGTATTTCACAAAGGCATTTCCAAAGAAGCGTTGTGAACGTTCTGAAAATTGATTATTATCGACAGCCCAGTAAGCATCGTCAATCCAATCACTACGATAGGTATTTTGAGTATATAGGTCACCTTCTATATGGGAAGGAATGCCTGCCATATTATAACTAACAGGAGCATTGTAAACAGTAGCAACTACACTTGTGTTGGCAGTAGATTGTTTTGTGATCTTTGAAGTCACAAAATTCCCATTAAATCCGGTAGTCCAGTTGGGGTGCAGTTGTGCTTCTGCTGATAATTTTACATTGTATCTATCCATACCTGTTGAGGGAACAATACCATTGGTAGTGGTATTACCCATAGAGAAAGAGTAGTTCCCTTTATCAAATTTTTGGGCTACATTCACATTGTTGCTCCACGATACACCAGTTTCGAAGAAGTCTTTCATGTTGTTATATGCTTTTGGAGTAGCCCAAGGGTCCATACCGGCTGCTGCAAGCTGAGGAACGTAATACCTGTCTGGTTGTTTACCATACTTATTGGTGTAACTATTATTAGTATTTCCACCATAGTTAGGATCATTAGGTAATTCTGAGATTCTAGGACCCCATGCAAAAGGTGATAAGGGATCAAATACTCCTTTAGAGCCTTGTGCGTATTCTTGTTGTAACTCTGGCAGGGTTGAGATCTTATCGAATGAAAGGTTGGTGCTAAAAGTGATGTTTGGTTTCCCTTTATTTGCTCCTTTACCACTTTTAGTAGTGATAACAATAACACCGTTCGAGGCCCTCATTCCATATAATGCAGAAGCAGCCTGTCCTTTCAGTATATTAATACTTTCGATGTCGTTAGGATCAATATCGACTGCACGATTAGCATAGTCTGTGCCATATGCTCCGTCAGTAAGAGATGTACTAACATCGGCAGTAGAAGCAATTGGCATACCGTCAATTACATATAAAGGGGTATTATCTCCTGTGAAAGAACGGGAACCGCGAATGGTTATTTTAGAAGAGGCTCCCGGCATACCCGATGAAGGAGTGATGTCAATACCTGATACTTTTCCTTGTAATGCACCTGCTAAATCCGTATTGGCCGCCCGTGTCAGTACATCTGATTTTACATCTTGTACAGCATATCCTAATGCTTTTTTCTCACGTGAGATACCCATTGCTGTCACAACTATCTCATCTAATTTTTGTGCATCAGCTTTCAGTATGACTTTTAAGGTCGGTTTAATAATGACTTCCTGAGTCTGCATTCCAATATACGAAATCTGCAAAGTCTTTGCAGAACTTGGTCGTTCGATATTGCTCTTATTATCAATAGATTATAACTATTTGCAAAACATAAGTATCTTGTCATTCTTCTTAATAAAAAACAACCTATATCTTTAATTTATAGCTTATTATTTATAGTAGCAATGATATAAAAACAGAAATTGTGCTACTAAATATCTACTTGAAAAAGAGATAAGTATTTAGTAAATAATCGTTTAGACTTTGAAAAGAACCCACTTTGACTTTGTTATTTTGTTCCACAACAATTTCCATTGAATGCAAATACTAGAATTACTTAATTGAGAATATTCCTCAGATGTTAATAAAAATAGGTTTTATTTATTCTATGTGGTATCTTATTTTATAAATTAAAATGATTTACTTCTTTCCGTACGGTTGTGGATTATTTTTAAGTTAGTAACTATCTACTTCTCGTACTTAATAAATCAATCTTTGTTATTGCATAATTTTATTCGTCTGACAGATGTTGTTTTTTCGTCTGACAACTGTTAGACGAAAGAGAAACAACTGTCAGACGAAAGTTTAACAGTTGTTAGACGAATAAAGCTATGCATAACGAGTACTAACTAATAGTATCCGGAGAGCTTAATCCTGGAAGATTTAGGATTAGTTTCCTTTATGTTTGCCACCGGCTTTTGAGTAGATTGCTTTTTCAAGATCCCGTACAAGAGTTATATCCATAATATTCGCATATACCTGAGTCGTTTTTACACTTTTATGTCCTAACAACTTTTGTACAGTAGTGATATTAGCACCACTATATATTAATAAGGTAGCATTTGTATGGCGGGCGGTATGAAATGATATACGTTTATCAATTTCTGCCAGTTTCCCTAATATATTCAGTTCCTTATTAATATTCGAATTATCTTTCAATTTGAAAAAACGATTAAGATCATCCTTATAGCGCTGCAATATATGAATACCTTTCCCTTCAAACAATAGATATAATGGTAGACGTACCTCAATACCAGTTTTGACTGATTTGTAAATAAGCCACGTTTCCTGTTGAAACTCAACAATATTTGCAGATGTCAAACTGGTAAAGTCGGAGTATCGTAATCCGGCGTAACAGCAAAATAAAAAGGAATCTTTTGTCTTTTGCAATTTAGCATATTTTCCTCCTAGCTGTAAATCCTCCAATTTATGCAATTCTTCCGGTGATAGATGACTATGTCTGCCTTCTACACTTTTTATTTTATATTTTCTGAATGCATATTTCTGCACGTCCATATAATCCTTATTTATAGCGACGTTAACATAACGTTTCAAATGTTTCATATGTTTGGCAATCGTATTCAGGTGATATCCCTTGGATTGCAGATAATTGTCAAATGAAGACACAAATTCAAATGTCAGGTCCGTGAACTGTACTTCCTTCTTAAATTCTTGGAGTAGCTCCAGAGTAGACAGGTGATTCTGTCTGGTGCTTTCTTTCAAAGAAGAATTAGCGACTTCTTCTCTGAAGAAAGTTAAGAACGATCTACCGTTGCTTACAGGTTTATCGATGGAATCCTTTAATAACTCCAAAGAAATACTCTTCCCCTGTTGCCATAATCCAAGTTCTATTTGTTCAATAGCCGCAATGTGCTCGTATAACATACGATTCAATACGTCTGCATTAGGATGTCCCTTTACCATTCTACGTTTCGTATCCCACTGTTCAGGTTTAAGGTATATCTTAGTAGAGAAATATATTTTTCTTCTATTTAAATAAGCTTCTACCTGTACTAATGCCATTTCCTTTTTATTCAATCTTTTTTTTCTGTTAAACACAAGGTTGTAACTAATCTTTTCCATACTTCAGTTTTTTAATTAATAATAGAACAAATTAGACGTAGTTCTGTGCTACGCCAGGGTTGAATATGCATTAATATCTCTAAAAAAATAAATCCTCAAAAATGAAGTATTCACAAAACTTTAAATTAAATGCCACTTTTTTATTGATGTTTTTTCAAAATAAGCAAAAAGGTTTGTTAATAGAGGAAAATGAAAGACTAAAAAAACAAATAGTTGAGTTACAAAAGAAAATAGAAAAATATCATTCATTAAGTGTTGTTTCTGCTGAATATGTTGGAAACTACAATGATACAACTGTTTATGATGTAGAACTATTATTAAATGGAAAAAAAGAATATATAACATTAGAACGAAAATATAATGACAGAACTGCAAGTTATAAATGGGAGGTTTTTTCAAATTTTGGATTAAAAGATGAGGAAAAAGATTATATTATTCAAATTGTTTCTAAAAATTCACCAGCAATGTCTATTGATGCTTCACCTACAATATATGAAAACATATCAGTAGATGAAATGGAATTTGACTGTGAGTATTAATTGAAAAGTAAAGGGTATTATGCTATAATTCTCATAATAATAAGTTGTTGGGAGAGATAAAAAATGATAACTATAAAAGAAAATAATAAGAATATTGAAGAATTTAATTTATTATATGATGAGGTAGGTTGGGGAGCGTATGACAAGAAAATCACAAAAAAAGCTTTAGATAATACTTTTTATTCAGTTAGTATTTATAATGATGATGAAATAATTGGATATGGAAGATTAATTGGTGATACAATTTGTTTTATTTATATACAAGATGTAATGGTTAAACCACAATTTCAGAATAGGAAAGTTG
>ERZ1106943.3746-NODE-3746-length-11208-cov-4.484982_pt1 | contig 11208 bp, 12 predicted proteins | sample MGYA00403671_ERZ1106943 | MGnify/ENA primary metagenome ERZ1106943 (study PRJEB35170, sample SAMEA104062427) | human gut metagenome | biome: human gut; feature: human-associated habitat; material: faeces | place: Denmark | collected 2012-06-14 ...
TTGACATAAGCGGCAGTTTGTAGTATTATTTAATAGTATAATTTTATGTATATGATTTTGTAAATATTTGAAATGAGGTTACAGATATGGACAATTCAAAAAAGACTATGGACAAAATTGTTGCTCTTTGTAAAGGCAGAGGCTTTGTATATCCGGGTTCGGAAATATACGGCGGACTTGCAAACACATGGGACTACGGCCCACTCGGTATGGCTCTCAAGAACAACATCAAGCAGGCTTGGCTCAAAAAGTTTGTTCAGGAAAACAAGTATAATGTAGGGCTTGACTCTGCAATTCTTATGAATCCGCAGACATGGGTAGCGTCAGGTCACCTCGGCGGTTTCTCTGACCCGCTTATGGATTGTAAGGAATGTAAAACCCGTCACCGTGCAGACAACCTTATCGAAGATTTTGATGGTACAAATGTAAGCGGCTGGTCAAACGAGAAAATGACTGAATATATTAAAGAAAAGCAAATTCCTTGCCCACAGTGCGGTAAGCACAACTTTACAGATATTCGTCAGTTCAACCTTATGTTTAAAACATTCCAGGGTGTTACAGAGGACAGCAAAAACGAAATTTATCTTCGTCCGGAAACTGCACAGGGTATTTTCGTAAACTTTGCAAACATTCAGAGAACAAGCCGTAAGAAAGTACCTTTCGGCGTTGCGCAGATCGGTAAGTCTTTCAGAAACGAGATTACACCGGGCAACTTCATTTTCCGTGTTCGTGAATTTGAGCAGATGGAACTTGAGTTCTTCTGCAAACCGGGTACAGACCTTGAGTGGTTTGAATACTGGAGAGGTTTCTGCCGTGACTGGCTCTACTCACTTGGTATGAAAGCTGAAAATCTCAGACTTCGTGACCACGCTAAAGAAGAGCTTTGTTTCTATTCAAAGGCTACAACTGACTTTGAGTATCTCTTCCCATTCGGTTGGGGCGAGCTTTGGGGTGTAGCAGACAGAACAGACTATGACCTTACACAGCATATGAACACAAGCGGCAAGTCACTTGAATACTTTGACCCACAGACAAATGAAAAGTACATTCCATATGTAATTGAACCGTCACTCGGTGTTGAGCGTCTGTTCCTTGCAATTGTGGTTGAGGCTTACGATGAAGAAGTTATCGACGAGAAAGACACAAGAGTTGTTCTCCACCTCCACCCTGCACTTGCACCGTTCAAGGCAACTGTTCTTCCTCTTTCTAAAAAGCTCAACGATAAAGCACAGGAAGTTTATGATATGCTTGCCAAAGACTTTATGGTTGACTATGATGATGCAGGTTCTATCGGTAAGCGTTACAGAAGACAGGACGAAATCGGTACACCGTTCTGCATTACATATGACTTTGAATCTGTTGATGACGGTTGCGTAACTGTTCGTGATCGTGACACAATGGCTCAGGAAAGAGTTGCAATCGACAAGCTCAACGAGTACATTGCAGAAAAAATTAAATTCTGATTTTTCTAAAATCAGGAGCACATAAATTAAAAGGCAGTAACATTCTACTCGGAGTGTTACTGCCTTTGTTTTTACAAATTATTCGTCAAGATAAGAATTAAGGAAAAATGATGCGAGGCTGTCAGGCAAAATATTCTTTCTTGCCTCTTCCTTTTCAAACCATTTATATTTATCAATTTCGCCGTTAGTGTTCAATTCACTGTCATCTTTAATAAATGCCGTAAAATTGCACATAAGGGTATTTGACGGTTCATAGAACTTAGTGCGATTAAATTTATATGCGAAACCGTCATACCTGTTTCCTCTTTTATTTCTCTTGCAACAGCGTTTTCTGCCTGCTCGCCACGATTAATATAGCCTGCCACAAGAATATACACGGGCTTTCCGTATTGCTGAATAAGCATAATTTTTCCGTTCTGCTCATTTACAACAATCATACTTACTGCGACATTATACACAGGAAATCTCTACTGATTACATTTCTCACAAAAAGGCACAATGTCCTCGCCTTCAAGCTCTTTTTCAATAAGCTTTGCACCACATTCAAAGCAATGTTTTTGAATCATAACAATCCCTCACAAAATTTCATTTTTAACAGATAATATCATACATAATCTTGATAAATGACATTGTAATTTCAGTAATATTCACGCTATAATTTATGTAGAATTTAATTTTTTATTTGGAGTTAAAAATGAAAAAGGTACTATATATAATAATTCAATGCACATGAGGACTGCTGCAAACTTTAATCGGTTTGATTTTCTTTTTAAAATACAGAGATTACGAACATAAATTCCACTTTGTATTAATACAAAGTGGAATTTAAAAGGAGGATTAAGTCTTGAACTTTTCATTTTCACACCAAAAGATGATGTAAAAAATGCCGATTTGATAAGGGTACACGAATACGATCATACTATACAATCTCTTGTAATGGGTCTGCTTATGATTTTTGTCGGTATTATATCTGTAGCTTGGGGAAGTCTGCCCTACTTTGCAAAAATGCGTTGGGAGAAAAATGTACCGTATACATCGTGTTTTGTAGAAGATTGGGCAAGCAAATGGGGCGAGCTTGTAACAAAGCAAAAAGCTATATGGTGATTTGATAAACAATTTATATATCAGCAACCCTTAAGGTATTACTTTAATTATCCATTATCATTATATAATTACATAACAAAAACTCAGTAAATAAGCTAACTCAAATAGCTTATCTGCTGAGTTTTTTATTTACAAAAATATTTTTCGCTGATTATACGCATATTCTCACGCCCATGGGTTGGTGCTTTCAGGCTTGCGAATATCTGTCAGCAGGAACTGCTCCCAAAGGTACCACTTGCCATCCTTAGCTTTGCGTAGTTTTATCGGACGGGGACTGTCTGCACCGCCAGAGCTTATGAAAAGCTTTGCTATTCCCTGTTCCTCATAGGAATACTGATTTTCGCTGACCTCAACGGTATATGGAGCATTTGGCTGATAGTCATTTTCGGGTGTTGAACCCACGAAATACGAGCGAGGTACATAGTCCTTTGCACGAAAACGGTCGGCGATGAATTGCTTATCTGCGCCGTTTAGCGGTCGAGGTCCACGCAAAAAATCTAGCATTTTTAATGACAGTTCACTGTTCTGCGGATAAAAGCAAAGGGCAAGCACCGTCATTGCCGCTGTCTGAAACGGAGTAGACATTGCCGCTGACGGCAAGTTTATAAATTGCTCATAGCTTTGCGGCAAAGTATCAAACACAATTCTTTCTGTTTTGTTTCCTGCGTTTTGCACTGCTTGCTTTACGGAATTACCGACTTGATTAATTGCTTTGCCGGCAAACATATCAAATAAGCCCATACTTAGCACTCCTTTACATCAAATTTATATGTATATGGTGTTGGTCGGGCAGATTTGAAATTGCCCGACCGTAAGTAGTTGATTATTATCAACCGAGTTTCTTGTTTTTGAATGCACCGATAAGGTAGAGTACCGGAATAACAAGACCTGTTAAAAGCGAGAATACATTGAAGTTTTCGGGATAACCGATAAGGGTAAAAATGTTAGAAATAACACACATAGCCGCTACGGCAATGCCCCAACCGATACAAGTATTAGCTTTGTTAGGTTTGTTCCAATTTACCACACCGATGATACCTGCAACAAACTCAGCAACTGCGCCTAAAAGAGCGATAATTCCCGATGCCCAGAGCAATCCCATAGGAGCGCCTATTGCCTCAAGAACGCCGAGTCCGAGCAATGCCATAATTGCAATAATTAAAGCAATTGAACCAAAAATAATCATCAGAATGCCGGTAACCTTTAAAAATTTAGAACCCATCTTTTTCCTCCTGAAATTTATTTAGAAAGCATTAATGCTTTTCTATCAAGTTAATTTTTTGTGACAGCTTTATCTTAAATAGCTGTAATTTTTTTATTTAATGTTTTCGCCGTACTTTTTTGCAAGCTGTAAAAAGCAGTCATAAACCGCATTGTAATACTCTCCGCTTGTGTCTATGTTAAAGCACTCACTGCCGTATTTTACACTGAAACAGTTTACAGTTTCATCAGGAATAAAGATAATTTTATTCCTTTTCTTCTCTTTTTTGCTATGACTGCAAAAGTTATATTTTTTGTCAAGCTCAATAAAGTGACTAAATTCTTCCGCTGTTATTTCAACACATTCAAAATCTATGTCAGTGTAATCTTCGCCATTCTCTAAAAGACACCAAGCATCAAGAAAACAACCGTCGGTTTCTTTTCTGGCATAAAAGCTGTAACAAAATGTTCTGCTCATATGATTTTGTGAAATAGAAATTGACGAAAGCTCACCGATTGGTTTAGCTGTCTTTTGAGAACAACCGAAAAGTGAAAAAGCCATACATAAAACACCCATAGCTGCAAAGGCACTTGCCTGCGTAATTTTTCATATTAATTAATATCGTTTTCGTTGAATACATCTCCGCACTGAGGGCAGAATTTCGGCACATTATTCGGGTCTGACGGAGTCCAACCGCACTTGTCACATCTATATGAAATTGCCCTGCCGTTATATGCGTTTGTCATTGATTGTGGCTGAAGACTTCCGCAGCTCTCGCAAAACTTTCCTGTATTTTGCGAGCCGCAATGCTGACATACCCACATTCTCGACTGTGGCATAGTTGACTGATAGTTCATATTATGCTGTTCGTTTGAATATGACTGTTGCTGTTGGTACCTCTGTTGTGCGTTATACTGCGACTGCTGATTTTGATTATAATTTGTATTATTATAGTATGAGTTCCCATACAATGACGGTACCAAGGCACGCTTTAGCTCATCTGCCTGTCGCTCGTAATCACGAAACAAGTCGGTATATCTGCTGTCGGGTCGTCTGTCAAAGCTTGTAAGCTCAAATTTAATTGTGCTAAACCATGGCGAATTTAGATTTATTATTACATTAAATACATATTCGCATTTGTATCTCGGCGGATTATATCTGACCTTGTTACCCTGCGCATCGGTTCTTTTTATTTCTTCTTTATTCTCTTTTACATCTATATTGCACGATGTAACCTGAGAAATATCAATAATGTCGGGGTTGCACTCACGCCAGCTTGACGATGATGTAACAATAAATTTATGCGAGTTTTCATCTATGTAAACCCTTTTATCTGTACCGATAATATGATTTGGGTTAAAGAAAGCAAGCTGTCTTTTGTTTTCTTCACGATATGCAAGCTGTTGCTTGATTTCTTCAACCGTTGATGCTCTGCGTTCACTGAAAAACGGTGAGAGCTTTTTTGCGCAATTCTTACAAAGATTGCCGTCCTCAAGTTTGCGATTACCGAGCAAGCCTATTTTTTCACCGCAAACATCACAAAATTTCTTATCAAAAAAGCCCATAATCTGCCTCCTTAATATGTTACCGTACTGCTTGGCGCAGTTTTGGCAAAATCAAATCTACCCAATTAAAAGTGTTATTGCTCTGACCTGCCACCAAGCACCGCTGTATTAAAAATCAATAATAATTAAAAACCTGCTATGATGTTTTGAATTTGAGTAACATCATTGACGCTCACACTTCCGTCATTATTTACATCTGCAAGTTTATTTTGATATTCGCTCAACTCAAGCGCTCCTGCAATACCATTCTGCACTTCGGTAACATCTAAAACGCTTATGTTGCCGTCCATATTTACATCGCCGAACAAACAGATTTTTGCGTTTTTCGTTACATTACTCTTGCCTACCGTTACTGTGTACTCTCGTGCTGCGTGGCTTTTCTTCATCACTTTCATATGTACCCGACTTAACATTTGAGATAGAATAGCTTGCACTGTTGCCTTTTACGATAGTTTCGTATGCAGGTTCAGATGTGCCGTTCTCTATAAGCTGAATAGTAACATCATCGGTGCTGCTGCCAAAGCTCGTTGTTGTGCCCGAAACTATGTACCCTTTGTCAACAATTTGCATTGGTGCGTAACAGCCGTTGTTGCCGGTTCGGTTTCAAAGAATTTTCCGTCATAGCTTACAGAGCCAACCGTCGCATCATCTGCGCCTGCTTTCCAAAGTCCTGCAAATAATAACATTTCATAATCTGTGTTATCATCAATATTTGGCAAAGTAATCTCACCCGAAAGCGTACCGTCACCGTTTGACATACCGGAAATATTATCAATAGTATAGTTTGTTCCCGGTAAAAGCAACATACACTGTATTTTCAATTCATAACCCAAATTAGTGATTGCAGATGAAGGAGCATCCCATGTAATTTTGATTTTCTTGCTTTTTCTAAGATTAGTAGTAAATCTATTATCCGGGTTTCCTTCGGGCAACTCTACACCGTTATACTCTGCCTTTATGTCAGAAAGTTTGAAAATTCTGACAGTATCAGCACCTGTGGTCATCCAAATGTGATAGGTACCGTTATTGCAAGCGCCTGTGGTAATCTTGCTTATACCGTCAAATGTAACGTTTGTGCATTTATAGCCTGCGTTGTATAAATTATTTATTACAGTGTATCAATCACAGCAGACAGATAGGTTGCCGAAACCGAGCCGTAAACAAAATTATCAATTAAACCGTCTTTTTTGGCAAGTCTGACTTTATCTGCCAGCTTTTTCTCGGTTTTTTCGTCCACTACAAATACAATTTTGCAGTCGGAATTTTGCTTTTTAACGGCATTGCGGATTTTTAAGCGCTCATCAATTTTCCAAGGGGAGTAAGCCGTAACCTCCATTATGAGAACATTTGCCTGCGTATCAATACACATATCTAAGGTTGTATTAGGACTTTCACTTTGGTAGACTTCAAAATCCGAATCAAAGTTTCGAAGTGCTGTTGCTATTGCATCGGCAAACAGAACATTTTGCATATCAACAACAACTCTCCGCATAACTTTCCCTCCATTTATTGATTATAAACTATATCTTTAACCTAATTATACTAAGACTTTAAAAATTACACATCACCCATACGGGTGATGTTTTAAACTTTTTTCACAAAAAATTACCCGACCTCAAGCAGAAGTCGGGTAATAATACAAATATCTGTTATATTTCTTTATCTTCGGGCAGGCTCGGTATGATAAACTTTTTATTTGTTACCGCAATGGCAAGCCTGATTTTGTTTGCGTAACCTGTTTTTTGAAGAATATGCGAGATATGCGTTTTTACAGTATTAACGGAGCAATTAAGCTCCTCGGCTATTTCGCCGTATTCAAGACCGTCACAAACAAGGCGCAAAACTTTAATTTCTGTTGCCGTCAAATCAGCACTGCTGCCAATTCCTAATTTCACCGTCGGTGTTTCATTCGGAAAAAGCCGCTCGCCTGCCATAGTGCGGTCAATCACATCTATTAAAGCCTCGGGGCTTATATCTTTATACCAAAAGCTGTCAACCTGTGCGTTGCGTGCCCGCTCAAGAAAGCTAACCTCAACCATAGAGGTAACTATGATGATTTTTATTTTCGGAAACTTTGCCTTGATTTCTGCGGCTGCCTCAATGCCGTCTTTGTTGCCTGCGGTACAAACATCCATAAGGATTAAATCAACAGGCTGTCTTTGGCAGATTGTAACTGCAAGGTCGGCACTTGACACACTGCCTGCTATTTCATAATTTCGGCTGTCGGTAATTGTGCGCTCCATATACTCACGAGGCATCCTTTGGTCATCTACAATAAGCACCTGCGTCATATAAATTCCTCCTTTTTAGGTATTGTAACAGTCAGTGCAAAATTCGGTTGTGACTGTATTTTCATTGTACCGTCGCTGTCATTCACATGGCGACACAGATTAATAAGTCCGCCCTTTGGCTTAACCTCGCCTTGGGGTGGTTTTCCGTTATTAGTAATTCGTACAGAAAAAGTGTTTTCGTCTTCCTGCACAACGATTTTAAGCTGAGTTGCATTGGCATGGCGGGCGCTGTTTGTCAGACACTCTCGCAGGGCAATCATAAACACATCAAAAACTTCTCTCTGCTCGGGCAAAGTGCCGACAATTTCCACTTGAATACCTATGGTTTCCGCATCGTGGATAAAATCTGCAAGTTCACCGCTTTCTACGGGATACTCGTTATCGTTTTTTATGATATTAACCGCTTTGCGGAGCAAGGATACAGCGGCAACATTTTCTTCTGTGGTGTGATTTTGTTGTAAAATCTGCCGTATGGCAAGGATACCACCGCCCATTTGGTCGTGCAATCTTGTTTTTGCCGTCAAAATTTCTCGCTCTTTTGTCAGCGTTAAAACATTGTCCGAAAGTTGTTTTAAACTATATGAAATCTTTTTCAGTTGTTCGGTCTGCCGTTTCAGCTCAAGGTGCTTTTCGTACTGCTCGGTAACATCTGAAAATATTGACTCCGTATAAGTTGCTCCTGCCTTTATGCTTACCTCAGTTTGAAAATATCGCCACACCTTTCCGTCAGGGAAAAGATATGTTTGTCTTACATCAGAGAGTTTTATAATTCCGCTTTTATCGTCACAATCTGCCAAAGCCCTCTGCAATTCTTCTAACGACTGCAGATCGCTCTGCGCTAAACTGCGAAACAGGCAGTACATTTGCAAATTACAAAGTTTGACCGCACCCGAGGGTGAAAAATAGCATATTGCACTCGGCAGTGTATCCATGGCCTGCTTAACGGAATTGCGTGTAAGATTTTTATCCTTTTGCCGATACTGCCTTATTATTTCACAAATTAAATAAATGTCACAAACGCAGGTGATTACCCAAAATACCCATACAGGGATTGGCAAAAGCATACGAATTGGCAAATTTTCGTCTATACGCATAGAGGTATCTGCCAACATTGCAAGTATCACAAATAAAAGTAAAAATATAGCGATATTCAAATACCTTACTGCTCTTTTGCGCTTTCTGTCATAACTATAGAACATAAGAAACAGAGAGAGCAACAATGAAAGGAACATAGCTGTCATTAATGCTGATTGCACCAAAGCGGACGAAAAATAAAATGTATTCATACCTGCTCACCCACCTTTTCAAATCGAAGTGTAAAGCGCCACACTCCGTCCTCGCACTCGCAAGTGTCGGATAGATTAGAAATTTCAGAAAGTTCTGTTTTGCACTCCACTTCAATATGCAAAATTATAAACTCCCCTGCATTTCGGGTTTTGAGCCATATAGACTGCAAAGTATTCATTGATGATTCTACTATCGTTTCAAAAAAACGATACGCTCTGACAGCGTCTTTTACAAAAATTTTCTCATTCTGCAAAATATCAATACCGCACTCAACACCCATAAGTTCAAGGTTTGCTAATGATTCATCAAGGCACATAGATAATTCCGAGGTATCTGTTATATCAGTTCTTTCTCCGATAAACAAAAGATTTCCATAACGCTTTATGTACGCACCGACAACTGCAATTTTCGCAAGCAGACTGCGGCTTTTTTCTTCATTGGTTTCGCTGTCATACTGCGTAAGCCACTCGTCAAGCAGTTCAATCTGATGTGCCGTTTCGCCCTGCAAGAGATCATACAACCTATTTTTCTCACGAAGAGTATTAATTTTCAGCTTTGTATTATAGTTTTCCCTTTCAAGATAATTGCTCTCGGCAAGCGTTTCTTTATTTTCTTCAAGCTGTTCCAACAATTCGGCAATAGCCGTAATGTCCTCCTGCCATAGTACATAGCCGCCGTCAATTTTACTGCTTTTTAGCAGAGTATTTTTATCAAGGCTTACTGTTCCTCTCTCAGCTTTACATATCAATTCCTTTGAAAGCTTAGGTGCGTTAGCGGCGGCATAGTGTGTTTGATTATCGGTATCAAGAATTTGTGCGCTGAATGTGCCGACCTCAAACAACGAATCATAGCCTGTATTTGTTTGAATAAGATTGCACCTGATACAGCTTTCAAATATTGCGGCAAACAACAGGCACTGCGCCGCTGTAATATCTCCGCCGATTACCTGCATCCACTGCACTCCGCTTGAATAGATAAGAGCGTATACAACGGAAACTACCATAATGATTATGGGCAAATATATTTTTCTTGGGGATATTCGGCACTTAAACACCATCATAACGAATGCAATAAGAGCACATATAATCTCCCAGCTAAGTACAATATAGTATCCGATACCGTAATCGTTATTTGCGTCAGACCATACCTCGCCTGTTGGGAAAGTAAATGCGAGCTGATGAAAATCGTTGGTCAAAACCAACAGCAAAAAGACAACTGTGGGAATGTATAACAGCAATATCCAATTTGGCAGGCGGTAGTTTTCAGGCTTGCCGAGCGACATAGAAACATACACCGCAAGCAACGGAATAAACAGTGTGGGAAGATAGTACAAATACCATAAATACCTTGTTATATCGGGATTGAATATAAAATAGTATTTCATAGATCGCAAAACGAACCAAAAGACCATTAATACAGAAACAGCCGCAAGATACCTGCGCACCTGCAACTGAATAACTCTCTTTCTGACGGAAACACCCCACGCAATATAAAGTCCGATATAAATTATAGTGCGTATCAGTCCAAAAGTTACCGTCGCATAACCGAGCTTGCCCAAAACACGAGCAAGAACAGCGCAGATAATCAGCAATACTACAATAAAGCCTGCTTTAACCTCACTTTTTTGCACCTTTGCCACTGCCGCCACCTCTCTTTTTGTTGACAATAATAAATTATATAAACAGAATAACATATTATCTTGCTAAATTCAATATGAAATAAAACAGCCCGACAATGCCGAGCTCATATGAACCCTTAAAATAGAATAAGTTCTCAAATTAGATCATGGTCAATAAAGCGGACAGAAAAGCTGGGAAAATAAATAAAAAAACTATGTTCAGCCTGATTAGATGACAACCAATTGTTATAATAATGCTCTTTTGCAGAAAATGATTAAAACATATTAAGATTATCTAAATTCATTCTTAACTTCCTTTTAGTAAACTAACATCCTCGTTCAGTGTAAAAAATTATTCCTTCTGTTTTTCCTCTGTCAGCAACTGCAATAATAACACTGTCAATTATCAAATGAATACGTTCCTTCTTTTTAAGGAAAAAGCAAAAATAAAAAATGAAACGGTCAGGGAGTTTAGTGTCAGAATAAAAAACCGGGTAAAAAACGCACTTAAAGACTGACTTTTTTATTACAAAACAGCCATATTTAACAATCACTCTGACACTTTACTAAAGGGCCAATTTACCATAAACACTGATTACCAGCCGTTTTCAAGACATAAAAATGAACCGCAATTAAGATACGCTTTGTATCAAAATTGCGGTTCTTATTTGGTGGAGAT
>ERZ1106943.3750-NODE-3750-length-11187-cov-2.863996_pt1 | contig 11187 bp, 8 predicted proteins | sample MGYA00403671_ERZ1106943 | MGnify/ENA primary metagenome ERZ1106943 (study PRJEB35170, sample SAMEA104062427) | human gut metagenome | biome: human gut; feature: human-associated habitat; material: faeces | place: Denmark | collected 2012-06-14 ...
TTATAGTGCATAACAAAAGGGACAAAGAAAAGTTGACAATATATTATTCAAAACTGATATAAAAGTATCACACAAATATCCCCTACACTCCGGTAATTCATTCCGGCTGATAAAAAATGATGGAAGGAAAAGGTATCTTTATAAGAAACTGTTAGATAGATTGGGGAATAGTCCGTTATAAGATACCGGGTAGAAAAATGAAGAAACATGTAAAACGCTTAGAAGCCATTATGCTTGGAATAACGATGCTTTTTTCCATGCCATTTTCCGGTACGGCAATGGCAGCAGGCAAGACAAGTGCGAACCAAATGACAGGCAAGACACATACTGCTCAGACAACAGCAGTTGAAGATGCAGAATCACCAAAAACAACATTTCCGGTTCATGTGATCCATAAGACAGGAAATGATAAGGAAAATTTTGTTATTGTGATCATGGGGGACGGATATACGGCACAACAGCAGGATCAATTTGTGAAAGATGCGACTCAAAAGGCACAGGGAATGCTGACATGGTCGCCTTATAAAGAATATTCTGATCGTATCAATATTTATGCAATACAGACCATTTCAAACGAAACCGGGATAAGCGAATATGGCGGAAAGAGTGTAGATACATATTTTCACCTTCGGCTATTTGGAAAAGCGATTGGATTTTACAATGGTGGTGATCAAAAAGCGAAAGATTTGAGGGAGGAAATGGAAAAAAAGTATTTAGACGCAGGAGCCAGTGTTGGAACAATTCATATACTTTCCAATACAAATGGCGATTTTGGAGCATCGATCAATTCACTTTTTTCATTTTCAACGAATTCAGAAGATAACAGCAGTGGTACTGCTATGACTCATGAGGTTTCTCACAGTATTGGCGGTCTGGGAGATGAGTATGAGCGATATACCAATAAACCAAATACTTCTGCCACTTCTGACGCAGATAGTATTAAGTGGAGTAAATTGCTGGGCTTTCGGGGAATTGGGATCACAATGGCCGGAACCGAGACAGCGTTTGCACCAAGTCGTGAATGTATGATGAGATGGGCAGGACAGCCTTTTTGCGAAGTATGTAAAATGGAGCTGGCAAGAAAATTAAATAATACGGACTATGTCAGTTGTCCTCAGAAGTTATATGTAGCTGATCCGGAGATTTCAACCCCGCATAGTCGAACCGGTACACTGGATCGTGATAGCGAAAAATACAGGATCAGTGAGAAAAACATTACAAAAGCAAATGAAAAAGATTTGGAATTTCGTACTGTTGTGCAAAATATGGTCAATCAGGAACAACATCTGAAAATGAGCTTTAGTATTAAAGATGCAAATGGTATTACGATCAAATATCATGAAGAAAAAGAATTTACAATACCGGCACTTAGTAATTGGTATGATCCGGATGCAGCGAGAGAGTCTCTTTCCATTGTTTTTAGCAATGTCTCAGGCTTGGTCAAAGGTGATATATTAGAGGGAAAAGTGATCGATACTGATACAGGAAAAGTGTTGGCCACAGATAAAACAGCCGGGCAGACCTGGAATACAGTCAATATCCATTATCAGTTGAAGAATGCAGACGGAACAAGCAGTGTGATCCCGGATGCAGCAACAGCTATGGTATATGTACCTGCAAATACAACATATGTTTTAAGAAAACCGGATTTGTCGGATTATACTTATGTGGGAAATAGTGTGAATCAAGACCGGATCACTGTGACAGAAGCAGAAACAGATGTTACATATTATTATCAGAAAAAGAAAGATTCACAGGTAACACCAGGCGAGAATCCGACTGTGTCCCCAACAATTGCACCAAGTGCTAGTACAGTACCGACTACATCCCCAACGGTTACACCGGGAGAGACAGTTCCGATTACATCACCAATAATCACACCGGGAGAGACAGCACCGCCTGCATCCCCAACGGCTACACCGGGAGAGACAGTTCCGACTGTATCACCAACGGTTACACCGGGAGAGACAGTTCCGACTGCATCACCAAAAGCCACAGAGCAATCTAAGGATGGACTGAGTATAACAATATTGGAAAATAAGAATACGTCACAAAAGAAAGCAGAAATCCTTGTTGTAATAAAGCCTTCTTTTGCAAAAAAATATGCTAAGAATAATTATAGCTTTGTAAAGAGAGCGATTGAAAAAGTAGAAAAGGAAACTACGAAGCAGAGAAGGAAGGTTGTTATAAAAGTTAGATTTAAGATGCAAAACAGAAAGAATCTGAGATGCAGATTAGATCGCGCAACATTGCATTATTTGACAGATAAAAAGATCCGGGAACTACAATGGGACAATGGAAATATGCGCCTCACACTGGATTTAAAGGCTTTGAGAACGATTAGAAAACAGACCGCAAAAGAGGTGTCCTTGACCCTTAAAAAGATAGGTTCTAAAAAAATTCTGTCAAAGATAAAGAAAACCAACAGAAAACGTTTTGCATATGAGTTTTCTATTATAGATGCAAAGAAGAAAAAAATAAGTAGTATCAAAAAAGGGAAAATTACGATAGAACTCGGTTATCAGCGATCACATACAGATAAAAAAAGTAAGATGTACGTATATCAAATGAATAAAAAAGGATCTGCTGTTAATATATTAAAATCACACAATGATGTTAAAAGAAAGAAGATACGATTTTTGGTAAATCATCCCTGTAGAGTTGTGATTGGTCGTAAGATATAATATTTTAGCAATAAAAGAAAAGGTATCATGAGGCAGTAAAAACGATTCATGATACCTTTTTTAAAAGACGGATTTTATATCATAATGGCAGAAGTGCCATAAAAGTGACCGATGAAAGATTAGATATTTAGTGTTGTCAGATCTTTTGTCATCTGGTCAAGTTCTTCAATGATTCGACCGATCTCGGCAGTTGTTTTTGTGTTTTCGGAGGTGATTTCATAAGTTTCGTTTGAATGAGCAGTAACTTCTTCTGTAGCTGCCGATATTGTTTCTATACCGGAAGCAATAATATTATTTGCGTTAGTAAGTTCTGCAACAATGGATTTCATTTGTGCTGCTTCTTCATACACCATTGTGGTTTTATCTGCAATGGCTGAAAAGCTCTTTGCAGTGTTGCTTGCAGCTTTATTTTGCTCCTTTGCATTTTCAATCATTTGAGCAATAACACGAATCACTTCTTCTAATTCTTTAGAAATATTTTCAATTAATGTAGTAATATCAACTGTTGCATCTTGTGTTTGAGTAGCAAGATTTGAAATCTCGGAAGCAACAACGGAAAATCCCCTTCCTGCTTCTCCGGCTCTGGCTGCTTCAATACTTGCATTTAATGCAAGTAAGCTGGTTTGTGTAGTGATATTATCGATTAATTCAATGATAGAGTGCATTTGAACGGTATATGTGTTAAGTTCTTCAAGCTCTTTTGAAACATTTTCATTTGCATCATTAGATATCTTTGTGCGATCAATTAGTGTATCAATATTTTCGCGGGAAGAATTTAATTCAGCACGCGTATCCTCTAACGCTTCTGTCATAACAGAAGATCTGTTTTTGACTTGTTCTATTGTATTCTGAATCTGATTTGTTTTTTCCAGCTGTAATTGGATCGATTCAGCAGTGTCTGTTGTTCCTTGCGTAACTTCCTGCATTGATGCCATTGTATGATTGGTAGATGCTTCCAGTATATTCATCTTTTCGGAAACAATTCCTATACTTGTTGCAAGTTGTTTTGATGCAGCCATGAGCTGATTCATCATATTTGAAATTTGCTCCTTATCCTGCTCCATGGTTTTTAGCTTTTTATCATTAGAGGTATTGATATTGTTTGCACTCATGATCAGATAAAGAGAAAACAGAAGATAAGATGCAACTCGGATTTCAATATTCGGCAAATCGTTAGATGTGTAATGATTGGTGAAAAAGCCATATACAATCTGAACAATATTAGCAAGAAATGTTGCTGACATATAAAGTGCACTCAATCGGGGACTGCCATAACAGATTAACAATGCTGCTATAAGCAGAGAATAGACATATGCTACCGGTGAAAATGTTGTAAAAATGATAAAACAATAAAAAATACCAAAGCCGATTGGCAACATGATCTTGATCTTTTCAGATTCCGGGTTGTGTTTGTATTCTGCAACGGTTACAAGAAAAGGAAGCAACGCTAAAATACAGAAAATAATATAATAGGAAATGGTACGGCTGCCTTTTAGAACTTCTAGCAGATAACATATGACAAGAATAAAATTCATTAATCCATAGCCTAGCAATATAGAAATATTAGATCTTTTGATATCAGAATAGTTTTGAAAATTTGAAATATGCATTTAAGTGCCTCCTCCTTATATAAATAAAATTTTTATAAATTATATCATTTCGGGAAAAAAGACACAAGGTAATCTCTTGAGGATAGTGTTTTTATTGAATTTATGACGCGTAATATGCTATAGTTTAATTAGGATTAGAAGGTTAGCCTGTAATAGGCATATCAGAGTATGAATAGCAAAAAATGGAGTAAGCAGAAAGGAAGAATATTATGGCTGATTATATTTTAAGCTGTTGTTCTACAGCAGATCTGACAAAGGAACAATTCGAAGAGATGGATGTAAAATATATTTGTTTTCATTATGAAATGGATGGAAAACAATATGCAGACGATCTCGGTCAGACGATGCCGTTTGACCTGTTTTATCAGAAAATGGCACAGGGGGCAGATACAAAAACATCACAGGTCAACGCAGAAGAGTATGAGGAATATTTTGAAGGTTTCTTAAAAGATGGAAAAGATGTGTTGCATTTGTGCCTGTCTTCCGGCATTTCCGGTACGGTTAATTCTGCAAATATTGCAAAAGAAAAATTGTCAGAAAAATATCCTGACCGCAAGATCTTCATTGTAGACTCGCTCGGAGCTTCTTCCGGTTACGGACTGCTTATGGATACACTTGCTGCAATGCGTAAGAATGGTAAGACGATAGAAGAACTATATAACTGGGCAGAAGAATATAAGCTCAATGTGCATCATTGGTTCTTTTCTACGGATCTTTCATTCTATATCAAGGGTGGCAGAATATCAAAGACCGCAGGTGCGATCGGATCGCTTCTAAACATCTGTCCGCTGTTAAATATGGATTATTTGGGACGATTGATCCCAAGATTTAAGATCCGTACCAAGAAAAAAGTTATTCGTGCGATCGTTGACCGGATGGAAGAAAATGCACAGGATGGACTGGATTATTCCGGAAAATGTTATATTTCACAATCTGCCTGTATCGAAGATGCTAAAGAAGTTGCAAGATTAGTCGAAGAAAGATTCCCAAAGCTTAATGGTAAGGTAAAGATCAATTATATCGGTACAACGATCGGAAGTCATACCGGACCGGGAACGGTTGCATTGTTTTTCTGGGGAAAGAAGCGGGAAGATTAGAGAGCGTTTGGGAGATAGAAAATTTCAGAACATAAGTTTTGCTTGCGAGGTGCTTTTATTGGACTTCTTATTTTTTATAATACAATTAAATAAAAAAACAAGAGAGAAATTGCTTATAGAGGATGGGAGGTCGTTAACATGAAGAATAATTCAGGAATGCCGGTATTTTTAGGATTGATAGGAATTATTGTAATGATAGCTGTGTTCAGTGCGATCGGAGACGCAGATAGAGAAAACTCAAAATGCCTTTACACAGGTTGCGATAATGAACGTGCGGAAGATAGCATTTATTGCTATCGGCATAAATCGTCAGGTAAAACGTATTCTGATCATCATTCATCTTTCCAAAGCAGTCCGTACCCATCTGCTCAGCCAACAGAATCTCCTACTTATGGCAGTACAAGAAATAACGGCAGTTCATATAGCAAGTCATATTCCGGAAAAGGAAAAAACAGTATTAATTCCGATATGTATGACTATGATAATCCGGACGATTACGCAGAAGATTATGCTGAAGATTATGCTGAAGATGAATTTGGAAATGATAAAAGTGAATCTGCTTATGATTATGGATATGATGAAGCCTATGACGACTGGGAAGACGAAATGGATGATTAGTCTGACAAAGTAATCATCGTTGAGGTGTTTTCATTTCTCAAAACGAAGAGAAAAAGATGCATCTTTTGAAAAGTGAAGAACTTGTAGAAGATAAAGTCGGATAAGAGAAATGAAAAATGGAGGAGATTATGGCAAAAAGTACGAATCAGAAATTAAAATTACTATATTTAATGCAGATCATGCTGGAAAATACCGATGATGAGCATGGTTTGAGCATGGCAGAGATCATTGACAAATTAGCAGCATATGACATTAGTGCGGAACGAAAAAGTATTTATTCGGATTTTGAATTACTGCGGTTTTATGGGATCGACATTCAGCGGGAACAAAGAGACCGTACTGTGTACTACTATGTTGGCGCACGAGAGCTGGAACTTGCAGAACTTAAGCTGCTTGTAGATGCAGTACAGTCATCAAAGTTCATTACAGAGAAAAAATCCCGCCAATTAATTAAAAAATTAGAGCGATTTGTCAGCAAATATGATGCACAGAAACTGAACCGACAGGTCTATGAGCATGGCAGGATCAAGACGATGAATGAAAGTATTTATTATAATGTTGACATTATACATAGTGCAATTGATAAAAATGTGATGATAGAGTTTCAATATTATCAATGGAATGTGGATAAAGAAATGGAATTGCGTCATGATGGGGCATTTTATCAGATTTCACCGTGGGGGCTTGTCTGGGATCATGAAAATTATTACATGGTTGGATATGATAGTGTCGCCGGTATTTTGAAACATTTTCGTGTTGACAAGATGATCCGGATCGGACTGCTTACAGAACCAAGAAAAGGACGTGCGCAGTTTCAAAAGATGGATATTACAGCTTATACCAAGAAAAGATTCAGCATGTTTGATGGAGAAGTGCAATCTGTCACGATGATCTGTGAGAATCAATTTGCCGGAGTGATATTAGATCGCTTTGGAAGAGATGTATGGATGAGAAAAGAAGATGACAGCCATTTCAGAGTAACTGCAGATGTTGCCGTCAGCAATAATTTCTTTGGCTGGCTGATCGGATTGGGGGCAGGAATTAAGCTGATCGAACCGGAAGAAGTTGTAAAGCAGATGCAGGACAGAGTATGTGAACTGTACCGGGAATATGTAGAAGAGTGAAAATTATTGTGTATTCTACCCAAACATGATAGAATGAAAAGAGCAGTTAAGCACTGACAAATATGGAGAAAAGGATAGGATTATTATGTTATTAGAAGAATTAAGACAAAAAGTCGTTGAGTATGGAAACAAGCTGATATCATCAGGACTTACGATTGGTACAGCAGGTAATATCAGTATGTATGATCCGGAGAGCGGATATATGGTGATCAGTCCATCCGGTGTGCCTTATGCACAGACGAAAGCAGAGGATGTTGTTGTGATGGATCTTCAGGGAAATGTGGTTGACAGCAAATGTAAGCCATCAAGCGAAAGCGGACTTCATGCAGCATTTTATTTAGAGAAACCGGATGCACGTGCAGTTGTTCATGCACATTCTATGTATTGTACAACACTTGCCTGTGCAGGAGTGGATCTGAAAGCAACACATTATGCGATCGCAGATGCAGGTGTTGCAACGGTTCCAACCGTTCCGTATGAGACATATGGTACACCGGAACTGGCACAAAAAGTTCGTGATTGTCTCCGCAAGTCTGACAGCAAGGCACTTTTGATGGCAAATCATGGTATGGTAGCATATGGTGATTCTTTAGAGAAAGCATTTGCAGTTGCCCTGACATGCGAATGGTGTGCACAGGTTGAATGGCGTGCGATGGCGATCGGTACTCCGAATGTTTTATCGGATGAGCAGATGGCAGAAGTCATTGAACATTATAAGACATACGGACAGGCAAAAGACAGTGACAAACAGTCACAGGGTTATTTTGGTTAATTGCTGCGAGTTGTCTTGTTTATTATTCACTTGAATCATAGAATACATTAGAATATAAGGTGTCAGAAATTTTAGAAGATAAGCTGTATCATTTGGAAACAAAGGTTTTGCAAAAGATTTTGTTCTGTTGTAAAACCTTTTCCGAAGCGAAATCGGATATTTGAAAAAGTTTTTGACACCTTATATTTTTTATAAGATGTACTCACGGTATCTTCTCAAAATGAATTTTTCGGCAGTATATCAAAAATCCATCTTGAAACTTTTCGTTCAGAAGATTCCGAGAGTATATTAAGTATATTGGGGGATCAACATGAAAAGAACGTATAAGGAAAAACGGAAAAATAAGCATATCATAGCTGTAATCGGCCTTATTTTTGCAATGTGTATTGGAAGTGGAATGTTTGGCATGTCCGACACGGCAGCAACAGCCAGCCAGATGAATGCAAAGACACCTCTTGCCCGGCATGGCAGGCTTTCTGTCAAAGGGGTGGATCTGGTCGATCAGTCGCAAAAGAAATTTCAACTGCGTGGAGTCAGTACGCATGGCATCAACTGGGATGTTGGCTCGCCTTATGTGAACGAAGCGGCTTTTCGTACACTTCGTGATGACTGGGGAGTTAATGCAATCCGTCTTGCTATGTACACCTCTGAATACAACGGCTACTGTTCCGGCGGAGACAAAAAAGCCCTTCGGACAAAAGTGGAAGAGGGAGTACAATATGCGACAAAGCTTGGTATGTATGTGATCATTGACTGGCATATCCTGAGTGATGGCAACCCGAAACAGCATATCAAAGAAGCAAAGCGTTTCTTTGCAACAATGGCAGCCAAGTACAAAAAGCAGAAAAATGTTCTTTATGAGATATGCAATGAACCAAACGGATGCAGTTGGAAAACGATCCGGTCTTATGCGCAGTCGGTGACTAAAGTGATTCGGAAAAAGGATGCAAAAGCGATCGTGATCGTAGGAACGCCTACATGGTCACAGTTAGGATCGGATGGCACGCATGTGGAGGTCGCAGACAGTCCACTCAAAAATGTAAAAAATGTGATGTATTCTTTGCATTTTTATGCAAATGAATGGAGTCATAATAAATATCTGCCGGCTAAGTTAGATCTTGCGAGAAAAAACGGGATTCCCGTGATCGTCACGGAATTTGGTATGACAGCAGCAAGTGGAAATGGTGCAATCAGTACAAGTTCCACCAGCCGCTGGCTTACAAGACTGGATAAAAGAAATGTCAGCTATTTTTGCTGGAGTCTGTCGAATAAAAATGAATCCAGCGCATTGCTTCGGTCGGGCTGCAAAAAGACCGGTGTATGGACCAAGAAAGACTTGTCGAAAGCCGGACAATATATCCGTAAGAAATACCGTCAGAGAAGATAGGAAACTGCTCGTACAGTAGTGAGTAGTGGTATACCAACAAGAATTGCTATTGCAATTCTTGCAAAGTTTAATGGAACATTAAACTTTTGACAAAGTGCAGGCTTTGCACTTTTTTAGTTCCTTTTTTCTTTCTTTTCTTTTTCGTACAATTTTAATTCATTTAAAGCTTTACCGCCAAGTGGATACAGGATTATTACATTAAAGATGGTCATTAATCCGATTCCGACATCTCCCAGATCCCAGACAAATGTATAGGCGGCAAGTCCACCGATAAAGAGCATGACCAAGGCAAGAACTTTATAGGCAGTCTGCCAGATCCATTTGTCACCAAAGAGATAAGAGACATTGCTTCTGGCATAGAAAAGAATGCCAAGGAACGTCGACAGACTAAACATAAATAAGGTTGCGGCAATAAAAATAACACCGAAATCTCCAAGATGGTATTTCATTGCAGCCTGTAAAAGATCCATGCCCTGCAATCCTTTTACAAGTTTTTCGGGAGCAAGAAGCATGATCATGGCAGTACAACTGCATATAACGATCGTATCGATAAAAACACCGAGAGCCTGTACCAGCCCGGCTTTGACCGGCTGGTCACATTCTGCTGCGGCTGCGGCACAGGGAGCAGAACCCGAACCGGCTTCATTAGAAAAAAGTCCTCTCTTAATACCATTCATCAAAACTGCACCAAAACCGCCGGCAGCTACCTGACGCAGGCCAAAAGCCTCACGGATAATCCGTGAAAAGATACTTGGGAGCAGATGAATATGCAAAACGATGATCAGAATCGTGATCGTAAAATAACAAACTGCCATAACAGGAACCATCATATCTAATACTTTTACCGTTGCATTTTTGCGAAGGACAATGATGGCTGACAGGATCACCAATACAACAACGGTGTAGATTGGCGGGTTTGAAAAAGCATTTTTGAAAGAAGATACAACCGAATTGCTGATAACCTGGCTGATACCGCACCAGCAGATCAGACCGGAAATCGCAAACAGTACAGAAAGCAGATTTTTTTTCTTATGTCGTTTCTGTTTTTCTTCTATAAAAGCATGGATATAATATGCCGGACCGCCCCGGTATCCGCCATATAAAGGATCTTTTTGTTTATATAATTGTGCTAACGTTGCTTCTATAAATGCAGTCGAAGAACCGATCAAGGCCGTGATCCACATCCAGAATACCGCACCTGCGCCACCTGCAGAAATTGCGGCAACCACACCGACAAGATTTCCCATGCCGACACGGGTAGCCGTTGAGACTAATAGCGTTTGCAAAGAAGACAGACTGCTTTTGTCCGCTTTCTTTTCCAGCAAAGATTTGATCATATCAGGAAATAAACGGATCGGTAGAAATTTTGTACGGATCGTAAAATAAATGCCGGTTGGGATCAATAATAGGATTAAAAGAGAAATGCCGAGTGTTCCACCACCTGGTAATGGCAATGTGATCAGATCTCCCCAAAGAAATGAATACACTTTTTCAATAATTGTAATAACCATAAATAAAAATACCTTTCTGTTTTTTGTGCAACATATTCTCTTATTATATAATTGATTTTGCATTCTGTACAGAAGAATTCGTAATCATTGCTGTAAATTGTGTTAAAAATGATTACCATTTCAAAAAGCAATAGAATAACTGATTACCATTTCAAAAAGCAATAGAATAACTGATTACTGTTTCAAAAAGCAGCAGAATATTTAAAAATCTATTGCATGAAAAGAACCGGATTGTTTTACATGATACTGTAATAAAAGATCAAAACATTTAAAAATCCATTTCGTCAAAAGAATTCGTATGCAGCAAAAAATGATTTCTATGACAGATAATGATCTGTTCTTTTTGCATCTTGCTGAGTTCATTAGACAATGCGCTGCGGTCCA
>ERZ1106943.3751-NODE-3751-length-11187-cov-2.788807_pt1 | contig 11187 bp, 10 predicted proteins | sample MGYA00403671_ERZ1106943 | MGnify/ENA primary metagenome ERZ1106943 (study PRJEB35170, sample SAMEA104062427) | human gut metagenome | biome: human gut; feature: human-associated habitat; material: faeces | place: Denmark | collected 2012-06-14 ...
GTCCAAAAACGCCACTATCACCGAGCCGGCACATCGGATGTCTTCTGCCATCCCATTGATTAAAATCGCCTACGACACTGACACGCATTGCATTCGGAGCCCAGACTGCAAAGAAAGTTCCCTGTACCATATCGGATCTTTTTGTGCTGGCAGCCATTGGATTCCAATCTACCAAAACATCTTTTCCAATGCCTTTTACGGCTACAGGATGAGCCCCCAAATAACGATAAATATCGTATGCTTTTCCTGCATTAAAATCTTCTAACGCCTGCTCGGGGATCAGATTTCCATACAGATACGGATCTTTTTGCCAATATTCCTTTCCATCACCATAATCAATCACATATTCATATGACACGATCTTACGGCTTTCCATCAATGCGGCAAAGCAGCCGTCTTCATCCGTCTGGCTCATCTGTATGAACATTCCACTTTTCTTACTTCTGACAAAAACAGTCTTTGCATCGGGCAAAAACGCTTGAATCAAAACACCGCCTTTTACTTTATGTGGTCCTAATATATTTTCAGGATGATCGTGCTCTGAATATACAATTGTTTCAATTTCCGCCCAATCCATCAGATCATATAATTTTTTATCCATTTTCCCCTCCAAACCAAAACACATAACCATGAAAGATTCCACATTATCTTCTAATACATTCTATCGGATCTTTTGCTTCTTTATCGTTCTATCTCATGAATAAATAAACCACTTCGAAGCTTCGGTTCGAACCATGTTGATTTTGGCGGCATCAGTCTTTTCGCATCTGCTACCGCAAAAAGTTCTCCTATTGAGGTCGGATACATTGCAAACGATACTTTCATATCACTATCTGCTCTTCTTTCTAATTCTTCCATACCACGAATACCACCGATAAAATCAATTCTTGCATCTGTTCTTGGATCTTTAATTCCGAGAACCGGTTCTAACAAATATTCCTGAAGCAGCGAAACATCCAATGAACGTACTGTATCATCAATCTGTAATAATTCCTCTTTTGCCTCTAATAAATACCATTCTTTTTCCAGATACATCGCAATCTGCCCTTTCTTTTCCGGCTTTTGCATATGATCTAATGCCGTTAATATAAAAGACTTTTGAATCTGTTCAAAAAATTCCTCTTTCGTCCATCCGTTCAGATCTTTTACACTACGATTATAATCCATGATATAAAGCTGGTCATCCGGGAAAAGAACTGACAGAAAATAATTAAATTCTTCTTTGCCTGTATAATCCTTCTTTGCTTCACGTCTTTTTAAGCTGACTTTAACAGCACTTGCGGCACGATGATGGCCATCGGCAATATAAATTTCTCCAATGCTGTCAAATGCCTGTTCAATCTTTTCAACTTCATCTTTTTGTGCCATTTTCCAGACAGTATGCTGTATTCCATCCGATGCCGTAAAATCGTACAGTGGCTCTGTTTTCATAACTTCATTGACAATATCATTGATCTCTTTTTTCGAGCGATACGCCAAAAAGATTGGCCCTGTCTGCGCACTTAACGCATCTACATGACAGATACGGTCCTGTTCTTTTTCTTCTCTTGTATTTTCATGTTTCTTGATTACATTGTTCAGATAATCGTCTACTAATGCACACGCCACAATGCCGGTCTGTGCTCTCCCATCCATTGTCAGTCGATAAATATAAAAACAAATATCCTGATCCTGTATCAATGTCTGATCTGCTTTTGCTTCTTCATACATTTCTTTTGCTTTCTGATATACTTTCGGATCATACATATCCATATCATCAGGAAACTGTGTCTCAGGACGGTCAATTTTTAAAAATGTTAATTTCTCCTTTTGTATCTCTTGCTTTGCTTCTTCCCTGTTATAAACATCATATGGAAGTGCTGCCACTCTTGCCGCTTTGTCCTGTGCCGGTCGCACCGCCTTAAATGGTTTGATTGTTGCCATTGCACTTTTCCTCCATTTCGTATAAATCGCTGTTATTTTTTTATTATAGCAGAATTTACGTACTTTTGAAGATATTTTATTACTTTCTTGTAGTGTGATTTTATGTTATAATAACACAAAACTGAACCATGCAAAAGAAAAGGGAGCGACTGCGTAAGCAGGCATTTCCTTTTCTTGCATGGTTCAACGAGCAAATATTTCTGCGCAGCAGAAAATAAAGCTCTGTAAGAGCGGATTTGCGAGTCTGAATTTAAACCCGGATTGGAGGTTGATCCTATGCTGAAAGCAGTTATTTTTGACATGGATGGTGTCATTATAGACAGTGAACCACAACACGCCCGTGCAGCATTACGTGTGCTGAATCGGCATGGTGCAAATGCTGATTACGACTATTGTTCCAGCTTTATCGGAAGTTCTACAAAAGTCTTTACACAGGATATCATGAAACGTTTCCCTCTTTCGATCTCATTAGAGGATCTTTTAGAAGAAATGAATCTTGAAAAGAAAAAAATCCTAAAAGAAGAAGGATATGCAATCATAGAGGGCATTACCGATCTGATCAAAAAACTTTATCATGCCGGTATCCGTCTTGCGATCGCATCATCTTCAAGTCCAACAGAGATCGAGAACACGGTTAAAGCCTTACATATAAAAAAATATTTCACAAAATTGATTTCTTGTGCTCATGTTGAACATCCAAAGCCGGCTCCTGACAGCTTTTTACTTGCTTTAAAAGAGCTTGGTGTCAGTCCGCAGGAAACAGTTGTAGTCGAAGATTCCTGCTTTGGAAGCCAGGCAGCAAAAGCAGCCGGTATTCCATGTGTCGGTTATCTGAATCCGCATTCGGGCAATCAGGATCTGTCTGCCGCGAATGTACTTTTAGAGTCTTTTGTAGGCATTGATGAACGTTTCTTTCATAACATTCTCTGCCGCAGCCTTGGAAAACCGGTTATGATCGCAGACACAAAACGACTGTTTATCCGTGAATTAGAACCGAAGGATATCAAAGAAATCTATCAAATCTATAAGGATCCTGATATCCGCCAATATATTCCGGATATTGATGATTATCTCGAAGAAGAAATGAAAAAACAGGAAGCTTATATCAAAAATGTATATTCTTTCTATGGATATGGCATGTGGGGAATCTTTAGTAAGACAAGCAAGAAGCTGATCGGTAAATGTGGCATTGAAAATCTGGAAGTAGATGGAAAGAACGAGATTGTCCTTTCGTATCTGCTTGATACAAACCATTGGGGTTATGGCTATGCTCTTGAATGCTGTCGTGCAGTATTTGCTTATGCAAAAGAAGAATTGGACATCAAACGGATCGTTGCTGTAATTGACAAAAAAAATACACGCTCCCAAAATACAGCAAAGAATCTTGGCATGACAATAGAAAAAGAAATCCCATACAAAGGCCATGATTGCTATCTTTACAGTATTCAGCTTGACTAGCAATTTGTAAGAACCATGTGCATGTTTTGTTAAAAATTTAATACCCGGACATAAGCTCTTGGTTGCAGTCTTTTTCATTTCTAAAAAGAAAAGACATATGATACGGAAACTACAGAAGTTTTCTAAACATATGTCTTTTTCTTTTCTATTCCGATACCAAAAACAATTTTGTAATCCGGTTATTTTACAGTCGGTGATGCAGTTGCATCTTTTCCGCTTGTAACAGAATTATTGTTATCCTTTTTATCGTTTTTGTAATCACCATTGCCTGTTGCATCATCTACAGCATCTTCCGTACCATCTACAGCATCGTTAATTACATCTCCTGCATCATTCACTGCATCGTCTACGCCATCGCCCACATCGTCCATCAGATCACCATCTTTGTCTGTCTGCTGCGGATCGGCACTAGACTCCGTTGCCGGACTTTCTGATGCTGCATTATCATTGTTATCTTTTTTGCCACATCCGGCAAAAACAAATAACGAAAGACATAACAACGCTGCTAAAAGATAATATTTTTTCTTCAAAATACTCACCATACCTTTCTTACTGAATTTAATTCACAGAAATAGTATGGCTTTCTTTTTTTATCTTATACCATTTTTTAACGGATACAACAAATTCTTTGCTAAATGTGCTTTTTTATCTCATTTTTAATACAAGACGCTTATGCAGCCTTCTCGTTTATTTTTTGATGCAAGTATCTTAAACAATCATTTTGCAATTGTTTATTTAGCAATTTTTTCATTATTTCCGATCACTTTGTTTATTGTCATCCATTTTTGATACATCAACTTCTTTGATCGTTTTTTTGCTCGAATCAGTATATTGGATCCGGATCATTGTGCCTTTTGTCAGATCAGATACTGATCCATCGGATGAATCTGCCGATCCATCTTTCATCGTAACAATTTTGACTGTTGTGTCATCTGATACTGTAAATGTCTGTGTCTCTCCGGTGCTGCTAAAACCACCTTTGCCTTTATCATCCTGCCCATGAGGTGCTCCACCGGCCTGCGGATCGGCACTTCCTTCCGGTTTTGCCGGTGGCGTGCCTTCCGGCTTGGAAGCGCCATCCGGTGCTTTGCTGCCCTGTGGCATGGTACCATTATCCTGACGTTCTAACACTTCATAGGTGATTGTATTACCGTCTGCTTTTGTAATCTTGCCATATACGGTGTTTTCATCTTTTTTATCAAAAGATTTCTGATCTGTTGACGGACTGCTTGAAGCCGCTGCATCTTTCGAAGATGCAATGTCTGCTGTGCTGCCGGTATCTTTTGAGTTTCCACAGCCTCCTAAAAGCATTCCTGTCATTACTAATCCTAATGTCAACGCAACATATTTTCTACGCATAAAATTCCCCCTTCGGTATCTCTTTTGGTTGGATACTTTGTTTTTATGTATTACATACTAAAGTGAATCCTTTATCAAAAAGTGAACATTATGTGTAAAAAGTATGTTCTTATTCCTGCTCGTTGTTAGGATATTCTCTATGATGTCCCACATATTTATATGCCGGACGAATAATCTTTCCTTTATTAACTAACTCTTCTAAACGATGAGCACTCCATCCTGAAATTCTTGAAATCGCAAAAAGCGGAGTAAACAGTTCCTCCGGTATTCCAAGCATCGTATAAGTAAGACCGCTATAGAAATCAACATTTGCACAGACCGGTTTTACAACATGAGAACGACTCATTAAAAGATCTGCTGCCACTTTTTCTACCGTATTATAGAGTGCAAATTCTTCTTCCATTCCTTTTGCTTTCGCTAATTTACCGGCAAAATCTTTTAATACTACTTCTCTAGGATCTGATAATGTATAAACGGCATGTCCCATACCGTAGATCAATCCAGATCCGTCAAATGCTTCTCCACGAAGTATTTTCTGAAGATATGCTCTGACTGCTTCTTCATCCGGAGTCTTTCCGCAATGTTCATGCAGATCTCGGATCATCTGCTGTACTTTTAAGTTGGCTCCACCATGTCTTGGTCCTTTCAGTGATGCGATGGAAGCTGCAACTGCAGAATAGGTATCTGTTCCTGATGAAGTAACGACATGATTTGTAAATGTCGAGTTATTTCCTCCACCATGCTCCGCATGAAGAACCAATGCGGCATCCAGAACTCTTGCCTCTAATTCTGTAAACTGACCATCCGGTCTAAGCATATGTAAAATATTTTCCGCTGTTGAATATTCCGGTTTCGCCGGCTTGATCACTAAACTGTCAAAGAAATGAAAATGACGATATGCATGATAATTATAAACAGCAATCAACGGAAGCTTTGCCACTAATTGCAAAGACTGTCTCAACACATTAGCGACAGAAATATCATCCGGATTTGAATCATAGGAATACAGAGTCAAGACGCTTTTTTGCAAACCATTCATCAGATTAGCACTTGGTGCTTTCATAATGACATCTCTTACAAATTGACCGGATAACTCTTGTAAACTGCTTAATATCTCAACAAAGGTTTTTAATTGCTCTTTTGTAGGAAGACTCCCAAAAAGCAACAGATAGGTAGCTTCTTCAAAAGCAAAACGTTTTTTTAGCCCGGAACCTACAACGCTTTTTACATCATATCCCTGATAATATAACTGTCCATCTGCAGGTTCTTTTACACCATTTACAACACGAAAGCCATTTACATCTGAAATCTCTGTCAGTCCGGTCAATACACCTTTACCATTGCTGTCACGCAATCCTCTCTTAACATCATACTCCTGATATAAGTTCAGATCGATCGCGCCGGAACGCATACAGTTTCCGACCAACTCATCGAACTTTTCATTGAGCACCTCGCTGAGTGCCATCATTGACTCGTTTCCCATGATCTTCCTCCTTTATCATGATCGCAACATTGCGAATATTTGTATCATTGTACTCATGTATACACGTAAAAGTAAAAAAAATACTTGACACTAATCTTTATTTTACCACGAAAACAAAATTAGCGTCAAGTTTCTTCGTCATTTCTTTGTTATTTCTTAGGAAACGCTTTGTGTGCGATACTCTAACCGCAGCTTGTCTGTCAATAAAGCCATAAATTCAGAATTCGTCGGTTTCCCTTTTCCTGCACTGACTGTATTGCCAAAAACCTCTTCTAACACTTCCATATCCCCTCTGCGCCATGCAACTTCAATCGCATGCCGAATTGTTCTTTCAACACTGCTTGAGGTCGTCTTATACTTTTTAGCAATTGAAGGATACAAAAATTTCGTAATATAATGAAGCATATTTCTGTCATAAAATGCCATAATAATACCTTCCCTTATGTACTGGTATCCTTTAATATGCGCCGGTATCCCAATCTCAAGCAAAATATTGGTAATATCTCTTTCTAAATCACCGGATAACGAATATCCTTCCGATGTACTTTTTCGTTTTTCTTTTTCGACTTTATCACAAAAAGAAACCGTATTTTTCTCTGTGCCGGTTACAATTGGGTTTATCTGCATTCTTTTTTCCATAAGCTGATATACTCTTTTGATCAGCATCGTATTGGATACCGGTTTCATCATATAATAGTCTGCACCTGCCTGAATCGCTTCATCTACAAGATTCTCCATACGAAGTGCGGTCTCAATGATAAATACCGGTTTTCTTCTCGGACTTTCTCCTTTATTTACTTCTTCTAAAATTCCTATTCCATCAATTCCCGGAAGAATCAGATCCATAATTACAACATCCGGCTGTTCTTCACGAATTGTTTCAAGTGCTTTACTGCCATTCCCAGTGGCTAGAATAACATTTATCCCCAGATTGGTCATCGTTGTTTGTTTGCTTTCTCGATCCTGTACGTTATTGTCTGCAATAACGACACGCATTTTTCCATTCTCCATTTTTCTTTCCTTTCTTAAAATTCTACCCTTTTTTCGGTTTTCTTTTTTTGCTGTCGTTTTTTATAGTTTTCCGACAACATATATTTATTATAGTAACGTAAAGTGAAAAAAAATGGATTTGAAATGGAATTCAAATGGAATTTTATACATTTTTTCGTTTTTTTACTCCTTTTCTTGTCGATTTCCAACCGAAAAAAGTAAAAAACTGCCACTTCACAAACATTTGTCCATAAAATGACAGTCCCTTATAATAATATCCGTTACATCAGATATTTTAACAGTTGTCCCATTCTGTTTTCCGCCCAACTGTATTCTAACATATATTCTCCGGAAAATTCTTTTTTTGCATGAAGATCGCCATTTAAAAGATCATATAGATCACAGTCAAAAATTTCTGTGTTCACGCGTCTGATTCCTCTTGTTGCGATCAACAGATTCTCTACGCCATTCTCTTTTAATTCTTTTGCCAGATTTCTTGCAACTTTACTGCACAAATTCTGTGTTGCTTCATCATTTGGTCTGTTTTCCCATAAAGTTCCTATAATCTGATCTGTATTTACAGTCCCACCCTGCCGGTCAACAAGTAAGGCAAGCATTTCTTTTGCCTTACCGCTCCGAAACATGATCGGTTCCCCATCTACAAAGACATCAAAATGTCCAAATGTCTTAATAAAAATCCGTTTCTTCGATCTTCTTGAAAGAAGTCGTGCTGATTCAATTGCATATTCTAATTCTTCCTGTGTATATGGTTTTAACAGATACCCTGCTGCATGCAGCCGTATCGCATCCATTGCATAATCTTCATAACCGGTAATATAGATCAGTAAAATATTCGGATTAACCTTGTGGAGCTTGTTCCCTAATGTAATGCCATCCATCTCCAATAACTGGATGTCCAGAATAGCGAGTTCAATCGTATGCGTTTGCACAAATTCGATTGCTTCTTCTCCATTCTGAAAAATCCCCTCCAGTTCAATCGTCGCAATTTTCTCTGTCATATGTTGAAAAACCTGAATTGCCTTTTTCTCATCATCAACTAGAATTGTTTTCATAGCTTCCCTTTCCTGATTCTCATTCTTTCCTAATGTAATACTTTAACACAATATCGTATCCGGTATCACCAGATAGATTGTACTTCCCCTGTTCTCCTTCGTATCAATACGGAAACTCCCCCCTCTGCTTTCCATAGATTCTTTGATCTGAAATAACGATCTTTTTTCTTCATATGCTTTTTGATATGCTTCTTTTGAAATTCCTTTTCCGTTATCTTCTATTTCTATGATCACCTCTCCTTTCCCTTTTTGTATGCGGACCCATACTTTTCCGTCTGGAGCATTACCACCAAGACCATGGTGTATCGCATTATATATTAATTCAAATAAAGTTAATGCCTCCATCTGAAAATGAAGTGTCTCTACTTCAAAAATGATCCTGATCTGATCGTATCTTGCTTCTTCTAATCGTATATATGAACCTAAAAATGCAACTATCTCTTTTGCACTAATCACATTGTTGTTCTCACTAAAACGCAAAATATAACGCAAATAAGCTGCAAAATCATCCAAGAGATCTACCTTGTCCGATGCATCTGATATTACCTCACATTTCACGGAATTTAATGCATTAAACAAAAAATGCGGTTTCAGACTGCTAAGTTTTACACTTTGTGAACTTTTCTCTTCCATCTGTCTATTTGTCCTCTTCTCCCTCTTTTTCTTCAAGCAGCCTGTGCATCTGTTTTATAATGTCATTATACGAAAACGGCTTACAAATGCATCCATTCATCCCTGCTTCCAATGCTTTTTCCTTATATGTAACCTGAATGTCGGCTGATACAGCAAAGATCAGCACCGTTTTTGCATCTTTACGATTCATTCTGCGGATCTTCTGCGTTGTCTCATATCCATTCATTCCATACATATTAATATCCATAAAAATAAGCCTGTACTCTCCCTCTTTCGACTGTAAAAACAGCTCTAAGGCTTTCTCTCCGGTATTTGCAGTGTCTACTCTGACTCCTGCCTGTTCTAATACTGTCCTCGTAACCTCTAAGTTGATCTTATTATCGTCAACCAATAAAACCTTCTCTCCCGAAAACAGTTCTTTGTCAGGTGTCTCCTCTCGCTCGTTCTCTCTCATAATGCCACACCTCCGATTGTCATGAGATCACACCATCAAATTATAATATTTAAAATTTATAAAGTTAATCTTCTTTTAATATATATCCGTCCTTTCTTCTTGTCAACTCACCTTCCTGACGCATTTATAGAATATTTACTTGACGAATGCAGAAAAATAAGAAATACTGGTATTATGTGTGCCCAAATGCAGAAAAATATTTACAATCTGCCCTTCTGCATAACTTCTAACAGACTTTTGGCACTCTGATCGTAAAAGAAAGAAAAAGAAAAGGGGATTATTATGGATTTTATACACATCAAAAAATTATATCAGGATTTGGATTCTTATAATGAGCAATCCGTTACGATCTGTGGCTGGATACGCAGCTTGCGCGATTCGAAATCCTTTGGTTTCATTTCCATCAATGACGGAACATATTTTCAGCCGGTTCAGGTTGTCTTTGACAATACATTGGAAAACTTTGATACGATACGTAAACTCAACATCGGCTCTGCATTGATCATAAAAGGCAATGTCCTTGTTACACCAAATGCACGACAGCCTTTTGAAATCCATGCAGAAAGTATTACGATAGAAGGCACCTCTACTCCGGATTATCCATTACAAAAGAAAAGACATTCTTTTGAATACCTTCGTACCATTCCACACCTGCGTCCGAGAACCAATACCTTTCAGGCGGTTTTCCGCGTCCGTTCCCTGATCGCATATGCTATTCATCAGTTCTTTCAGGAACGTGATTTTGTCTATGTGCATACTCCGATCATTACAGGAAGCGACTGTGAAGGTGCCGGAGAGATGTTCCAGGTTACCACATTAGACCTTGCAAATATTGAAAAATCACCTAATGAAAAGGTTAATTATAAGAAGGATTTCTTTGGAAAGGAAGTTAATCTGACGGTTAGCGGACAGTTAAATGGTGAAACATATGCCATGGCATTCCAAAACATTTATACATTCGGGCCGACTTTTCGTGCTGAAAATTCCAATACAAGCCGCCATGCAGCAGAATTCTGGATGATCGAACCGGAAATGGCTTTTGCCGATCTTAATGATGATATGCAGGTTGCGGAAGATATGCTAAAATATATCATTTCTTACGCCATGGAGCATGCAAAAGAAGAACTTACTTTCTTTAACCAGCATATTGATACCGGTCTGATCGAACGCTTAGAACATGTTTTGCATTCTGAATTCGGGCATATCACATATACAGAAGCAATTAAAATATTAGAAAAGAACAATGATGCTTTCCAATATAAAGTACACTGGGGATCTGATCTTCAGACAGAACACGAACGCTATCTGACCGAAGAAATCTTTAAACGTCCGGTATTTGTTACCGATTATCCAAAAGAGATCAAAGCATTCTACATGAAATTAAATCCGGATCAAAAGACAGTTGCCGCCATGGATTGTCTGGTTCCGGGAATCGGTGAGATTATCGGTGGCAGCCAGCGTGAAGATGATTATGATCTGCTCCTGGCACGAATGAAAGAAACCGGGTTGTCTTTAGACGATTATGCGTTCTACACCGATCTTCGTAAATACGGAAGTGCCCGTCATGCCGGTTTCGGGCTTGGCTTTGAACGCTGTGTGATGTATCTGACCGGTATGTCAAACATCCGTGATGTATTACCATTTCCACGTACTGTCGGAAATTGTACGTTATAAAAATATCTTACCGTTTTTATAATAAACTCTATGCAAATATTTTTTATAAAATTATTTTCAATATAATTCCATGAAAATGTCAGAAAAGAAAGCAATCATAAAAAATCTTTTGGTATCATTCAAGTATAAGCATAAGAAAA
>ERZ1106943.3752-NODE-3752-length-11185-cov-2.246451_pt1 | contig 11185 bp, 10 predicted proteins | sample MGYA00403671_ERZ1106943 | MGnify/ENA primary metagenome ERZ1106943 (study PRJEB35170, sample SAMEA104062427) | human gut metagenome | biome: human gut; feature: human-associated habitat; material: faeces | place: Denmark | collected 2012-06-14 ...
TCCCAGTCGAAATCCTCGATGGGGGTCTGAACTTTTACTTCGCTCATTAAAGAAATCTTTCGGCAGTAGCCTGCTGCCCGGATGTCCGGGGCCTGGGCCACGCCGAGGGGTTAGGGTTAATTAATTGGGTTAGTTATCTCTTGCTTCAGACGCGCTTTCAGCCTAACATGCCTATACACAAGGATGCCAAGTGCAACTCGCTGATATTCAGAGAGTAGCGCCCGGTGTAAGCTGGCAGGCGTGCCTAAAGCGATGCAAAGTTAAATGAAATTGAATCCAAAAACAAATTTTTAATTATTTTTAACACATAAGTCTCCTCAGCTCGGCGCCTCCGCGCATTCCCCGGGCTGTTGCCTCATACGCTATGCGATGCAACATCCGGTCAAAGGCACTGCTCTCGGACAGGGCTTTTTGCAGAAGTCTGGTGCCGTCGGGGGTATAACCTTCGCGCGTATAAAGTCCCGCGAGAATGGCGCGGCGCAGGCGTAGCATCCGCAGGTAGACAAATGCTTTTGAATCAGTGGCAGATGCGCGGAGTATATTTTCTTCGGCGCGGTCTATCGCAATTTCCCGTTCGGGGCCGCGCGAATGGAAATCAGAGCCGGTCAACGAGTCGGGCTGCGGATAAGTGTCGGCAAGAATCAGCCCGGTGCCGTGCATTGCGGGATTAGCCAGCAACAGACGTATCCCAAGCTCCCAGTCATTCCATAGAGGCAGTGAGTCGTCCCACCCTCCGGCGTGTATGATTGTGCCGCGGCGGACAGCATAACCTTGTGTGCGAAGCAGCGAATGAAAAATGTGGAATACCATGCCGCCGCGTGCATCGTATTTGAGCATCCGGCTGCCGGAGTCAGTATTGATGGTAGCGGCCCAGTGCACTATGTCGGGAGCAATGTCTGCCTCAAAAGGTGCCATTGCGTTTTCGATAAGAGATGGACGCATCGTATCATCCGAATCGAAATGTATCACTACATCCGTGTCGGCCGCGGCCAGACCCCGGTTGCGCGCGGCGCAGGCACCGCGTTTCTTCTCATGAAGCAGTGTAACCTGTGTCGGCCCGTGATAATTCTCAATCCATCTGCCGACAGTCGCGACGGAGTCATCGGTCGAATCATTATCGACTACAATCAGACGGTCAGCGGGCCGCGTCTGTGCGGCGATACTGTCGAGAGCCCTCACCACAGTAGCGGCGCGGTTGTAGACGGGCATTATCACGCTTATTGTCTGTTTCACACCACAAAGATAAGAATATTTGCGCAAAAATTGCTAACTTCGCAATATGAAAATTCTGATGATAGGCGACAGGCATGACACCCACGGCAGCCTGGCCCGTGTGCTCAGGGCCCGTGGCCATGCCGTCGACCTGATATGGGACGAAGCCGAAATTGCGAGTCGCCGTGATGGGCCGTTCGCCCGCATACGCTTTCTGTATGATGTAACGCAACGGCTTCCGGAGCTGGCCGGATATGACGTGGTTCAGCTTTTCGGGCCGCGCTACCTGCCGTTTGCCTACGGCAAGATAAAATACATATTTGGCGAGCTGAAGAAGCACAACCGCTATATGGGTCTGACGGTGAGCGAACCCGGATATATGTATGCCTCTGCTGCCGTGAAGAGCGGATTGTTTCGGTTCTCGATGTATCGCACAGGCAGTGAGAAGTCGGCGCTCGCCCGTATGGCTCCTCATGCCGAATACGAACTGCTCGGCAATGACTTGCGCGATTATACCCATTGGCTGCTTGCTGAAACGGAAGGTGTGATGGCATTGGCACCCGAATATGCCATTCCTCTGCGCGAATCGGTGGGTAAAAGTCTTTTCGAGGTACCCTGGCCGGTCGAACCGGCGCCTTCTCTCCCGTTGCGCGACGGCAGGATATATATGCGTCTGAGCGGCAACCATAATGACGATGTAGCCTACGGGCGCACGTCGCTTCGGCTGGCTGCCGAGAAGATAGCGGCTGCATCCGGGGCCCGGTGTGTGATGGAAGAGCGCGGCGATGCCGGTAGCCCATCGGTGCTGCTCGATTCGATGACGTCTTATTCTCCAGGCATCGAGGCATTGCAGGCGATGGCATCGGGCACGATAGCCGTAAGCGGCGCCCAGCCAGAATATTATGATTGTATCGGAGCCGGAGAAGAAGAGCGCCCCGTGATATGCGGCGTGCCCGACGGAGAGCAGGCAGTGGCCAGCGAGCTTGCCGGGCTTATAGCCGATGCGGATGCGTTCGCCTCAAGGAGTGAACAAAGCCGGCATTTCATAGAGAAATATCATAGCCCGGCAATCGCTGCCCGGCGGTTTGAGAATTATTGGAAAGAAAAGATCGGATAATGGGTGAGACCAATGAGAAGCTGAGGCTTGAAGTGATGATATGCACCTACGGCCGCGAGGGCATCGGGCGGATTGCCTCGCTTGAGCATCCGCGCATCCGCGGAGTCAGGTATCTGATAAGCTGGCAGACCGGCGGCGCTTCAGCCGATGAAGTGCCCCGTACAATCGCTGAGCGCGGTGACATGAAAGTGGCATCATGGGACGACCGCGGTCTCAGCCGCAACCGCAACCATTGTCTTGATTTGGCCATAGCTCCGGCCGTATTGATTTCAGACGATGATATGTCGTACCGGGCCGACGAACTTGAGGCACTCGCCGCAGAATTTGAGCGGCGCCCCGAAGCAGACCTCATAACGTTTCGGCACAAAGAGACTGAGGTAGCAAGACAATATCCGGAACACGGATTCCCGCTCTCCCGCAGACCGAAGAATTACTCTATCTGTTCGGTCGATATGGCTTTCAGGCCGGAAAGAGTCAGGGCCAGTGGGCTGCGATTCAATGAATATTTCGGAGCCGACAATTATCTGGCCAGCGGGGAAGACACTCTGTTTTTCTACGATATGATAAACAGTGGCCTGCAGGGGGTATACCTGCCTTTGTCAGTCGGCTGTCACCACGGCATATCTACGGGAATGCGCGATATGCACAAACCGGCTTTCATCGCGGCAAAGGGAGCCATCATCAGCCATCTCCATCCATTGACCTGGCCTCTGCGGCTGCTAATGCACGTACGCCGCGAGACAGGAGAGAATCCGATGCTTCCGACCGAGGATTATATCAAGGCGTGGCTTTCGGGTGTGGCTCATGCGCGGCGTCACAAGGTATTCAGCCGCGGTTTCACGCGTTCTCGCGCCGGTAATCGGTAGGCGACATTCCCGTCTGGTTCTTGAAGTATTTCCCGAAAAACGACTGATTGGCAAAGTTTAGCTGGGCTGAAATCTGCTGTATGGTGAGGTCTGTGGTCTTGAGCAGCATTTTTGCCTCCATCGTAACATAATTCTCAATCCATTCGCCGGCAGTGCGTCCGGATGTCTCCTTGGCAACGGCGGAGAGATGTTTTGATGAGATGCACAGTTTCTGGGCATACCAGTGCACTTCGCGGTGAGCACGGAAATTCTCGCTGACAGATATTATGAAGCGGGCCATGATTTCTTCCTTGCGCGAGCGGGCATACGACGGGCTTTGCTGTCTGCGGTGGTGTATGTCCATCATCTCGAAAAGGGAGGCCTGAAGAATGCACATCACTTTTCGCTGAAGAAAAGGGGTGGATGGTTCGCACATTATCTCATGGAGGAATCTGAAATATCGTTTGATTGCCGCGCTTTCTTCGGGAGTGAGATAGGTCACCGGTTCGGTGCGGTGGTGCAGCAGGAGCGGAAACAGGTCGGTGAGCTTTGGCAATACGTCTTCGACCACATGTTTGGAGCATGCTACTATGTTGGCCTCACTGTCGGGTTCATATTCACTCAGATGTATATAGTTTTTGGGCTGGATGACTACTAAGGTATCCTCCTTCACCTCATATTCCCTCAGGTCGATTCCGACATGGCCGCTGCCCCGTGTGCAGAGGATGATCAGCATTGCGTTCACGCGCATGGGGGTTGGAAAGGCTCCGTGGGCGGGATGCCACCCATCGACTACCACTATCTCTTCGTCGAGGTTGACATTATTGACCATGCGGGCCACATCCTGCAGTGAATACTCCCTGACAGAGTCGTGCCGGTCAGAGGCGGATTTATGATTGTTCGGTGAGTCCATGTCCTTGAATTTCGTAAGATTTCGCAAAAGTAATAAAAAATCGGGTTAAAATTGTCCCTGAGGCGAAATAAACGGAAAAACGGACTAATATTTGCGTTATGAGGGTCAACGGCGCCAGAAAGCCGGTATCAATATGGCCGCTACAGTGAATATTTCCAGACGTCCGGTCAGCATCAGTGCCGACAGCATCCATTTGATACCAGCTGGCATCGGCATGAAGGAGCCTGCGGTGGCTCCATATCCCAGACCGTTGTTGCCTATGCATGAGGTAACTGCGAATAGAGAGTCGGTAAAGGAGAAACCACAGAAGCATACTGTCAGCGTGGCCGCTGCGATAAGCGAGATGTAGATGGCTATAAAAGCTGTGATGCGGCTCATGCGACCTTCCTCCAAAGGCTTGCCGTTGATATTGACCCGCGCTATGCGGTGAGGATAGATGCTGAGCATGGTCTGCCCCCTGACGTGTTTGAAAAGAGCCGTCAGCCGGTCTATTTTCACAGCTCCCGTGGTAGAGCCGGCGCATGCGCCGGTCAGCATCATAAGAAGCACCAGAGTCAGTGTCGGCGCCCCCCAAGCAGAGAAATCTCCATAAGAGAACCCCGTGGTGGTGATGGCCGATGCTATGAGAAAGAACGGCTGTAACAGAGCGCTGTCAGCGTCAGTAGCTTTTCCTTGCAGAATAAGTGAGAGTAATATAAGGAAATATATGGAAATCACCATTCCTATATATGTTTTCAGCACTGTATTGGTGCGAAGAAGCCTCCATTTTCCGCGTATCAGACAATAAAGCAATGAGAAATTGACTCCGCCCAATAGCATGAAGACTGTGATGACAGAAGCCGCGTACGGCGAGTGAAAGCCCGCTATGCTGGAATTGCTTGTGGAGAAACCTCCTGTAGAGAGTGTGGTAAGCGACTGGCATACGATGTCGAATCCATTCATTGATGAGGGAATGAGCAGTAGCATCAGGGCCAGAGTAAGCAGTGTGTATATTTCCCAGAGAGATTTTGCCGTCTGCCGTATTCGCGGATGGAGCTTGTCGTGGCTTATACCTGTCATTTCGGCATTAAACATCGAGATGCCGCCGTCCTGGTTCAGCGCAGGCAATACGGCCAGAATAAACAAAACTATCCCAAGACCGCCGATCCATTGGATAAGGGCGCGCCAGAACAGCAGACCGTGTGTCTGTGCCTCCACATCAGTGATGACGGTAGCTCCGGTGGTGGTCAGTCCGCTCATGGTCTCGAAGAAAGCAGATGCGGCATCGGCGTGGAGAGGTCCTGTTATGAAGGGAAGCATACCGAAGAAGGAGAACAGTATCCATACCAGAGTGGTAAGCAGCATGGCATCCTGGCGGTTGAGTCTTGCCGGGGATTTACGGAACAGATATGCCGACGCACCCCCGGCGCCGGCGGCCGCAGCGCCCGATAATAAAAAAGTCCACCAGTCGTCCTCTCCGTAGCATAATGATACGACAGCGGGGAGAACCATAAATGACGCCTCAAGAAGCAGAAGCCAGCCGCATACGCGGAAAACCTTGGAGAATCTAAGATTGGAATTCATGCTACCGAAGTAATTTTTCCAGACGGGGAAGAGCTCCCGAGAGGCAGAATACAATCAGATGGTCGCCACCCTGAATCCACGTATCGCCTTCCACAAGCATACATCTGTCGCCACGCACCAGAGCTCCTATGGTTATTCCCCGCGGGAGTTTCAGACGGTTTACCGGTTCTCTTGTGATTGCAGAACCGTCGGCCACAACCATTTCGGCTACTTCCGCCAGGTCAAAAACCAGACAGCGTGGCGTAGGCAGATATGAATCGAGCAGCATCTGATAGATGCGCGATGAAGTGAGGAGCTTCTTATTGACCACAGTATCTATGTCGAGACTGTCGGCCTCAGTGAAGTATTGCAGATCCTCGATTTCAGCCACAGTCTTGCCCACTCCGAAATCGCGGGCCACAAGGCAGCTCACTATATTGGTCTCGGAAGAGTCGGTAAGGGCTATGAACGCATCCATGTCAGCGATTTTCTCATCTCGCAATACATCGATATTGCGGAAATCAGCGCATACCACCGTGGGACGAGAGCATACGCGGGCAAGCTTGCGGCAACGTTCCCTGTCAGGGTCGACAACAGTGAAGTCATAGTCGTTTTCAAGTAAAGAGCAGATGGTGCGTGTCATTTTGCCGGCGCCGGCTACCATCACTTTCTTTATTTTGGGATTGCGTTTGCCGCAGAGTTCTATCAGTTTGCTTTCATTGCCCCCCACCAGGGTGAACCAGACAATGTCGCGGGCCATCAGTATATCATCTCCCCGCGGAATAACGACCTCATTGCCACGCCGTATCGCCGATACGTGAAAATTTCGCTCAGTACCGGCCAGCTCGCGCAAAGGCATTCCGTCGAGTGGAGCGCCGGGGGGCAATTTCACTCCGGCCACTATCACTCCTCCGTCATGAAGCACGTAGCGGCTCCGCAGCCACGCGTGGCTCAGAGAAGACGCAATCTCGCCGGCAGCCAGGTATTCGGGATATACCAGCCGGTCCACACCAAGCTTGCCGAAGAGTTGCCGTGTGCCGTCAGCTATGAATTCTGCACTGTCCACACGTGCCACCGTGCGCGTGGCCCCCATTGATTTTGCCAGTTGGGCAGAGATGATGTTGGCGTTTTCAAAGGGCGTAACAGCTATGAATAGATCGCATCCTGTGGCACCGGCACCGGTCAGAGCCTGGGGAGAAGTGGCGCTTCCTGTGTAAGTGAGCAGATTATAACGGGCATCCATCTCGTCGAGACGGGCGCTGTCGGTGCCAAGAAGCACTACATCCTGGTTTTCATGCGAGAGCTGACGGGCCAGATGGGTCCCGGTGTCGCCATCGCCTGCGATAATGATTTTCATTTGAATTTGCGTGCTATTGCTCTGGGAATGAAACCGAGATGCCGGCCTAATGCTGTGATGCGGCCGTAATGACGGGCCATGATGCGGTAGCGTTCACGCAGCGAGGCGAAGTGGTTTTTGCCTGTCAGTCCGTCGTTGAGGTAATGAATGGCCGTGCGGTGAAGATTTACACAGGCATCTGCGTCAGTAAGCGCCAGGCATCGCACAGTCCAGTCATAGTCGGCCGAGAAGCGGTAATGCAGGTCGAAGTCAGGAGCGAGAGAGCGGCGCATCATGAAAGCCTGATGGCACACGAGCATCCCGTGCGAGAAACTCTTGAATGTCAGCTGCTCCGGTACGGAGAGATGCCGTCGTGCCACGATGTTGCGCGAGGAATCGACTATGTCGGTATCGGCATATATTATGTCGGGTGCAGGCTCCAGCGAGGCGGCGCGGGCGTATGCCATGAGCTCGTCAGGCCCGGCAAAGGCATCGCCGGCATTGAGGAAGAGCACATATTTGCCCCGGGCCAGATGCAGCCCCTTGTTCATGGCATCGTACAGGCCCCGGTCAGGCTCGCTGACTATGCGTAGACCCGGGCGCCCCTGACGGCGTGCTATGGCCAGGGTGTCATCTCCGGAGGCGCCGTCGACGATGATATGCTCGAAATCCTGATATGTCTGCTCCCGGAGCGAGATTAGGGTGGGCGGCAGTGTCGATGCCGCGTTATAGGTAACTGTTATTATCGATATAAGAGGTGCGTCAGTCATAATACCGGCAAAAGTAGTGTAAAAATCGATACCAGTGAAATTTTGAGGCCCGATTTTTTGCAGTATGGAAATATTGGAGTAAATTTGCATCGTCAAAAGCGGATGCGGGTCATCCGCTCTGAACAGACCATACTTAAAACTCTAATAACTTAACAACTAAACAACCTCACACGATTATGGCATACGTAATTGGCGACAACTGCGTGGCTTGCGGCACTTGCGAGCCCGTTTGCCCGGTAGGCGCAATCACCCCCGGCGATATCTATCACATCAATCCCGACGAGTGCATCAGCTGCGGCAGCTGCGCTCAGGTTTGCCCTTCCGACGCTATCAGCGAGGGCTAAAGACCGTATCGCACCGAGGAGTGCATCGGTTTGAATACTGCGCCTCAGGCATCATTTGCCCGGGGCGTTTTCGTATATTATCGCTCTTCGCGGAGCAGGCGGCGCAGAGCGACGAAGCCGTATGCTGCCGAGACGGCGAGTGTCAATGACATGAGTGTATAAGCCACTGCGGCATTGCCGATGAAAGAGAAGCCGAAGACGGCACCTCCAAGGATTAAAGCATACAGCATCAGTCTCAGACTGCGGCGTGAATAGCGGAAGCCATAGCGGCGCGAGTTGACAAAGTAATATATTGCAAGACTTACGGATGCGTCAACAGCGATGGCTATACCGAGCCCGATAAGCCCGAAGAAGTGAAAGAGAGTGATTGAGAAAATCAGCGACAGGGTGTTTCCGAGAAGTCCCTCAAGACAGAAGTATAGCCGCTTGTCGTCTTTTGCAAAAGATATATAGCCTAAGGGAAACATCAGGGCTCTGAAGAGTATGCCAAAACCCATCCAGCGCATCAGTGGCACTGAGTCGAGAAAACGGCTGTCGAGCAGCAGCCGTATCACTAATGGAGCCGAAAGTATGAGCGCTATCACCAGTGGTGTGCAGATAAGAGCCACTATTTCGGTCTGACGGTTTACTATTGTACGCACCTTTGAATTGTCGGCCGCCGCGGCCGAGAGACGCGGAAAGAAATCGAGAGCCATAGCCGAGAAGACCATCCCGATGTATTGGTTGGTCAGGGAATTGGCTCCCTGATAGAGGCCTACGGTGGTTACGTCGGAGGCATGGCGCACGTATGTTACCACGATGTAGCTGGCAAGCGAGCCGATGAGATTCGATGCCATAAGCACCAGTCCGAGGGCTATCAGCCTCTTTACCAGCGGAGAATGCGACCGCCATGCGAAACGGGTGCGGGGAAGTGCCTGGCCCACAGTCTGACGGAGCGATATGGTATAGAAGATGTATGTAGTCAGTGCAAGCACTATCATTGCCGGCACGATTCCTTTGACGCCTAACAGCCAATAGAGCGGCACTCCGATGCATAGTCCGGCCAGTGCCCCTACAAGCGAAGAGAGCGATAACCGTCTGACGGCGTGCAGACCCTGTAGCATGGAAAGCTGTCCGGCTCCGGCTATGCCGAAGAACAGCATCAGCGACAGAGCCGCAAACCAGAGCGTATATTCGTCGGAGCCGAAAGTGAGACGGCTCAGCGGAGCGGCGAAAAGCAGACATACAAGCGCTCCGACTATGGCTGTGGCGTAGATGAGGCGCCGCCCTACGCTCATGGCTGTGGAGAGAGCATGCGGATCGTCTTTATTGGTCGCCACTTCCCTGACTATGGCCAGATTCAGACCAAGCGACGAGAACTGCTGTATGGTTGCTGTCGCCGAGGCAAGCAATGCCGATATGCCCATGCCGGCCGGCCCTAAAAATATGGCCACAAACTTACCCCGTAACAGATTGACTAAAATCTGAAACAGCTGCACCCCCCCGAAGGCAGATGTGCCACGGAGAATGCTGCGGTAAGAGTTTTCTTTGCGGGTATCAGTCATGAGAAACTTTTCGCTTGAAGCGCAGAGCTGTCTGTAGCATTGGAAATGGGAGATATGACAGCCATTTGATCAGCCCCCTGACATGCCGGCGTGCCTGACGCCATTCCGGACTATTGAATCCTTCCTTTACCTTACGCCGGCAGTTACTGCGCCCGGCCGTGTGCGGCACCCGGTCGAGCAGCGTCAGGCAGTCGAGGTGGGTGCAGTAGCAGCTATGTGCCGCCAGCGAATACTCCATGCTCTGATGTCCGAACTCCTTTCCGACAATGCGCATTAACCGGCGGGAGGTCTGCATCACGTCGAAGCGCCGCGGACTTACCGCATGGGTAACCGAATCGGGATTGTACATATAGAAATATTCCGCACCGCAGTATACCACTCTTCGCGCTCCAAGCAATATGCGTCGTGAGAACACTTCATCGGCGTTCATTGCCTCCGGCTCGTCTCCCTCTTCATACGCTTTGGTAAATAATTCCTTCCGGGCTATCAGATAGAGGGGCAGACGCCACTTGTCCAGGGTGAACTTCATCAGTTCGCGGCCCGGGTGCGGCCCTGAAAGCAGATAGCTGAGCGTCTCATCGGATGGTATTGCCTCATCATCACCGTCAGCCGTGCCGAATCCCTGACGCCTCAGCCGCTGGATTATCATGTCGGGGTGCGCTGACCCAATAGTTGAGAGAATTGTGTCCAGATAGCCTTTGCCGAAGCGGTCGTCGGCATCCAGCTCAAGAATCCATGAACCCCGGGCGGCTTCTATAGCCAGCTTGCGGGGATAGTAGGCAGAGCCTCTTGAATACTCCGAATGTATCAGGCGAATCCTTGCATCGCGCGCGGCATAATCTTCTACTATCCGGGCAGTGGCGTCGGCAGAGCAATCATCGCATACCACCAGCTCCCAGTCGGCACCCTGACTGAGATAGATACTATCAATGGCACTTGCAATGGAGCCGGCGGCATTGCGGGCCGGCATCACTATGCTTATGGCAGGAGTGCTCTCCATCGGTTGATGTATAGCTGTAACTGTGGAATCACGTATCAAAAGTCGACAGGAGATGCAGCGGCCCGCATCTCCTGTCATGTAGCTTATAGTGTCGTCGCGTCGGAAAGCAAGAAGCTGTTTGAAGTCAGCGGGATATAGTCTAAGAGACTCATCAGGCTTTTATCAGCTTATCTCTTGCGGCGGCGCACCGACTTGGTAGCATTGCTGTTGCCTTGGTTATTCTTCGGTGCCGGAGCTTTCTTCACTTTAGGCCGTGCGCGCTTCTTGGTAGCACGCGCCGAACGACGTGTATTGGCTTTTGGGGCGACTGAATTCTCGGTCTCCGAAGCTACCGTGCGGTCAGGTATGCTGTCGCCGGCAGCCAACTTGGCAGCCTTCTCTGCCTCGGCCTCTTTTTGAGCCAGGTATTCCTCGCGGGTCGGCACCCAAAGGTCTTTGCCGAATTCACGCAGGCGCCGGTCAATGCTGTCCTGGGCGTGCTTGAGCGCATCCTCGTCCGGAAACATCTGCCCCATCGAGAGATTGCGCAGATTCTGGGTCTTGTATATGTCACCTTCATACA
>ERZ1106943.3753-NODE-3753-length-11184-cov-2.780843_pt1 | contig 11184 bp, 20 predicted proteins | sample MGYA00403671_ERZ1106943 | MGnify/ENA primary metagenome ERZ1106943 (study PRJEB35170, sample SAMEA104062427) | human gut metagenome | biome: human gut; feature: human-associated habitat; material: faeces | place: Denmark | collected 2012-06-14 ...
AGCCAAGACCATCGTCGATATGCTTGAGCTGTTCGTCTGTGTAAGTTCGCTCCGAAACGCCGGGAATAAATGGATATTTGTGATGGCGGCAGTTCGCGCCGGTCAGGCCATCAACATATCCATAGCCGGTAGTCTCCACAAGGTCATCGTAAAGCCCCAGCGGGTCAGGTTCGCCGTTTTCGCTCTGGTAATAAACTTTGCCTTGCCACTCTTTGTGTGAAGACCACGGCGAAGCGCCCGGCTTGTCACGCGCCCCAGAGTGCGCAGACACTTCAAAGTATCTCGTATCAAGGTACTCTGCGCTTTGGTTCGTGTACTGGTCGCAGATCTGATTCACGCCGGTCATGACGGCTCTCCGAACAGCAACGTCGATGTGGTCAACGTGTCCGCTTTCGTAATTCACAACTTTCAGACCGCCTGCAAGCTGCTGAACAGCAGACTTGATCGCCTGATTGTAGCTGATTGCCCCACTCTGAATCTGCATGACAGCAGAATCTAACGCCCACTGATATGCACGCGCGGGTGGAAGCATCGTTCTGCCTTTGTCCACCAGAAACCCCATAGACTGTGTGATGTTATGAAATTCGTCAAGCGTCTGCGCTCTGATTGCTTCGATTGTCGCAGCGTTCACCAGAATATCAGGCTGTGTCAGCCCTGCCATGTCGATAACCGATGTGAAATACTTCTGGTTTCTGGCAACAACGTCACCGAAAAGCTCCTTGAGCTTCTTCTCGCTAATTCCAGAGGTCTTGCGGATTGCTTTTTCAATCTCCTTCGTGCCGATACCATGCGAACGAAGCGCTCTGATTGCCTGAACAGTCACTTCGTTCAGCTGGTCTTTCAGCGCAAGCCTACTGCATATTTCATCGAGAAGCGTATCTTCCAATCCTCGGAACAGTTCTGCCAGTTCTTCCGGCAGCGCGTCAAGGACTTCCGGATGAAACGGATATTTCATTTGCTTTCCTCCGTTTCACAATATCATCGTAATGCGGTTTTACCCGTATCACGTTCCAGTCGCATTCTTCCGGTACTCTGCCGTAAAATATCACCCATTCCGGAGATAGCCGCTTCATCATTTCCTCGTATCCGCGCAGGAACAGGCGTTTGCTATCCTTGTTTGCCTGCGTCCCAACCGAAGAAACCGCCACTATGCCGCCGACAGGCTCGCCATCGAAGCACCAATCATAGCTCCTCTCATCGCTCCATGAGATCGTCGGGTAAACCGTCATCCCGTGCATCTGCCAGTATGCCGCTAACCAGTGCTTGCGGTAATGGTTGTATAATACCGGCTCCGCCGCCTCCAGCGCCTCCAGAACTTCCACGGCCTCCCATCACTCCACCTCCTGCTGCTGTTCAGTTACCATGTCCTGCGCCTTTGGGATTGCAGCCTTTGCGGTTGCCTCGTCCTCGTTCATCCAGCGCATACGGAACTCCCAGTCGTTCATAATCCCAGCGTCCAGCAGTTGCATATCTCGCAGGAAGTCCGTCTGCTTGTCCTCGATGATAGAATCGTCAAAGTCAATAGAAATCTGTACTTCCTCATTCAGGCCAGCTTCCATGTACCTGTTCCCCATGCGGAGCAGCGTCCTGCAAAGATCTGTGATTGCCTGTTCAAGCAAAATCTCATGCTTCTTGATCGTTCGGAACATGGTACTGTTCTCGCTGATAACCTGCGTTGCTGTAGCAATACTTCCCTGATCGAATTTGTAATGATTCTCACCGAAGCCGCACTTGCTGGAAAGAATATTCAGCATATCCTGCATACCGGTGTTGAACTCCTCGGTACGAAGCGTCATGTCAACAGACTGCAAGATGTTCCCGTTGTTCGCCCTGTCTTCCGGCAAAACGTAATACACAGTCTCACGTTTATCAAAGACCGGTCTTCCGTTCACGTCCCGAGTTGCTTCCGGCTGCACTACAATGCGCTTTTTGCCAAGAACAAACTCATTCACATAGCTGTCATACGTAATATCAACGCTCTTGAGCTGGTCAATGGCATATGCAAACACAGCCACACCAAGCGGATTATTTTCATCGGTGTTCGCGATATTCAGTCTGTCAATGACAAACTGAGGCTTGTCGCTCCCTGTATGTACAACAGGAGGGATTGTTTCAAAGCCCTTTACACTGGTCAGAGGGACTTCTTCGGAATCATACAAATGGTTCTCGATGTCGTACTCGCCGCCGTTCAGCCTGTGAACTTGAATGTATGTGTACTCTGTATCGTCCACCTTTTTTGTAGAGGCGAACGCACACTCTCTGATGATTCCATTGTCCCATGTCAGGGGATAAATGTTCGGCGCGCTGACATAGTTGATACGGATGCGCCCAGAATCAACAATTTCAGAAGTGTCCGGATTGATGGACATTCCCTCAATGACCGGAACATACGCTATCGTTCCAAGCGCTGCCTTTCGCTCCTGCGATTCGTTCGCCTTGATCTCCCAGTTGTTTTCCGAGAGAATCGTGTCTACGAACTCCTGCTCCTTCTTCCCCTCGAGCGTGATGTTTACCCGCTCGTTCATCAGAAGGTTTGCCCAGTCCTCGCATACCTTTTTCGCCATGCTTACGGAATATCTGTGGCACTCCAATTCTTCTATGCCATTCCACACCGTGTAGCTGTGGAAATCCTCAACATTCCCTTTGTACCAGTCTCCCCACACTCCGATCAGCTTGTAGAAATCGAGATCAACGGTATCGAATCCCATCTCCTTTAATGCTCTGCGTATGTTCACTCTTTCACCGTCCTATCATATGCCCGGCGCGCTCCAGGTCTTTGTAATAAGGCTCTATACTGTACTCAAACGCATCGAGGCTATCAATATCGGATGTCCCATCGTCAAGACGCTCGTCCTCGAACTTATCCGGGTCATAAATTGCTGATTGGAACGCATCGATCAAATGCGGGCAGTTCCGCGAAACCTTGAGCCTGCCTTGCTTCATCAGCAGCACAACCAGTCTGATTCTGTCTGTGATCTGCATTTTCAGCGCGTTCTTGACCTGTGTCCCAAGATTCTGCTTCTGTGCCGTATGATCTAGCCCACGAATCAAAACCGTTTCCGCGCTGTCTGCCCGCGTCTGGCTGTATCCGTATTTCGATGTTATCAGCTTGCAAAACGTAGCAAACCGCCTGTTCAGCGCGTCAGGGTCGATCTCTTCGTTCTTGATGTATTCCTCTTCCAGTGCGACCACGCGATAGTCTTTTGTGATTCCAGTCGCTTGAAACTTCGTTGCAGACTTCGTGCCGCCGAAGTCAACGCCGATGGAAATAACGGAAAACTTTGTATCGTTTTCTTCCGCCCATTTTATAGGATCATCAATCAGATACTTTTCTGTGTCGTTGGCAAAGTCCTTGTAAACAATTCCCTCCGCAGCTACCCACAGCCCACGCACATAGCGGTCGTAGAATATCCCGGCGTACATGTTCTCATAGCGCTCAAGCGTCCTTTCGCTCAAGCCGGGGTTATCCCGCATTTCGAAATGTAGGTAAAGCGTGTTCCGTTCTCTATGCCGCTTTATCCATTCCTGATAGAACCAGTGGTGAGGGCTTCCGGGGTTGCAAGAGAACCACAGCTTTGCACCGTCCACAGAGCAACGCGCAAGTGCCTGCTCCACAAAAGAGCGGGGCATAAGTACAACTTCGTCCAGCAGCACGCCAGCTAACGTTCTGCCTTGAATCAGCGTATAGCTTGCCTCATCCTTGCCGCCGAAAACTTCAAAATAGTTCGTCACAGCACCGCGTCGCACTTCCATGACCTTATCGCCGCGCCGCCATCGGACGATATAGCGCTCCTTCGCAAGGCTCATCGCCGTAAACGGTACAATGATGTTCTTTGTGCAGCTATCAACCGTGCGGCCACACACACCAAAGCGCTGCCCGCTGAAATTCTCCATCGCCCAGCGTACAAATGCCCACATCATGATGGAGGTCTTACCGGAACGCACAGCGCCGTCGCAGATCAGCGCGTCATACTTGGAATAGGGGAATGCAAGGATTTTCTGCTGTTTTGGGCTAATCATCGCTCCCCAACCCTTCTGCCATTTCACGCAAGCTCTGACTCAGAGCGTCTTCCTTAATCGTATCTGATGGATTTCCCCCAATCATCGCCCATTTGTCGATCAGCGTCCCCATCGCCGTTGTAATCTGGCTGAGGTTTGCAGCCGCGAGTTTATCAGGGTCATTTAGCATCTCAAGCCCTTTCCCAATGAAAGAACATACAAGCTCTTTTCGGGAGTCCATGTACGCGAGAATATCTGCTGTGTTTTCTTCTTTTTTTCGTCTGCACATCTCTGCAATATCTGCATTATTGTGCACAATCTTCTTTACGGTGTTCGGGGAGCAGCCGTTAAGCTTTGCCACAGCGTTACAGCTTCCGAGCTGGGCATAGTCGGCAACTATTTTCTTTTTTTGCCGATCTGTCAACCTCGCAGCCATAATCACCACCTCGAAATAGTTATCCTTTTCACGCTCCACCGGATTGCGGTTTCCGGTGGAGCTAAGAAAAAGGAGGTTCCGCAGTACGCTGCGTAGCCGTTGAAAAGGATGAGAACGCAGAGGATACACCTCTACGCTCTCAACGATACACTATGTTTAAGGCTCTCTTACGCAAACTTTTGAATATAAACCACGTTTTTCTGCCACCAAGTAGATAAACTGCCTATGCCATTCCTGAGCGGTACGTTCCGAAACATATACCACCATCGCAGCGCCCTGTAAGGTGTGTGTACGCTTCCAAAGAACCAAATCTATGAGCCGGAGGCGTTCCGTCCCGTCGATAAGCTGTTTTGTTTCCTCGATTGCAGCTTCGACAGCAGAGATTTCATCCCGCGTCATAAGCGTACCGCTTTTGTAACTTCGTATCATCCACTTCGCATACCCCCACCATCCATAGCGCGGTTTGCTCACCACATCAACCTCCTATCTGCCCGAACTTCCGAACCCATTGTCCCCGCGTTCCGTCTCCTCGAGCGAGCTGACCACTTCCAGCTCCGGCAGGATGCAAGGCAGTATAACAAGCTGCGAGATCTTATCGCCCCTACAGACCTTGTAAGGCTTGCTTCCGTGGTTGTATAGCTTGACCATGATGCTTCCGGTGTAGCCGACGTCGATGACCCCTTCGCTTGTAATTCCATGTTTGACGTTCAGACCGCTTTTGCTCTTGAGAAATCCCACGGTGTTTTTGGGCAGCTGGACATGCACGCCGGTATCAAACAATTCGCTTCCTCCGGGGTAGATGTAAACATCGTCGTTCGCGGAATACAGGTCTAACCCCGCATCATATTCATGCGCCCTTGTGGGCATGAACGCCAACAAATCTAAAACAATTTTCATTTTTCCCACCAATCCTTGATTGTATCGTTCCGTTCGAAAAACGGCTGGAAGAACGGACCGCAGAGATTCTTAAGGCTCGAGTCCAGCCGGGGAATTGCATCGTCGGATTCCTTCTTGCCCAGCCATGCCACGCCGTACTCTGCGTCAAGCTGCTCCATTTTGTCCAGAAGTTCCTTTGCCTTCGCCGGGCTTTTGAGCATGCCCAGTTCATGCGCCGCCACAAAGAAAAGGTCCGTCACCTTCTGCTTTCCGGCTTCCATACCGGCGGCAAAATAAGCTTTGTTGCTTCTGCGAATACGCTTCGCCAGATCGTTCATGGTACTCATAGCTGTATCCCCCTCTCACAAGAAAACAGTTTCATCGGTGACTTGTCCGTTGTCTGTGATTTCTACTTCCATTTCATCAGATAATTTCACGCGGATTTCTGCCCGATTTGCACGAAATGGCGCAAATGACGAGTTATAGCAGTCGCATACAATGTAGTCTCCATCAAAACGGAACGTGTTTTTGTGGCAGTCCTTGTACTCTGCATTCCTGTTGCAGGTTGAAAGCTTTGCCCATCGTCCCTTCCAGTCCGGAGCTTTGATTTTGTAATCAGGATACGCTTCCTGGAATGCTGCATACTTTTCTGGGAATAAACCCCGTAGCTGATGCAAAAACATCGGGACGGTTTTGTCCTGATAATCCCGAATTACGCCGCCCATCATTGCTCGTGGGATAAAATCGCAAATTCTCTTGATGTTTTCAGGCGTGAGTTTATCTGCGCTTATGTACAGTTTGTTTGTGCTAAAATGCGGGTCATCGCAACGGATTCCCCCGCCGAAATCCTCCAACCATATATAAGAAACGGTGAGAAAAGCATCTTCTCCTATGCGTGTAATCAAATTGGTTGATGGATATTGCAATTTCCCATAAGCTGGATTTGTTCTGGCTTCTTTCTGAACCCGTAAAAATGCCTTTGACCGTTTTGTTCCACCATCCACAATTGTGATCTCACCGTTGGGGCATCTGACGCCAAATAGTGTTGTTACGCAAAAACACTTTCCATTTTTATAGGCAGAGCATTCCTCGGCGCGGTTGCAGCGGATGTATTCCGCTCTTAACCTACAATCCCTGCTACCATCTCCATATAAATGCGCGCAAATGCAGTTATCGTTCATAGCTGTATCCCCCTTATGTACTTATCAAAATACGTCACAGCCACCGCCATAGCCGCCCACATATCCGCCGAGAAGCCGTAGAAAAAGCCTGTGTTCTTCTTTGTTCCCTTGCCGAAGTTCGGCGCTCCGGGCGCGTAGCGGTCTACGAGGGCTTGTCGAATATTCACATCCTTCGCCGACGCTCTGCCGCATAAGTAAAGCTTCTCTTCCCGGCGATAGATCTTCTGTATCTGGTATCCCTGCCGGTAAAGCTCGGCATATTCCCAAAATCGCCCAATCCAGAAGCACGTATCAAACACCTCTTGACCGACTGGCATACCCATACCGGCGACCATTTCGATTGCCAGATGCTGATACTCCCGGCAGAGAACGGGGAATATCTCCCCGTTCGGAACTTTCCCAACGTCCAACACCTTCCGGATTTCCTTCCCGTCGTGCTCTACGAGGACATACCCGGATTCCATATTTCCCGGGTCAATTGCCAGTATCGTTCCCACCTTGCAGCCTCCTTCCGGTCTCGCACGGCTTCATCTCGTCGCAATCACCGTATTTCGCGCAATGTGCTGCAAACAGCCCCTTGAACTCCGGCAATTTGTCGATTACAAGGCAGCACATCATTTTCACAGCCTTGCGCGTCTCATCTGCCGCTAGATAACACAGTCGCTTCTCCGCAATCGCCATCAGCTCTTCGGCATTCATGTACCAAATCATGTCTACCGGCGCGTCCTGCCGCGCTGCGTTCCGGTCGTATTCGTCCTGCCGGTCATTCCGCTGTGACCGGATAAACGGCTGTGCGTGGACGTGGCGGGCTAAATGGGTGCTTACCCAGTACGGCACACCCTCCAAGTAAAACGCGAATTGCAGCGTCCGAATGGGGCTATGCCGCGCCCGGAGAATGGAGTGTTTCCACGCCATGTCCGGCGCTGTTTTCATCTCTTTGCCGATGGTAACTAAAGCGCACTGTTTTGCAAGCGCCCAGTCCTCATCGGTGGGATATTTCAAAAGTGTGATGTTCATTCTTCCCTCCGTTCTCCGTAGCTGCAAAAATCGTATGGATATGCCGATGGCAAAATCCCATGGTGGCGCGGATGTCCACAGTTGCCCGATTCAGTCCGATGCTTGCAGTCCTTGCAGCGCACTATTTGTATAGAATCGCCCGGGAATGACGCCATCGCCCTTTCAAAGTCTTCCGCGAAAATTATGCGACAAAGCCCGCGACCATCGCTCAAATCATGAAGCGGGATCTTCTTCAACCATTCCCTCAGACCATCGGCAGAAACCAGTTTTTCACTCTCCATTGTCTGCGTCCTCCATCCAGCCGTCCATGCGTGCCCCGCAGTGCGGGCAGTAATCCATTCGCGCGTCAAATCCGCTGTCGCACGCCGAGCAATACTGGATATCTCCTGCCGCTTCGCTATGGAACGGAATCCACTTCGCGTGAACCACCGGCACAGCGTCTACGACTGGCAGACTGTATAAGTCCTCACGTATCCCCTCGTATCCCCACTCCATTTCGATACAATCAATTACTGCATCTAAATCAACTAACCGCACAATCTTCACCTCCATCCATCTTCGCCCCGCAGTTGGGGCAGTGCTTGTAATTCAAAAGGCTCACGTCATCATCCGTCTCGAAACACCATTCTTCACCGCAACTGGAGCACTGGATTGTTGTGAGACTGTTCCAATCATCGTCAGATCGCAGCCATTCTCCATGCACCACCTCCGCAACGTCGGCGGCGAGCATTTCCCGAATTTCGGCATATGCGCGTTCCAACCGTGTTAGTGCCGTCATGCTTCCACCGCGTTCGGCTTTCCGTAACGCAAATAGCGCATCCTCGCGCCGGATATAATCAGCCATCATTTACCCTCCTGTTCCACGCAGCTGCGATTTCCATCCTTGTCACAACGGGATTTGTGGCGATAAACGCCCCTCCGCATTGTTTACACTTTATCGTACAGGTTGTGCCCAAAAACGCTGCCTCTCCGCCGCAAGACGGGCACGGTTTCAGTTCAGCCATCCTTCTTGCCCTCCATTTTCTGCAAAGCCTTCTCGGCTTCTTCTCGGCTCAAAAATGTGGTCTTTCCGATTCTATCTGGACTAAATGTGCGCTCATACGTATGCCCTGTTTTATCAACGTGCTCGCTGTAAACCCATGAGATGCCTGTTTCGTCCACCGCGTACCCTACCACCGCAAATTCGAGAATCTGCTTGTTTACGAAATAAACCGTATCGCCCACTTTGCACGGCAGAATCAGGACGCGCCCCTCAACATCCGCTTTCATCAGCTCCACCATTCGTGAGATGGAGTAATCATAGCCGGAAAGCGTTTCCTCGATTTCCCGAGCTTCTGCGCACGCCTGCGGGGATAACCCCGCATCTTCGTAAGCCTTGAGCCTTTCCCATACCTCCTTCATCGTGCAGGTGCCGCTCTGCCGGCACGCCGAGTCTCGGCACTGCGCAAGGTCACAAAAGTTTCCTTCAAATGTTAGTCGTTCCATCGGCATCCTCCTTGTCCTCGAACTGCTTCAAATGTTCGCGCAGCTCTGCGCACACCCATGCTGCCTGATAGAGCAGAGCCAAAACGTGCTCGAACGATTCAACATCTTCCCAGAGCCATTCGGCCATCATCATCGAGAAGGAATCATCCGAGATATCCAAGTCCACATACGGGCAGTTCCATCTGGTCAGACCCCGCGACAGGTCGAACAAGCTGATGTCTGCGCCGTTCTTTCCGTATCCGCGCACCCATACCTCTTTGTCCTTGGCGTAAAACAGGTTCAGCGCCATTTCAAGATTGTTTTTCGGGGTATCCGTTGTAAGTCTCATGCCTTTTCTCCTTCCTCCGGCGCTTCCGGCAGCGGCATCCAGTGGGTGATTTCCTCGCCCCATGCCTCCCAAAAATCAGTCGGGCAAATAAAGTCAATTCCGTCCCAAACAGCAATCATCGCCTTATTTCCAGTTGTCCACACAATTACAGCCTCGCTGTATTCCGTCCCGGCGTTGCAAGGTATCGTGTTTGGCATCCGCTCCGTCACCGGAATCCACCGCTGTTTCTCCCGCAGCGCGTCCCTCTCGGCTTCTGCCTCCGCCTGCTTTCTCTGGGCGAGGGCAATCATCATGTCCTTCCACTCGATTTCCTTGCACAGGTCTGCGTTCTCGGCGGTCAGGCGCTCGATCAGGTCAGCTGCACCAGCCATCATGTCACCCATACAATCCTCGTTGTCAAACAATGAACATTCCGTACAAGCTTGTACGTCTGTTCTGTGGGAGCATATCCGCAGCGACTGCACGGTTTCCTTTTCTTCCATAGTTTTACATTCCCCCTCCTATTTTCCGTTTCCCTCTTGCCGCCCTCCGGCAGTTTCTCGCCCCGCCATCGGTCATCTGGCTTATGTCGACGATTCTGGCGCGTTTGTCGTAGCCCGCGTTCCGTTCAGCCTCATAGGCAAGCCACGGCTCGCAGGTAGCGCCACATCCCGGTCCTCGACGTGGGCAGTCCTTGCCGCATGGTCCGGCGTATTTTAGCCTGATCATGTCTTCCTCCTGACCTGCACCGTCACTTCCGCCTCCCAGCACTCCGGCGCGCGGATGACGATCTTCTTGTCTCTGCCTTCTTCCGGGTCGCGGACGCTGACCAGATAAAACGTCATGTTCTTGTTCTTCTGCGGGTACTTCTTAGCCCGGATAGGCTTTCCAAGTTCCGGCATCAGCCGGGGATAGAGCCCGGAAATGATATCCGGAATGACGATCCAAGTATTCATGCCCCATCCTCCATCATCTGCCGGATCGCCGCCCGCTGCACATCGGACAACTCGTCCCCGTGGTGCTGCACGTTGTACCCCGGCTTCTTCCCCGGCTGTGACGGCGTGCCCTTCTCACGTTCTTTCGATTCCCACGTCAAAAACTTCTGTTTCCAGTTCCGTACGGGGTCACCCTTCCCGTCGACCCAGTTTCCGGCAGAATAATAGTCGAAAAATTTCTGTGCCAGATTCTGGACTCCACGCTCCTTCGCGTATGCGGAAACATCTTCCAACGTAGGTGGTATAAATTTCTTACGTTTCTTCTCAGAAATAGAACTACTTTCTTTTCTATTTCCATTTCCATTTCCTAAAGGTAATACCGTGGTATTACCGCAGGCACTACCATCAGCCATACCAGAGTTATCATTTTCTTTGTTCCAACGCTTGCTGATGTTCTCCCTTTGACGCTGGCAATGCTTGTCCCGTTTTTCGATTTCAAGCTCCATCCGGCGGTTGAAGTACTTGCCGTCCTCATCCTTCTGAAACTTGCTCATAACCTCGTCTGACGGCTTTTTGACAGCCCGTATGATTTCCTGCATCGTCATATGCCCGCGCTCTCTTTGGAGACACAGGAGCGTGATATACTGCCCACGCTCCCGCATATCCATCAAGGCACAGCCGGATAGGAAATCCGACGTGTAAAACAAGACGGCAGGGTCTTTGTTGTTTGCCATCCCGCCACCGCCTTAGAACGGCAGTTCTTCGCCGTCATCTTCGTCCATCATCGTAAACCCGCCGGGGTTTTCCGGGTCCTTCGGCTCCGAAGATTTCTTTCCTTCGCCGAAGTAAACACGGTTTGCCACGATCTCAGCAGACCGGCGCTTGTTGCCGTCCTTATCCTTCCAGTCGCGCAGCTGCAACCGACCGTCTACGACGGCCATGCTACCC
>ERZ1106943.3756-NODE-3756-length-11172-cov-2.729154_pt1 | contig 11172 bp, 8 predicted proteins | sample MGYA00403671_ERZ1106943 | MGnify/ENA primary metagenome ERZ1106943 (study PRJEB35170, sample SAMEA104062427) | human gut metagenome | biome: human gut; feature: human-associated habitat; material: faeces | place: Denmark | collected 2012-06-14 ...
GCGTTTTGAAGTTTTTGAGATGAAAAAGCATTTTTTCTATCGTTTTCGTTTTGCGGGCAAAGTTTTCGAGATTCATTCGGAAGCGGAACTTGATGTTGATGCGCGAAGTGCGTTGTTTTGGGAGACTGAATACTTTGAAAGCTCCGAAACCGCTGACTGCGTAATTCAAGTTCGGCGGGCCGAACCGCCTGCCGCCTGCGGAAAACTCGTTTATGAAAACGCATTCTTCAGGCTGTTTGAAAGCGGCGAAGGCTTTTTGCAGCAAACGCTTGACAGAGCCGTGCTTGAACGCGGGGAAAAGCGCGCAATGCTTGCTTCCCGCTTCGGCGGCGCGTTGAGCGAAAGCGCACTTGATGTTAATGCGCTCAACATTGATAACGCGCTTAATATCGAAGTTTTTCTTCCGCAGGATTTCCCGCCGGAACAGGAGTGTATGCAGCAGATTTGGCAGAGCATCAACCTGCCCTTCCAGCTGCTGCAAAGGGGCATTTTTACCCTGCATTCCGCAGCGGTTCAGACCCGATTCGGAGCAATACTTTTTTGCGGGCGTTCCGGAATCGGAAAATCCACGCAGGCGAATCTTTGGAAGGAGTATGAAAACGCTTTGATTCTCAACGGGGATCGATGCGCTGTCGGCTTTGTTGACGGCGCGGCAAATGCTTTCGGACTGCCGTTTTGCGGCACAAGCGGCATTTGCTTAAACTTTTCTCTGCCGATTGCCGCAATTATTTCGCTCGGACAGGCTCCGGAAAACAGAATCACCCGCCTTTCGGGTGTTCGCGCTTTGAGGGCAATTATGAGCAATATTGTCGGGCTTTACGGCGGAGCGATGCGCGAAAGCCATGCGGAACTCTTTTTCCGCGCGGCAGAGTGCATTCCCATTTTTGAGCTGCACTGCACGGCGGACTCCCGCGCGGTTCGGTTGCTGAAAGAAACACTGGAAGGAGGTGAATGAAGTGAAATATGCGGAGTATGTGAACAGGCTTTTTGCAAAGAGCGCAAAAAGGGGCATTCCGCTTTCCGGAACGTTTGAGCTTACGGCGCGCTGCAATCTCCGCTGCCGCATGTGCTATATCCATCGCGAAGAAAATGACGGCGAAATCAAAACGGACGAATTTTCCTCGGAGGAATGGCTGAACATTGCAAAGGAAGCGCAGCAATGCGGCATGTTGTTTTTGCTGCTGACCGGAGGCGAGCCTTTTATTCGGCCCGATTTTGAAGAAATCTATCGCCGATGCCGTGAACTCGGCATTATCGTTTCGATAAACACAAACGGAACGATGCTCGGCGAAAAACAGGTCGAATTGCTCCGAAAACTCCCGCCGCAGAGGGTGAATATCACGCTTTACGGAGCATCCGAAGCAACCTATGAAAAACTTTGCCGCAGCGGCAGTGCTTTTGAAAGAGCCTACCGTGCGGTTGCAATGCTCACGGAAGCGGGTGTTCCCGTCAAGATAAACTATTCTGTAACACCGTACAATATTGGAGATCTTGACGCTGTTGAACGCTTTGCAAATGAGCATAATCTGCCGCTGCAGGCGGCAACGTATATGTTCCCGCCCGTCCGTGCGGATGAGAACTCCAAAATTTTTCCCTGTAAAATCGGCGAATGCGAAACCTGCGAAAGGTTCACGCCGGAGGAATCCGCTGCCGCAAGGTGGGCGCACGAGCTGCGAACGCTTGACCCGGCGATTATTGAAAAACGTGCGGAAGCTGTTGCACTCAACAAGGATATTCCGTCTGCCGAAACGGAGTGCGGCGATATTCCGACGGAGCGTATACGCTGTCGTGCGGGAGCTGCGGCGTTTTGGATCACATACAACGGGCAGCTTCGACCCTGCGGAATGATGCGCGAACCATCCGCTTCGCTGAAAGAACGCGGATTTTCCGCCGCATGGAACGACATTCGGGCAATGCGCGAAAACATCATGGTTCCGGCAAAATGCACCGCTTGCCGTTTTCGCAATATCTGTGAAGCTTGTCCCGCCGTTTGTTTTGCCGAAAACGGGCGATTCGATGCAGAACCGACCTTTATGTGCAAAAAAATGGACGCATATACACGGCTTGCAGCAGAATATCACAAAAGAAGATAATTACGGAGGGAGCTTATGCAAATAAGCAAAAATTACGTTTTAAGAACAATTGCCGGAGACAACCTTTTGGTGCCGCTTGGGGGAAGCAGCACGGAAACAAAGGGAATGATTTTGCTTAATGAAATGTCGTTGTTTGTTTATGAGTCGATTCAAAAAGGACAAACGGAGGATGAGATCCTTTCGCGCATTCTTGATGAATATGATGTTGAGATCCCTCAGGCAGCGGCTGATTTGGGCGAAATTATCTCCGAGTTCACGAAACTGGGCATAATTGAATGATTTAAACCGGGCTTTACTGCATCATTACGGTTTAGATTCGTTCAGACAATCTATCAGTCTATTATTTGAAAGGAAAATAATATGAGGGTAAATACGATAAAAAAAATCATTGCTGCGCTTCTCGCCGCAGTGTTCTGCTTCGGCGTTCTGCCGTCACGGAGCTTTTTCAGCACTCTTTCCGCCGTTGTTAAGGCTGCGAACGCGGATTCGCTAAACGAGGCATATGCGGACGGCACTTCGCTGATGCCCATCGGCCCGGCATTCACGGTTGACACGCTGCTCAGCTGGGAACCGACAAACGATCCGGATTCCGACTACTCAAGATCCGTTGTTCCCCTTGCAGACAGATACACGGGATTCACGGTCAACGACTATGCAAACCCCGATGCTAAACTCATGGTTTGCTCCCTTGCAAACTCCAAACACGATGCAACAAACGCACAGGGACAGGAAAGCTTTTCAAGCTATGCCTTTAACTACTGGCAGTACGCAACCTCCTTTGTGTACTGGTCCGGTTCAAAACGGGGACAAGTCGTTGTGCCGACAGGTGAATTCACCGATGCGGCGCACACAAACGGCGTTCCCGTCATGGGCACGATTTTCTTCGACTGGGGCGGCAATTCCTCCGTTGTGGAGAACTTTGTTCGCAATTACAGAAGCGTTGCGGACAAGCTGATTGAAGTTATGGAATATTACGGCTTCGACGGTTATTTCTTCAATGAAGAAACCGCCGTTGACTACACAACCGCCGGTAATCTCAGAAGCATGATAGCATATATGCGTCAGCAAAAGCCGAACATGCTTATCGGCTGGTACGATTCAATCACCGACAGCGGCAATCTCAGCTATCAGGATGCCGTTAACGGCAGCAACAGCGGCTGGGTTTCCGCAGGCGTTAACGAGTTCTTTATGAACTACAATTGGACGACCGAAAAGGTCAACACGACCGTTTCCACCATGCAGAACCTCGGCAAAAGCCAATACGAGGCCTTTGCGGGGCTTGATGTTCAGCAGAACTGCATGAACACAAATTTCAGCTCAAATTATCTGCTCAACAACAACAAATTGAAGCTCTCTCTTGCGCTTTACTGCCCGAACTCCACAATGGGTCTTTCCGGTGACGGTGCGGATTTCCACGAGGTTGAACGTCAATTCTATGTCAACGGCGGCGACCCCAGAAGCACTTCCTCAAGCGGCTGGGCGGGCATGTCAAGGTTCTTTGCCGACCACACGACGATCATTTCCGCGCCGTTTGTAACCAACTTCAACTCCGGCCACGGAAAGGCTTTCTATATTGACGGCGTCAAATCCCGCGATGCGGAATGGAGCTATCAGTCCGTTCAGGATGTTATGCCCACATGGACATGGATCATCGATTCCAACGGACAAAAGCTCAGCGGCGCATACGACTTTGAAGACGCATACAACGGCGGTTCTTCAATCAAATTCTACGGTTCGCTGACGGCAAACAAGCCCAATAATATCATGCTTTACAGCACGAATCTTGATATCAACGGCAGCACAAATATTGCCGTGACCGCCAAGAACGACAGGGGGCTGATGAAACTTGTTGCCTATTACGGCGACAGCAGCACTTCAAGCTATGCAAATTGCCAAAAAGCAACTTTTGCCCTTGACGCAAGCAGCGGCGGCTGGACAACAAGCAATGTTTCCCTCGCTTCCCTCAGCGGCAAAAAACTCTATGCGATCGGCTTTGAAATCGGCGGCACAAGCAATGTTTCCGACTATCAGGTCAACATCGGCAGGCTTGCCGTCACCGATTCCGAGGCGGCGGCTGCAAGCGCAAGCAATGCAAGGCTTGAAGAAATCATTTATCTCGACGCATACACCGCCGAAGCACGCATCAAGTGGAACGGCAATAACGCCTCCTCCTACGAGATTTACAGGCTCAATGCGGACGGCACAAGAACACTTATAATGGAAACGCCCAACACCGCGTATTATATTCCGAACCTTGTCCGCAACGATGACCAGGCAGATGTTACCATCGAGGTCGTTCCCGTAAACGCAAACGGTGTTCGCGGCGAAAGCTCCCGTTTCACAATCGATTGGCCCTATGAAAACGGCGATACCGAAAAGCTGAGCGATGTTACCGTTCCCGTAAACATCTGCCCCTTGGCCGAAGTCACCGGCTATTCCGCTCAGAATGACGGCGAACCCGCATGGAAGGCCATTGACGGAACGAGCGAAAACGGTTCCAAATGGTGCGCCACGAATAAGCAGAGCGGCTGGATGACGATAAAACTCGACCAACCGCGAACCATCAAACGAATTCGAATTGAACACGCCCAATACGGCGGCGAGGCCCAGAACATGAACACAATTGCTTTTTCCGTTCAGTACAAAAGCGGAAACAATTGGGTAACGGTATACAGCACAAACAGCAACAGTTCGGCTGTCACCGATGAACTGATTACACCCGTCACCGCACAGGAATGGAGACTCGATATCTCCAACAGCGGCTCGTCCGCATGGGGCGCTATCCGTATTTACGAATGGCAGATGTTTGAAACGACCGAACGCAACCGCACGGACATCGTGCTCATGAAGTTTGCTTCCGCAAAAAACAACAAGGGCGCAAGCGACACGTTCAGTCTCACCCATGCTCCGACGGGCAGCACGGTTCGTCTCTATCTGCGTGACGCAAACGGGAACTACACGCAGATTGCTTCCAAAGAAGCTCAGAGCAGCACAGTCAGCTTCACCGGCCTTGATTACGGCAGCGATGCAGGACGCGTGTTCTACACGGTTCAGGAAGGCAAGCAGGAAGAGAGTATCAAGCTCAGCACCGCCTTTGATGCAGAACCCGGCGCGGTAAAATACAGCATTAACGTTGTTCAGCCCGCAAACGGCAGTGTTGCCGCTTCCGCAACCTCCGCAACGGCGGGTACAACAATAGAGCTTACCGCAAACCCTGCGGAAGGCTACACCCTCGATTACTTCACGCTTGACGGCGCAAGGATTAACGGCGATACTTTCATCATGCCCGCACGGAATGTTGAAGTTTCCGCCGTGTTCACCGCAAATGCGTACAGCATTACCGTTGTTCAGCCCACAGGCGGCACGGTTTCGGCTTCCAAGCTGTCCGCCTTTTTCGGGGAAGCAGTTGAGCTGACAGCCGTTCCCGATGAAGGGTACGAGCTCAGTCATTACGTTGTCAACGGTGCGGCGAACAACGGCGGCACCTTCACGATGCCTGCGCGTGACGTTATTGTTACCGCAGTGTTCACAAAGGTCGCCGAACCCTCGGTCAACCTTGCGCTTAACGCCACCATCTATTATTCCAATAAGAAGTATCCGGATTATGCGAAGAACGGACCGCAGCACGCATTCGACGGAAAGATGAGTGATCCCGAAGCCGACAAGTGGCACGCTTCCGGCATCAACGGTTGGGTTGCATTCGACATTCATACCCCCGTTGCAAATCCGATACTCAAGATATATCATGCCGGTTCCGCAGGTGAAGATTCCAACCTGAACACTTCGTCATGGGATGTTTATATCCTTAACGAAAGGTATCTCACGGAAGAAGCGTACTTCAATATGGACAGATCCACGCAAAACCGAGTCTGCCAAATCGCATGGTTCTGGAAGAGGATTCATGTCACAACCGGCAATACCGCTGACATATCTATCGACCATATTGATATGCCCGAGGCAAGGCGTTTGTTCAAAATCAACATGCGCAAAACGAATCAGACCGGGTATCCCTATCATCTCAATGTTTACGAAATTGAGATGTATGCCGGCAACTGATAAACCCTCCGAATTTGCCCGCTGCCCCTGCTTTTTACCGTAGGCAGCGGAACAAAAAGCGAAGCCTGAAGCCCGTTCCTGTTCAAAATGCAGGAGCGGGCTTCGGTGCTATTGACAGCGGCTCACGGATAAGTTATAATAGTAGCATCGATTTTTTACGGAGGGACGGACATTGAGTACCGATGACGACAACGGTAATCATGAGTGTCAGGGCGCGGTAACATACTGCTGCGTTTCGGCCGAGCATTGCTCCGGCGGGCATTTTCTGCCCGGTTTTTTCGTTATATATTCCGCATATGCTCAAATGCGTATCCGAAAGTTTTGCGTTCGGAGCGTTTTTTTGTTGCCCGCGTTCCCATCCCTGCAAATTCAACAAGGAGCAGTTTTGACCCAATGAACCACATTTCAATGATCGTTGCCATGATGATATGCATCATTCTTTCCGCATATTTTTCCGCAACGGAAACAGCTTTTTCATCTCTTAACCGCACAAGGCTGCGTACAATTGCGGAAAAAGGCAACCGCCGCGCCGTGCTTTCGCTGCATCTTTGCGATAAATATGACAAGCTTTTGTCCACCATTCTTATCGGAAACAATATTGTTAACATTCTTGTGGCGTCACTCGGCACTGTGCTTTTCGTTGAATTGTACGGAAACAAGGGCGCAACAATTTCAACCGTTGTTGTTACAATCGTTGTTTTGATTTTCGGCGAAATCAGCCCCAAGAGCCTTGCAAAAGAGAATCCTGAAAAGTTCAGCATGTTTTCGGCTCCCCTAATCAACCTTCTGATGATTGTTTTTACCCCGCTCACCCTGCTTTTCACCGGCCTTAAAAAGCTGCTTGCAAAGCTGCTCAAAACCGACAGCAACAGAAAGGTCACGCAGGAAGAGCTGCTGATGTTTGTTGACGAAGTTGAACAGGGCGGAAGCATCAACGAGAACGAGGGCTCCCTGCTCCGCAGCGCAATCGAGTTTAACGACGTGCAGGTTGAAGACATTTTGACCCATCGCGTTGATATTGAAGCGGTTGATGTTGATGAATCAAAAGACGAAATTGCAAAGATTTTTACCGAATCCGGACATTCGCGTCTGCCCGTTTACGAAGAAACGATAGATGACATCATCGGCATAATTCATCATAAGGATTTTTACACGGACGGCGGCATTACGGAGCATTCGGTCCGCGAAATCATGACAAAGCCGATATTCATCCCGCCGACGCTGAAGATAAGCAACCTCCTGAAGCTGCTGCAAAAGGAAAAAACTTATATGGCCGTTGTTACGGATGAATACGGCGGCACACTCGGCATCGTCACAATGGAAGATATCCTTGAGGAGCTTGTCGGCGAGATTTGGGACGAACACGATGAAATCGTTGAAAACGTGCGAAAACTCGGCGAAAACAATTATGACATCAACTGCGCAATGGATCTCGATGAATTTTTCGATATGTTTGATATCACGGATGAAACCGATTCATCGACCCTTAACGGCTGGGTCATGGAACACCTGGGAAGGATTCCCGATGTCGGCGATAAATTCAGCGCGCACGGCCTTGAAATCACGATAAAGGCTGCGGACGGGAGGCGCGTTAATGAAATCAATGTTGTTCACACCCCCGCTCAACCCGAAAAGGACACGAAATAAAACGGGCCGGCGGTCAAATCAACATGAATTTAAATCGGAGGTAAAACCACAATGAAATATAAAAGAGTACTGTTAAAAGTCAGCGGCGAAGCACTTTCGGGCAAAACGCCCATTGATTTTGAAAAGGCCACGGAAACCGCACTGCAAATTAAAGCGCTTCATGATGCGGGCTGTCTGCTCGGTGTTGTTGTCGGCGGCGGCAACATTTGGCGCGGGCGCTCCGGCGGAACAATGGACCGAAGCCGCGCCGATAACATAGGCATGCTTGCAACCGCCATGAACGCACTCGCTCTTGAGCAGGCACTCATCGACCTTAACGTTCCCGTTCGCGTGCTTTCCGCTGTTTCAATGGATATGTTTATGGACAGTTATTCCGCACGCGAAGCGAACAAGTCCGTTGACGCCGGCACGGTTGTTATCTTTGCCTGCGGTTCGGGCGCGCCTTTCTTTTCCACGGATACGGCATCGGCGCTCCGCGCTGCTCAGATTCACGCTGACGCACTGCTGCTTGCAAAAAATGTTGACGGAATATACACCGCCGACCCGAATGTCTGTGCGGAGGCAAAGCGTTATGCCCGCATCAGTTACGATGAAGTCATTACAAAAAACCTCAAGGCAACCGACTTAACGGCAATGAGTTTTTGCCGCGAATACAGCATTCCGATGGTGCTTTTCAAAATGCACTCCGCAGAAGCGCTTGTTGCCGCCGTTAACGGCGAAAATGCCGGCACGATAGTTGATGCGCAGCCGGGATTCAAACTTGTTTAAATTAAACGCTGCTTCGGCGGCAGTCGAACTCATAAGCAGCATCAATCGGAGTTGCCCTTGCGCAGTCAATTTGCGGATTTTGCCGCAAAAATACAAAAAAACATCCCCGACTGCGGTTGACAACGCCGCGGCCTTAATATAAAATAATACAGTTAATTCATTCTTCAAGAGGAGGATTTACCATGGATATTATCGAAACCGCACAGGATAAAATGAACAAGACCATTGCAGTGCTCAACAGGGATCTCGGCTCCCTTCGTGCAGGCAGGGCAAACCCCAAGCTGCTTGACCGCATCATGGTGGACTATTACGGCACGCCCACTCCCATTAACCAAATGGGCACCGTCAGCTCACCCGAACCGCGTCTTCTTGTTATCTCGCTGTGGGATGCTTCAATGATCTCAGCCGCGGAAAAAGCAATTCAAAAATCCGATCTCGGCATCAACCCGTCGAACGACGGCAAGCTCATTCGCCTTGTTTTCCCCGAACTTACCGAGGAGCGCCGCAAAGAGCTTGTTAAAATCGTCCGCAAAAAAGCCGAGGAATCCAAAGTTGCGATCCGTGCAATCCGCCGCGAAGCAAACGAAACCATCAAAAAAGACTGCAAGGACGGCACTATCACCGAGGATGATCAGAAGAGGCTTGAAGAAAAGGCTCAAAAGGCCACCGACAATGCCATTAAAGAAATTGACCGCATTGCAAGCGAAAAAGAGAAGGAGCTTCTTGCCGTTTGATGAACATACTCGGTTATCCGCTTGATCGGGCCGCTGCAATTCTTGAGCGTGCGGGCTACCGCGTTGAAACGGTCGAGGCACGTTCACGCAAGGGCGTTGAAGGAGACTCCAAACGTGTTGTGCGCTGCCTTCCCCTGCCCGGTCGCAGCATTCCGACAGTTCAGCTTGTGTTTTGTGAATTCAAAACAAACGTCGATTCCCTCCGTGCGGAGGATACGGCGGATGCTGAATCAACCCATTGAGAATACGCGGCTGCTGCAGGTTCTCGGCTTGCAGCAGTCTTGTTATCGTATTTTTTGATGCTGCCCGGGCATGGTGCCTGTTCCGGCCGCCTTTATGTTTTATGAAGATTTATCCCAAATTCACAAATGAAGAACTTGCCGCACTTTCACTCGGCGGCGAACTGCCGCACCATGTCGGCATAATAATGGACGGCAACGGCCGTTGGGCAAAGAAACGCCTGCTTCCGCGCAGTGCGGGGCACCGTGCGGGAATGGAATCCCTGCACCAAATCGTACGCACAACGCATTCCCTCGGAATCGAGGCTCTCACGGTCTATGCATTTTCAACCGAAAACTGGGCTCGCCCCGCAGCCGAAATCGATGCATTGTTCAAGCTCCTCTCCGAATATTTTTATAAAGAAATCGATGAGCTGAACCTGAACGGCGTCCGGATACGCACCCTCGGCGAACTTTCGGCATTTAAACCCGGACTCCGTTCCCTCATGGAGGATGCCGTTGAAAGAACAAAGCATAACACCGGCCTCTGTTTCAATATCGCCGTTAACTACGGCAGCCGTGACGAAATCGTTCATGCTGTCCGCCGCATTGCAGCGGAGGGCATTGCACCCGATGCCGTTACCGAGCAAACAATAGCAGACAGGCTTTATACGTCAGGACTGCCCGAACTTGATCTCATCATCCGCACCGCCGGTGAGGAGCGTTTGTCCAACTTTTTGCTTTGGCAGGCCGCATATGCCGAGTTTGTTTTTTCAAAAACGCTGTGGCCCGATTTCACTCCCGAGGTTTACTTTGGTTGCCTGCGCGAGTTTTTGAATCGAACCCGACGCTTTGGCCGTGTGCTTTGATTTTGCGGAAGTTTTGTTCAGGTTTGCGCCGTTTTGCGGCTCCTTTCAGCGCAGCCGCAGAATAATTTTGATTTAAGGATTTTGTTTTATGAAAGATTTGCCTGTTCGCACTTTAATCGCCGTTCTGTTAATCGGTCTGCTCTGCCTCGTTGTTTGGTTCGGGGGCTGGGTTCAGGCGGCTGTTCTCGGACTTTTCACAGTTGCAGCTGTCTATGAAATGTTCACGATCTTTGTCAAAAGAGGAATTCGCCCCGCCGTGCTTCCGCAAATTCTGCTCGGCGGCTCAATGTTCGCCGTAATGTATAAATTCGGCGCAAGATTCATTCTTCCGATGGCGGCTGCCGCATTTGTTGCAATCATGGTTGAAAGAATCCTTAACGCGCGGCGCACAAATGAAGATCTTATCGCTTCGCTTGCGCTGCTCGTCTACCCCGTGTCTCTGCTTGCCTGCTTCGGACTTGTCGGGTTCGGCCGAAACGATATTTCGCGTGCAGCATTCCTTTGCATTTTTGCCGGTCCCTGCATGGCTGACAACACCGCATACATGGTCGGTTCACTGTTTGGCAAGCACAAACTCTGTCCCTATATCAGCCCTAATAAAACTGTTGAGGGCGCAGTAAGCGGCGTTGTCGGCGGTGCTCTCGGCGGCGTTATTGTCTATTTTGCTCAAAAACTCTGGGGACTTGACGTTTCTCTCGTTACTCTTATTGCAGTATGCTTCATCGCGGGCATCGTCGGGCAGTTCGGAGATCTGCTTGCATCCACATTCAAACGCTGGGCAGGTGTT
>ERZ1106943.3757-NODE-3757-length-11168-cov-13.772249_pt1 | contig 11168 bp, 6 predicted proteins | sample MGYA00403671_ERZ1106943 | MGnify/ENA primary metagenome ERZ1106943 (study PRJEB35170, sample SAMEA104062427) | human gut metagenome | biome: human gut; feature: human-associated habitat; material: faeces | place: Denmark | collected 2012-06-14 ...
CATCGGTTTTCACCGTTTCGTAGACCTTGAGGGACAGCATATAGGTCTTGCCGTTGAGTTCCAGAAGCCCTTCGTCCCGGAGAGCGTTCAGAACCTTGTGGGCATTGTCATCGGTTTCCTGAATCGTCTTTGCCGCCTGCTTCAGGGTGATTTTCTGGTGCTCCCGCAGATAGTGCAGAATCATCAGCTCCGACAGCGTGAACATCTTGGACCGCTTATCCTGTGTCTCTGCGATGAAACGCACGAAGCTCTGATTCTCCATCGTGCTGCGAAGGGTCAGCCGGACGGAGTTGGGCGTGCTGGCATACTCCGGGTAGGGTTTGCCCTCGGTGAGCATACTCTGGAACATAATGTCCACACCCTGCCCGGAACGCTGCACATACTTCAGGTGCTGAAGAGTCATGGCAATCAGCTTGTTCCGGGGAATGGACTGGTGGGTGATGATGTTGCTTTCGTTGATGTCCCCCGGAAAGCCGCCGGGGTTCTCAATCACGATCTTTGTGGGGTAGTGCTTGACGTAGACCGGTGCCATGTCCTCATAGGAGCGGTGCGCCAGCGCATTCAGCAAAGCCTCCTGAAAAACCGCTTCGGAGAAATCGTACACCTCCAGCCGGAACAGCCCCACCTGCACATTGGTCAGGCGGTTATAGGTGCGGATGCGCTCGGTCAGCTTATCCAGAATCGAGATCACCGGCTCCTGCATATCCATGCGGTTGTCGTATTCCGTCTGCGCTTCGTCGCTGTAATGGAGGTAGATCACCTCCGCTTGCGGCAGCAGACGTGCAATGGAAGCTGCCTTGCCCACAAACAGCAGCCCTGCCACCGTCACACGCACCTCGTCCTTGTCCATGCGGATCAGGTTCAGGTTGTCCAGAAAGGTGGTATCTGCCAAGTCCGGCAGGGCAGAGCCTGCATCCCGAATCCGCAGCTTCTCTTTCAGTCGGTACACTTCCAGCAGGTCAATGTCGTTTTCGGTTGCGCCCGCCACGATCTTTGCCGAAAAATCCGGGTTGTCAGCAGGGGAGTACACATCGTTTGCAGGGTAGTCGGGCTTTGTCACATTCCCCAGCCGTCTGTAATAGATGCCGCCGGTGGTGGCAACATGAGAGTTGGATTTCTCCACCGATACCACCAGCACCACACCGTCAGAGGTTTCCACCGGCTCGATTTCGGTAAACAGGCTTGGCCGGGTCATATCGTAGATGGCTTCCATCAGTGCCTGCGGGTCGCTTTTAGGGCAGCCTGTAATGGTGCCGTCATCTTCCACGCCAAACAGCAGAACGCCGCCCTTTGTATTTGCCAGCGCAACCGCACTTTTCACCGCAAGGTCTTTCCGCTGCCGGTAGTCCTTGCACTTCACCCACGACTTAAACTCCTGCCGGGTGCTTTCCCCGGCAGCAATCATTTTGCGGAGTGCTTGTTCGGTCATGGTGGGGCCTCCCCTCTTTTTTATTTTGCTTTTCAGCTTCATCTAAATATTGCTGAATGGTTTTGGGTGATTTGAATATATAGTACGTTCCAGCCGTATCTTGAACAAAGAACGGAATTTTTTTATCTCTTGGATAATTACTCAAATTTTGAAGTTGCATTATAAACTTATCTTTTTTCCACGCGAAGGAAACGCATTGTTCTATATCTAGTTCTGCCGGGAGCTTAGTAATTCCTGCTGGTGTTGGCTCTTGGAGTATAACCCATTTATAACCATCTGGAAGTTTTATACCATAACTGCTGATAATGATTTTTCGGTTTCCAGTATTTACAACATCGAGCGATACATACTGGCATTTATCTGCAAGTTCCAAAGAACCACCAAACGCATAAATTACGCTTTCGTTGAACGTAATCTTAACCTTTTTGCGATTTTGATACCTTGTTTGCCAAAGTGCTATAATTGCGGCAACAGCAGTGGCAATCGCACTTGCAGCTTGCCAAAACATTCCCCAATCAAACCCTGCTTCAACAGGTTTCATTTTCGTTCTCCCTGCATTTCAGAAATCCAGTTTATTTAATAATGCTCTTTTCGTAATACTTTTTCATTTAACGCATGGAAAATCATTCTTTCATTATTGGAACATCTTCCATTTTCCAGCCCTTCTTGAATATACCGTTCCATTTCTCCCGGCGTAATATATTCGTACTCTTTTCCACCCAGTGATTCAACAAAATCATACGGGGCAAAACCAATTTCATTCCAGCTTTTCATCGTATAGGTGCGAAAACAAGGAACGTTTTTATCTTTGCAGAGCTTGCCCAGCACCTTTCGTTTATCCAAGCTCATATTCTCGCCGATAATAATTCCAACCAATTCTGACGCTTCATAATTCAAAAATCCGGCATCTTCATTTTGAATTAACCGCCATTCATTTTCATACGCCCAATCTTTATGCTTAAAGCAGAGCGATTCTTCAATCGCTTCTGACATTTCATCATCCATAAAGTCTATGTCAAACAAATCAAATGTAATATCTGTATAAATCACAGGCTTTATTTCAGAAAAAGTTTTTTCTGTTGAATAAATCAAGCAACAGCCAGAATAGCCACTCGCATAATGCGCCCACATAATAGGAGAGTTTGGAATTGCAGAAACAGAGAGAACTCTGTACTGATTTTGCCTATCTTCCACAATTGGATGTATTTTTCCACAAGCAAGCGTATATCCAGCACCCATACAACCCAAATACACTTGTAAGGCATTTGCTTCCATGGGGTCATTCAGCATAGAAGGCTTTGGCAAATAGATATGATTACTTTTTATAATATCTACCACACGATTAAAGTCAGTCTGTGTAGATATTGATTTATACTTATAAACAATCTGCGGTCGAACGTGCATAAGATTCCTCTATATTTACTCCATCACTCTAATCGTACTCTCAATAAACGCAATCTCATCTTCCGTCAGCTCATACTTCCTGTACAGTTTTTCGTCCGTCCATTCCTCCGTAAAATCCTGATCGGGCACAAAGATAAAGTTTGCTCTTGCAATGTGCATGGAAGAATAGGTCAGACGCAGCATGAAGCGCGTAAACTTACACATCAGATACTGCTTGTAGTTTTTGATTTCTGCTTCGGTATCGAATGCACCCAGAACCAGATAGGAGAAGGTGTTCACCTCACCCGGAACTTCAATTCGGGGTGTCGTGATTGCCTTATAGCCCTTGGACGGGTCAATACCAACCTCACCATTGCAGGGAACCAGAATGGAGATCGTTGCCTTGTACTTGTCGATCAGCTCTGCGTTTTTCTTGACATCGCTTCTCTTAATATAGCCAGTGCCTTGGCTGTGAATAAGGGAAATGCAATCATCAAAGGGTTCTTTTTCGCCACGAGCCGCAGAGGGGAAGCCAAAGGCATCAATAGGCTGCACCCGATCGGTCAGGAAGTGTTCCGAACGGCTCAGAACCTTATGGATGATGGACAGCGATTCATTCGACCGAATGAAGATTTCCCCAAATTCATTAAGGTTGCGCCGCATGGTATGGCGTTCCAGACCACTGACGTTTGTAACCTCGCAGACCTCCTCCTTATCCCGATCCCACAGGAAATAGCAAATGCCACCTGCAATATCTACGGTGCTGAAGCAGTCTTTGGAGTTCACAAAATCCGTCAGCCTGATCAGATGCGGATCGTTCAGCATCTCATTGCGGAAATCGTTCAGTCCGATGCCGCCAGCATACCAGCGTGCCGGCATAATCATGGAGATATAGTGGGGCTGCATGGTTTTTGCCTGATCCACAAACAGGTTATAAACCGGGCGTGCCTGCTTTGCCGCAACATTGGCTGCGCTGCCGCCGCCTGTATCCTCCTGATACGGCGGATTGCCCACAATGGCATCAAATTTCATGGGCTGTCCCTCCTTTCCCCATGTATCGGTTCGCTGCAGCTTCTTTGCCAGACGCTGCGGGTCTTTTTCCATTCGTTCCAGCAGGTGCGGAATGTAGGTGGTGTTGACCGTCCAATCCTGATAGCCCACCAGCGTCCGCCGGGTGATGCTTTCCGCCATCCGGGTCTTGCACAGAACAAAGATCTGCTGCTCCACGGTTTCCTGCCAGAGAGCCTGTGTCTGCTCCAGCGGCAGCTTGTCCTCCGGGCCGGGCAGCTTCATGGCGTACAGGCTGTATGCCATATACAAGGGATACAAGCCGGATTTGGAGTTCATTTCCAGAATCCGTGCCTCCGGGTTGAGGAAGATGTCCTCCGTGACCTGCCCCTGATCCACCAGACGAGGCTCCTCCAGAACCTCCTGCGAATCGAACTGCTCGTTGAGGAAGCAGTAGCCGCCCACCATGTTGCTCAGATGAAGGTTCACCACCCGCCACGGGGTCAGAACGGTTTCCTTGTCGGGGTTGCGGAAGTGGCTGAAGATCTCGGCAATGCGCTTCACACGCTCGGTGGGCGGCAGCTCGTCTGCAGCCTTTGCCATGCGGCGGATGCGCAGGCCCGCCCCGCTGACCACATCCTCATCGTAGTATTTCAGCAGCTTGCGGAACAGGGGCTTGTCCACGGTTTTGGGCATGAACTCCTGCCAGGATTCCTCATCCACCAGCGTGATGAAGTCTGCCATCTTGATGCTCTCGGTCAAGTCCACCTTGGCACCGTAAATCAGCAGGGGCAGGCGGATGGACACATTTCGCAGCAGCCGGATGACCTTCTCCCGTTCCTTTTTCTGCTCTTGCAGTTTCTTGAGCAGGTCATCATCCTCTTTGGTGCGCTCTCGCTTGGGCTTATTGGAAATCTTGTCTGCCTTTTCGTATTCCTCGCCCGTCAGCCCCTGATGGTTGATGTGGACTTTAGTTTCCTTTTTGGCGGCTTTCTGCTCGCTGAGCTTGTCCGACAGGGTATGGAACAGCTGCACATCGTCCTCGTCCATGACGATGCCGGTGTCCTGCTTGTAGACCGATTCATCGTCAAAGCCGCTCTTGATGGCCTTGTCCACGGTCAGCCGCTTGATTTGGCGCATCATCTTCGGTACGCTGTACTCGGTCATTTGCGTACCGTCCACGGCAATCACCGGGCAGAAGTTCAGGAATTTGCCCAGAGCCTTACGGTATTCTTCCTCGTTGGTTTTGCCACGTTTGGTGACGCGGTTGACCTCGGAAAGAACATTCAGTGCGCGGTCGGGCGCAAAATCAAAGACGTAGCAGCGTTCTTTCTGCTTGCCGTCCAGCACTCCTGCCGACTGCACCCGGAAAATGGTCTGCATATAGCCGGGCGCAGCCGTGCTTGCCGACCCGGTCAGCATCATCACAGCCGTCCATTCCGGCACCGTCACGCCGGTGGTCAGCTTGCCGCAGGAAATGGTAATGGTGTAGCGGTTCGCCTTGATGACCTGCTTTACCAGTGTCAGGGCGTTGTCGTAGGGCATTTCGGCATCGCCGTCGCCTGCAACGTTAGCGATTTTATAGGCTCCAAACACAGGGTGGTCTTTCAGCAGCCTGCTCAGGGCACTGGCTTCTTTCACGCCCGGAACCATCCAGAGGGTATGCCGGAACATCTCCCGGTACTCCGGCGTGGAGTAGGGGTAGTTGCTCTCCGGGTTCTCCGAAGAAATCAGGTCCAGAAAGCTGCGCACGTCGGCCTCGTGGACAAAATCACCCACCTGTGCGCCAACCGGCAGAGGCCGGAAATCCCGTGCAGGGTCGCCCGTCCACACCCGGAAAAACTCGGTAAAGTTGAACGCCATCTCCAAGGTCTCGTAGCGGTAGGAGGTGGGCAGACTTTTCCCAAGGTCGAAGGTCAGGATGCGAAGTTCCGGCAGGTCTGCATAGGGGTTATGGTCGCCGGGGTGCAGGATGTCCCACTCCCGCTTGCGCTTTTGCTCCATGACGTAGTCCCATGTGTAGACGTTGTTCTCGTACTTCTGCATCAGGTTGTACGGCGTGCCGGACAGCTGCAGAACCTTGGGAGCCTTGCCGTTCTTTTCCGCTTCCAGCAAAGACTGCACCTTCTGCCCCCGCTGGGTCTGGGTGCCCTCGTGGGCTTCATCGTAAATCACGAGATCCCAGTCCATATCGAAAACGGCGTTATTCTTGTCAAACTTGCCGTCTGCCCGCTGAGAGCCGCGCAGGTCCTGCATGGAGGCAAAGTAAACAAACGCCTTGCCGGAATTCTGGTAGGCTGTCAGGTTTGCATCGTTGCGTGCATCCATTGCCGCATCGTAAACGGACGAATCCGTATCGAAACGGTCTTTTTTCAGGAAAGCACGGTTGTCTCCTTCGCCAAAAATCAGGTCAAAATCGTTGCGCCAGCCATCTTCCACCACCGGGCGGTGAGTGACAACGATCACCTTCTGGTAGCCTGCTTTTTTGATGAGCGCATAGGCCGTGACCGTTTTGCCGAAACGCATCTTGCAGTTCCAGAGCATCGAGTTTTCCTTGCGGAACACCCGCAGCGTCTGATTGACGCAGTCCATCTGCTCATCCCGCAGGGTAATGGCTCTCTTTTTGGGCGCAGCAGGGACAGTCTGCGGCAGAAAGCTGATCTGCCCCTCACTCTTTTCGGCAGCGGTCAGAGTCGTGCGTCCCTCTTTTACCGCCTGAATCGCACGAATGGCAACAGACAGCGGCACCTCAAACCATTCGCTGTCCTGATTGGAATTGGAGAACTTCCGGGCCGAAAAGCCAGAATTGTACAGCACGTTATGGACATCGTCATCATCGAACAATTCCGTATCGGTCGTACCATCCGGGAAGGTGACGGTTCTGCGTGCCAGCTCGGTATATTGCAGGTCGTATTCAACCATCGCCGTCTTGGTATACTGGTCGATACGGTCACGGGCAGCACAATTCAGCTCCGCACAGTTGGGCGGAAGCTGTTTGTAGCTGTTCACGCTGTCAAAATTTGTCTTTCCGATCTTCCAGTAGCCCTCGTGCTGGGCATCGTGAATCGTAAAGATGTAAATCAACCGATACGACATGGTTGGCTTATACGCTGCCACTTGCTTTTCCTCCTCTCACCATTGAAAGAAAAGTCATCGTCTGATTGGAACGCCAATCCTTTATGATGCTGTAAATCCCGTTGTGTGCCCGGATATTTCCGCTTTTGCATCCGGGGCAGAGGTCAATTTGTTCCTCACTGCCGAACCAGCTGATAATTTCAATTTTGTTTTCCTTACAGCTGCCCGGAACCACATACTTTGTGCCGTCCATCTGCCAGAGGTTCCACGCAATGATGTTAGCGATCACCTTCATCTGCCGCAGGTGGGGAAGTTTGCCAAAGCGTTCCCGGTAAACCTCCACGAAGGTCACAAACAGGTTTTCCCGTGCCAGCAGCAGGCTGTCACCCTGATACTCAAAGCCGTACACGCTCTGGAACGCCCTCTTCGCCCATATGAACCATTCTTCTTCGGTGTCCGTGTTTTCGCTGATAACACGCAGCTTGCGGTCCAGCAGGCCAATTCGCTGGGAAATGGGAATGGTTTCGCCCGTTACGGTGTCGTAGCGGCTTACCAGATAGGGAGCCTCGCCGCAGGAGATTTCCAGCCGTTGTGCATCCACATATTTCTGCCATGTGTGCTGACGGTCGTCCGGGAAAGCGATTTTGTCAGCCGTTGCTTTCCACGACATCTCCTTCTGGATGTTGAAAACATCCTTCCTGCCAAACCACTGCTCATCTACCAGATTGTTCTGTGCGTTGCAGATCCAACTGGGGGTAAATACCTCTGCCTTATCACGGGTGCGGTTGGTCTGATGCTCCAGTGCTTTTTCCACTCTGGGCTGGATCAGACTGTCCTGTTCGCCTGTAACCAGTTCCGGCAGGATTTCTTTTTTGAAGCTGTATGGTTCGCCCAGTTCGGCGTAATCATCGGTTGCCCAGATGATGTTTTTCTTGGTGGTTTTGTCCTGAAGCAAAATCTCAAGGAGGGTGCGTTCATGGTCCAAAAGTTCCTGCTCCAACAGGTCAATTCCTGCAATGCTGAACATCCGCCGCCCTCCCTTCCATTTGTTGATGGTACTATAATAACACACCTTTCGGGGTTTGTGAATGTGTACCATCCACCGTTTTCATCAGGGCACCCAATTTTCCAGTGCCCTGCCGGGAAGAATCCAAAGAGCGGCGGAACGCTCGTTGGCACACGACTTTGCCTGCAAAGTCTAGTGTGTTACACCTTGGTTCCGGCTGACGCAGAAAAGGGGCTGCGAGAGGTTCCGGCAAGCACCTGTTCTGTGGCAGAAGGATGCACGGATGGGCGTGGCAGTTGACGGTCTTTGCCCACCCAGCGCAGGCTTGCAGAGGAACCAATGGTGTACGTTCTCCCGTCCTGCCGCAGCAGCGTTTTTCCTATAAGCCGCAAGGCAAATGATCAACGTCTGTGCTTTCCCCGGTTGCCTGCAAGTGTCCCCGGTTTCAGCATTGCCGTTTTATAAAGAATCTTCTTTATCAGCTTTCTTTCATCCTCTGTCAGCTTATCGTAGTTGATGCCGATTGCCTTCAATGCCGTTCGGATTTTCTTTTCATCCGCAGACCCTTCAAGTTTCTGTGCATCCTCCAGTTCCTTCATCAAGTTATCGACCATTGCACCATCCGAAGTGGTCTTGTCCTTGCGGTGTTCCGTCTTGATGTTCTTCAGGATAGCCACCAACTCGTCATACAAGACCCGACCAAAGTACTCATCTTCATCGATCTGCCCCAGCTTCAAGGTGCTCATGTACAGATCATTTTCATCTGCTGCATACTTCTTTTTCAGCATTTGCCGGGTCGCTTCCAGACCAGCATTGAGGTTTTGAATGTTTGCGCTGACATATCCATCCACATAGATTTCCAAATCGGTCATGAACCGCCGGAAATTCTCATGCACGATCAGTTCGCACAGCAGCCGATGATTGAATTTTCCATTCCTTAATACGTCCACTGCGCCATCGCTCAGATGCAAGTCCGAAAGGACTGCATCTGGGCGTTTTTTGTTTTCCGTCACACCCAGCAGGTAGTCGGTGGTCACGCCATAGAACTTAGCCAGCGTTGTCACCGCATAAATGCTGAGGTCGGTCACATCGTCACTCTCGTATTTCGACAGTGCCGATTTGGACAGACCCGTCTGCTCTGCCAGCGTTTCCAGCTTCAGATTCCGCTCCACACGCAGGTCTTTGAGCCGTTCTCCCAGTGTCAGCTTGATGTTCATGGTCGCACCTCCGATGTTTTTTGCACAGTATACCACTTCCGGCGGTTCCTGTCCATAAGCGTGGAATTTTGCAGTTTCTGCACCTGTTTTCCGACATTATGGATATACGGCACAGCGGCCATGGAGGTGCTATCCTATAGACAGAAAGAAAACATATAACTCCCCAGCAGCGAACATATTAAGGGCTTCCCGCGAAAGCCCTCTGAAATATCTTTCATACCAGGACCTTGAGAACAGAATGACCGTCCGAACTGCCCAGACCGCCAAGACCTCCCATCGGGGGAGCGAGCGCCCTGCATGGGGCCGACACAGAGTCCAAAAAGATTTCCTGTCGGGAGGCAGCAAGGGAGACCGGCTTCACCGAAGTTCCCATTTGGGGAACACCGGTGACCTTGAACGTGGCAGGGATCAAAATGGTCCGTGCCAAAACCTTTGACCAAAGGAGAAATTTTGAGTTTACAGAGTATCGAGGTTTTGAATGAACTCAATTTCTTTTCCTAAGCTAATCCATTTTTCCTGTATATATTGAAAAGGACTATTTGTGTCTGGAAATCTCATCAACAATCCTTCTAAGAAGGTCGCATAGTTTCTTCTCTGCGGCTTTAATGAACTGTGCATGATTCCGTGATTCATTCCAGAGTGCGGGTAAAAATAATAACGAATATCGATAAACCCTAGTGCTGACAAATGCACCAGATACTCTTCGATCGCACAGCGGAGAAGATCTTCCTCGAGTGGAAATTTGACCTTTCCCTTCTTTTTCCAAATGTAGACAAACTCTTGATTCAACAGTCCTTCCCGACAGCCCGCAAAATAGCAATATATTCTCGCACTATTCACATCGTCATATTGCCATTGATAGAACACTTTTTCAAATAAAATCGTTTGCCAGATTCTCCGGTCACAATTAAAGACGACCTCTCCAAAGACTGGGATATTCAAAAAGAAAGGTATCTCATCTGCCGTCTTAAACCTCAGATTGCAGATTCCCAGACGATTGATGCAATTCAGAGCGGCAGTATCCGCCCCTTTGGTTTTAGCCTTGCAGCTCAAATAATACGGTTCATCCGTGTGAAGCCGTTCTACTTCAACATCGATCTGCTCCCGGAGCCTTTGCTGTTCTTGTATCCAACTCTCCTGCTGTTCCTCCCGCTTTTTCCGTTCTTCCTGCTCCTTTAGTATCTTTATGCGATTTTGTTGATATTCTATTTCAAGTTCTCGGTTTCGCTCACAGAGTTTTTTGATTCCCTCATTTTCGCTCGGGTGGTAGATCCATGTTTTGTTTTCAACGTTTTCTACCAGATTGTTCCTCAGTTTTTTCTCAAAATCATTTATCGAGTCTGTTTCTTCCTCTTTATAGTCTTTTATAAAATCAGCAATATTGATTTCTACTGTTGGCATCTGCGCCATTTTTATCTTGCTATATTTTTCCGCATCAACATAGTGCGTTACGGCAATCTCAATAAGGATATTTTTTCGCTCTCGAAAAATGCAAACATCCGGCTTGAATCCATCAAACGGCACTTCTGTTTTAGCATTTTGATAGTGAAGCTTAAACTTTTCTCCCAACAATAATGGCTCTTGCTGTTTATAGTCCTCCACATTGCGATCAGGATCATTTTGTTCCGATATCGTCACTGGGGGCAGCCAAATATATTCGCTCTTGCAAACGATTTCTTTTGCTATTTTATGAAGTCCGCTTTCATTTGCTTCATCTGCCGAACACGTTGTTCTTCCTTCTTCTGCCAAATGTGCAAAGTGTGCAGTCTTTTTTCCGCGCCCCAATTTAGCAACCAAAGGGTGACCGCAACAGAGACAAATGCACTCACACGCCTTTCCTCTATCTTTTTCCACCATCTCAGAGATGTGTACCACTTGATTAGATTCTTCTTTTAAGGCGAAATAAATCATTCCGCTATGATTCAATTCCATATTCTGCACCTCTGCAACGTTCCAAAGAAACCGTTTTTATCATTCTAACATACTTTTTCCTGTTGTCTATCATTTGATACTACTTTTCATGGGCATCGAACCGCTTGTCCACCCCTGC
>ERZ1106943.3769-NODE-3769-length-11133-cov-3.967593_pt1 | contig 11133 bp, 2 predicted proteins | sample MGYA00403671_ERZ1106943 | MGnify/ENA primary metagenome ERZ1106943 (study PRJEB35170, sample SAMEA104062427) | human gut metagenome | biome: human gut; feature: human-associated habitat; material: faeces | place: Denmark | collected 2012-06-14 ...
GCGAGGCTGCCGAGCTCATAACCCTCGTTGGGCTTCACCGTGACGGTCACGTTCGTACCCTTGGAAGCGTTGGCCGGGGAAACGGTCACCGTGCCGTTGGGGGCGGCGGGAGCGGTCGCGGGATAGGTCGGCGCGCCGGGAACGTAGTAAGCCGTCACGGACACCGTGCAGGTTTTCTCGGCGCTCGCGTGGTTATTGTCGCCCGCGTAGGTGGCCGTAAAGGTATAGGTCTTGGTCTCGTTGGGGAGGAGCGCGGAGAACGTGCCATCGCTGTTTTCGGTGATGGTCACACCCTCGCAGGTGGGAACGACTTTTTCGGGTGCATCCGTAGTAACGGTGAGCTTGACCGTGCCGCCGCCGAGAAGCGAAGCCGGTTCAGCGATGATGCTGACGGTGGGGGCGGCCTGAGCGACAGTCAGAGTAAACTTGTCAGACGCAGCGCTATAATCTGTGCCACCATCAAAACCTACAGAAATTTCCGTGGTGCCTGCACCGACGATGGTAACCGTCACGGTTCCGTTGTTATCCTGAACAGTAGCAACGGAAGTATTGGAGCTTGTCACAGTGGCCGCTTTACTGGCTTCATAGGTAAAGATGAACGGCTTATCACCATAGGCGGCGGTGGTCTTGTTGTTGGAGATCGTGACGCTGCCCGCCTCACTTGCTACGGTAACAGGAACGACCGCAGTAGTTGCAGAAGCGTTACCAGAACCATTTGCAACCGTTACAACGCAGTAATAATAAGTCGTACCAGCGGCGGCGATGCTCGGGGAATACGTTTCACTTGTGGCTTCGGAAATCGCGGTACCGCCCTCGTTGCTGTTGCTGGTATTGCTGTACCACTGATAAGAATAGGTAAAGCTGTCAACAGGCTCAGACACCGTGGCGGTCAGGGTAACCGCACTACCGCCGACGTAGGTATTGACGGACGCAGGGGCCACAGTGACAGCGGGGGAAGCCAAAGACCAGCTATCGGCATCTGTATAAACATTTTTTGTGGCGGTGGAGCCTTGGCTCACAGTGACTTCTTTCCATCCGCCAAACGTATATCCCGCTCTCGTGGGCGTGTCTGTTTGGCCGGTATAATCCGGAACGGCATCTGTCGCGGTCAAAATATAATAGGTGTTGGTGGTATTGCCCGTACCGGCACCACCGCTTCCCCATTCAAGATTGCCCTTTACGCTATTTGCCTGAGATTCTGTGCGGAGATAATACTTTACATCGTGGGCGGTCTGAATACAAGCGTGTGTAAGAGCTGGATCGCCGTTATGACTCCCGTTATCGTACGTTTCACCGATTTTTTCCGCACGATGCAGGTCAATTACCTTTACGTTGGTGCATCCGCCAAAGGCATTGCCGCCAATATCATCGATCCCACTTCCGTAGGAGATGTATGTCAGTCCGGTGCAGCCAGAAAAAGCACTATCGCCGATTTTCGTGAGACTGTCAGGAAATTCGAGAGATGTCAGACCACTGCAATTTGTAAACGCACGATCCCCGATCTCGGTCAGTCCGGTCGGGAAAATAATCGTTTCAAGAGCGGTCAAGCCATTGAACAAACCAGCAGAAATCGTCGTATTCTCGCATTTGCTCATATCAACTGTTGTGAGCTTATCTTGCCCCGTAAATAGTTGCGGATTGGTGGATGTAGTTCCGCTCGAAGTTAGGAAAGTCGGAATTTTTGCGCCGAAAGTCACCGTTGTCAAAGAACCGGTATGTCCAGCGCTTTCTGTAATCAGAAATGCCTGCTCCCCCACTCTCTCAAGGCTGTCAGGGAACGTGATGCTTGTCAGCGCGTCACAATCACGGAATGCCTGATAACCGATTTCTGTAAGGGACGCGGGCAGCGTAACATTTTGCAGGCTGGAGCATCCGAAAAATGCTTGTGTGCCGATCTTTGTCAGGCCAGAGGGAATACTCACCGTCTGCAGTCCTGTGCAGTTGAGAAAAGCCATCTCGGGAATTTCTGTGATAGAATTGCGTAACGTCACCTTTTTCAAGGTCGTTATCTGTGCGAAAGTGCTTCGGTCAAAGGGACAGTTTACATCGAGTTCTTCCAGTACGCCGCCATTGAAAGACCAGCTGGGGAGCACTGTTGTCACATTGTTACCAATCGTGAGTTTTTTAATTGGGCAACCGACAAAAGCGCCGTCCGCAATGGCGGTCACAGTAGAAGGTACTGTATATTCATCTCGCACAGCAGAGCCGCCCGGATAAGCGATCAGTGTTGTGCCATCCACGTTGAATAAAACGCCATCGTCTGTTTTGAAATTGGTATTCCCATTCAGGTTAAACACCTTAGCAGCAGAAGTGTCGAGTGCCCACCGACTAATGGTACTCACATTTGCGCCAATGTCATACTCCGAAACGGCTGTCAAGCCGTTAAACGCGAAGGCACCAATAGAAGTAACATTTTCGGACACAACCACTTTGGTAATCTTTTCGATTTCAATACCTGTTTTACTTGTCCGCCAAGGTTGTGTGGCCTTTGCATTGTTAATGTTGGCAGTATAATCCGCCATAGCGCCAGAGCCGGAGATGGTCAGGGTATAGAAACCGTCCCCATCGTCATCAGTCAGCGCCCAGTGGACGTTGTTCGCATTGTCCTCTGCGCCGCAGGTGCCGCGCATCGCGGCCGTTTCGCTCACGCCGTCCGCCGCCATTGCTGTCGGAACCAGCGTAAATATCATCGTCAGTGACAATAATATTGCAAGGATTCGCTGTTTCATCACATTACCTCCTAAAAGAAACTCTATATTTTACCTGCCTCCGCAGGCTGGGGACAAAAGGAAAGACGCCCGGCACAGCCCCATGCCCAAAGCGCCTTTTATTTGAAACGCGAGGAGCCGCAGGCAGTACGGGGACGCAGCGTTTTGTCCGCTCCGCCCGGTCCTATCCTGCGCTGTTGTCCGTGAGCGGTGCTGGTCTCATCCTCGCTGCGTGCCGGATGCAGGATCATCGACAATATCCTGCACAGTATCGTTGCCCTCAGTATACTACCTTTTCCGCGAATTGCAAGGGGGATCGTGCGTCAAATCGACATTTTCGGTACTTCTTTGCCCATTATTCCTCAAAATCGCCCTCCACATGGAGAAAATGCTGACTCTGCGCCGCGCCGGAAGCGCGCCGGGATTGCAAAAAAGAGCAGGAGGCCCCGAGAGAGGGGTCTCCTGCAATGCGTTTACTTGGAATATGCGCGGAAGAGGAAGGTCACGATCTGGCCGCGGGTGCAGTTGTCATCCGGGCTGAACGTGGTGTTGGAGGTGCCGTTCGTCACGTTGTTCGCAACGGCCCAGTTGACCGCGTCGGCGTAGAATGCGTCGGACTTCACGTCGGTGAAGTTCGCGCTGCCACTCGCGGTGCTCTTCAGGGCGCGGTACAGGAACGTCACGCCCTGGCCGCGCGTGCAGGTGGCGTCGGGAGCAAACTCCGTCTCGGTCAGGCCGTTCGTGATGCCGTTCTCGATCGCCCAGGCGACGGCCTTGGCGTAGTAGCTGCCGGCCGGGACGTCAGCGAAGCTGACCGCGGTCTTCGGCTCGGGAGAGCCGGCCGCGCGCCACAGGAAGGTGATGATCTGACCGCGCGTGCAGGGCTCGTAGGGGCCAAACATCGTGTCGGTCAGGCCGTTCGTCACGCCCTTGTCGACCGCCCACTTCACCGCGTCGGCAAAGAAAGCATTCGCGGGAACGTCGGCAAAGCCGGTGGAGACAGCGGACTTCACGAAGTTCGCCTCAACGCTGACCTTGCTCGCGGGCATCACAAAGCCGAACTTGCCGTTGCCGAGGTCGGTGAGCGGAAGCAGATTGCCGCTCGCGTCCTTGACGGCGAGGCTGCCGAGCTCATAACCCTCGTTGGGCTTCACCGTGACGGTCACGTTCGCGCCCTTGGAGGCGTTGGCCGGGGAAACGGTCACCGTGCCGTTGGGGGCAGCGGGAGCGGTCGCGGGATAGGTCGGCGCGCCGGGAACGTAAGGATAGCTCGTGTACTTGTGGCAGACAGGGCAGGTCGTGCCGGGCTGATGCGTTTCGCCGCACGGAGTCTTGCAGACCTTGCAGATACCGTCATGGTTGGACCAGTCGTGACCGGTAGCGTCGATCACTACGGGCTTTGTTTGCTTGGAGAATGCATTATTCTCAAAACTTGCCGTATAGATGCCTTCGCCTTCGCTGATACAAGTAGGTGCAGTGGTCACAGCATAATTTGCAGTAACAATCTCCGTTTCCTTGTGGCTCTTATCATTTTCACAAATACGCTCTGCTGTGCAGGTATAGCCGCTACTTATCTTATTCCAAATGTAGTTGACAGACCCCCAACGGTGTCCAGTAGCGGATAATGTAGCCCCGCAGACAGAGCAAGTTGCAGGCAGCGTGCATGTAGGATGGTTGGTTGTTCCGCTATGATCACACTTTGTCCAATGGGCATACAGAGCATGATCGTTTGCTGTTACCATCTTATCGCTGGCAGTAATTTTCGTTCCACCAGCAGTTTCCGTATACCAGCCTTCAAAAACGAACCCCGTCTTGCTAGGATTCGTTTCCGGCAGCTGATAGCTGCTGTCAAACGGGATATCCTTGGTATCGTGCACGTTCTCTCCATTCATAAACTGAACAGAATACGAAATTGGGGTGTAAACAACAGCTACGGTCTGATCAGCGGTAATATTATTGAGAGACGCAGGTTCCCATCTACCAGTATATCCCGTCTTATTAGGAATAGCAGGGAACTTCTCTGTGCTGATAGAGCCACCATTCTTGACATAGAATGTACCCAGAACGGTCTCTGCATTCTTAAAGGTTACAGTATGGATCGTTTCAGCAGTGGGAGTAATTTTCAGAACAAGATAGGTCTTTTCATTGCCCTCTGTTGTAATGCGGATGCCGTTCGCCTCTGCCGCATAAGAGATTTCACCACTCTTAGCAATCAGCTCAAAGCTTCCCAAGAACAGTTTAGGTGCAAGTTCCAAGACCTCTGTACCGGCAGCAAAGCCGTCATAGTACAGATACGTGCAACCATCATATTCCACGGTATACCAAGAGCTCTTGCCCGTCTCACATGTAGAGGCGTCAAAGTACTTTTTGTATGCGACACCGTTGATTGCCTGATCCTTAAAGTTTTCGACGCCGGCCTTGCTGGTCACATAAGCAGGATAAACCTTATTTGATTTATAAAGGAATCCCCATCGGTCTACGCTGTCCATGCGCGCTTGTGCTGTTGCATTATAGCCAAACGGAAGATAACCGCCAGCGAAGGCCACTTCGTTCGTCCCGTCACTGCTTCGCATATAGTCCACTTGGCGATCTGGGACAGCATTTTGGGATGTCCAATACTTACTGTCAACGGTGTCGCCCTTCATGATGATATTATCTACACGCGACGGATCAGAAATCTGCAAGCCTTTTGTTCCGGGAAGATAACGGTACACACCGCCCCCGAAGGTGTTCTGTTTCTGCTGGTACTGAATGCCACCATAATAACCCATAGCAACAGAATCCAAAATCTTATGATCCATGATTTCCAGGACGGTACCATCAGCAAGGATTCGATGAGTCATATGATAGTTGACAATGGGCTTTCCGACGCCAATGTAAGGCTGCTCTGTATATCCGCCTTCCGGACGAGCTGCACGCAGCGCGTCTGCCACGGTAGAGGGATCGATGATATCATAGTATTCTTCAATCTCCACATAATCGCAGCCGGCATCCGGTGCATCCTTACCGAGCAAATATCGGTTTCCATTCTTGACCGCGTAAGCCTTGATCCGGATATTCGCAATAGCAGGCTGTACCTGCACAGAACCTTCCTGCTTTGTAAAGTTAATACTATCGCTATGTGCACCGTCGCTCACATAGGTCAAGGTGGTTCCAGCGATACTCTTACAGAAAGAATACCCAGAGCCAGATGTTTTTTGGTTGTCAGACAGGAACAGCAACGTATCCTTGTCAACTACTCTGAGCAAGTTCCAGTAAATGCCATTGCTGTCTTTCCATCTGGAACCAACGTCTGCCGCAGTCTTTCCGTGATTGGCCATAATGACTTCTACGCCGTCAGACTGCCCGTGATTGGCGCCGATATAAGAACTATTGAGGTTGAAGGGCGTCGCCTCATCGGCAGAGCCGGAAAGAACACTTCCTTCAGCGGTATAGCCCGCATCGACCGGAACTAACTTTGCTGTGCTGAAGTTCATCGGCGCATTACGTGTCTGGCTGCTTTGGTAAGCTGTGAAAGCCTGTACCAGGTCACGGGTTTCGTCAAACGACGTCCGCACATAGATGTAGTCCCCGTCGGAGTATACCTGCACCGGCGCGGAAGGATCGGCCTTCGAGGTATCTGCCACAGTGAGCGTCGTCGTCAAATCACTGCCCAGATACATATCGAAAGTAATGGTATGCTCGCCGACATTCAGCCCGTTTAGGGCATTTCTGCTCAGCGTATAGGTGATCTTTTCGTTCGTTCCGGTACCTTCAGTGGTTTTGCGGTAGTCTGTGCTCTCAGTCAGCGGAACGTTGTCGCAAAGAACCCGCAGGACACGATCTCCATTCGTGCTGACTGTGAAAGTGGGATCACTCTGCACAAGGAAGTTCTTATCATAACTTGCGGCATCCGGTGTTACGGTAGCCGTACCTGCGCCGTAGTTTGCCGTGAAGGTGAAGTGGATATCGCCCACAACATACTTGCCGGGCAGCGTGAAGTTCTTCGCTGTCTTGGGAGCAAACGGATACACCATACGGCCACCTTCGGAGGTGGCATACTGCACCAGATCATTTTCTCTTGTGCTGCCGGCTACAACGGAAAGTCCTGCGATTTCGACAGCCGCATTACTTGCAGCCATAGTATTTTTCTGATCGTTCAATAGGAAATACAGGGAGGCAGGTTTGCTTGTATCGAACTCTTCAGAATAGCTCAGGCCTGTCATATTGATCACGACATAGGACCAACCGGCTTCTTTGCGCAAACATTTTGCCGTAACGGTGCTGGTCTCAAAAAACGTGTTGAATAAAGTATTCATGCTGATGGATTGTGTAGTCCCAACAGATGCCGTCACAGCGGGCAAATCAACAATAAAATGCCCCATCAGCGCATTATCATTAGTTTTCTGATATGCTGCCCAGATCTCAAGACCCTTCCCGGACTTCTTAAACACATTCTCGACAGAACTGTCCTTGATCCAGAATGCAATAGACGCTTCGCTCGGCTTACCGCTCCACATTGTGGTCGGATAGGAAACGTAATTGGTGTTTTTGTTGTTAGTATCGGCAGCCGATCTCCTCTGAGAAATAATATGTTTGTAAGGGTAAAGTGTCTTTTCCGGGAAATCGTTGTCCACAGAGCTAATTTCAATTTTAGGGTTGTAATCTCCCTCAGGACAAGCCTTCAAAAATGCAGGGGTTTGCGTATTCTCTCCGATGTTGAATTCAATGCCCGGAGCTCCGGAAATCTCTGCATACCCCTCCTCAAAAGCTGTTACGCCATTTGCCGCGCCGTCCAGCGTAATGGAGAAGGTGAGATCATGTTCTTTAAGGGTTTCTGCCGGCAGACTTGTTTTCACAAAGGTGTTGTTCTGCGTGATCGCCACATTGCCAGCAGCAACCAAGGTAAACTCTACCGTGCTCTTGTTGCCGTATTTGTCGATGGCTGTCAGAACATAGCTGCCTTGAGAAGTCAGCGCGTCGCCAAAGTTGAAGGGGATAACATTCCCATCCTTTTTCAGAGAAATGCTAACAATGTCATTGTCAGTGCAGTTGGGCGTCACCGACGAAACCTCACCCTTTTCTGAGTTATCGCCGATAGCATAAGTCTTTCCGTCCTCAACACCAGTAATCACAGGTGCCGTATGGTCATTGCCAGAAGCGACAAGCGTAAAATCGCTGTTGATCCACGATGCCGGGATGCGATTCGCACCCCAGTCAGCATTTCTTAAGACTCTCTGGAGCGTTCCGGCCGGCATATTGGAATAGTTGATACCCGTATCGACGATCGTATCACCGGTGATCATAGTCAGACCCGCGATCTCTAAGCTCTTCTCGCTATGATACAGAGTAGAACTGATTCCATTCAAGGTAAGATAGACCCTTTGTGTCGCACTTGGCGTGTAGCCCTCTGCATAAACAATATCGGTCAGATTCAGCGCAATGTAGGCCCACGCACCGTCTCTGGCAATGCAAGAGGCAGAGGAAGTAGCTGATGTCAACCAACTCGGCAGGGACAGAAGGCAAGCGCAAGACTCGCCCTGATGCTCCACCAGTTTCTTCAGCGGGAGTTGGCAAATCGCTCCGGCATTTTGATCGTATGCAACCCACACCTCAATGTACTGAGAATCGGTCGGGAAAAGATCCTCAAAGTTCTCGGTATTCACCCAGAATCCAGCAGAAATTGTTTTGGGTTTATCATTCAAAACATTATATTCTTTCTGAGTGAAAACGCTATATTGGGGATTGGCACCAGAGATGCTGTCATCATAACTATACTTGGCCGCGCGCTTCCAGATGCCATCAATAGGTGCTGCGCTGTGATCCACCACTTCACATCTTGGGCCATGTGCATCACCAGCATACGCAGCGGTGCCAAAGCTGTCGGAGAAAATCACCTTCCCAGACCAGGGCGCTTCGTAATAGACTTGATTCAGCGTCACAGATTCACTCGATTTTGCCAGGGTGAACTCATAGTCCTTCAGATCACTGGCACTATCTGCACCAGCAATTATGATATTTTCGCCCTTCTTCGTGACGTTGTAGCTATGATATACGCTGAAAGTAACTTCCGTCGTATTGTTGTTCCGATCCATCACCGTCAGAACATAGTTGCCCTTCTGCGTAAGCGTCTGTCCGAGCCTGTAATCATTTACAGGAATACCATCACGGGTCAGCGTAACAGTCGCAATGTCGGTGTCAGCACAACTCGGGGTAACAGAGGACTGATACTCTTTCCCATTTTCTACTCCGGTGATGAGGGGTGCGTCCGATTCATCACTAATAACGATCACCGTCATATCAGCCTGAATCTGCTTTCCGGGGACAGTATACGTACCAGTCGCAGCTCCAAGCGGAAGTACGGTTTTGCCGTCCTCTACGTAGGTACCCTTGGAATTGATCGTCGTGCCACGCAGTAAGCTCAGTCCGCAAAGCTCAATCGTAGTTTTTTCAGCATTCATAGTCTTCCACAGTTGGGTGGGAAGGACAAAATAGAACGCCTCCTGCATACCGTCGGTATGCAAATCCGAATACTGCAGATCGGCTGCATTCAGGCAGATCCTGTACCAATTGCCTTGCTTTTCAAGGCACACTGCCGAGTAATCGCCGGACGAAAGATACTGATTGCTATCGCCAGCGACATATATCGCCGCCAGAGGGACAACGGTTCCGACTTTGTCACAGAGGTTTTTAATAGGAAGTGACACTTTTAGACCTTGTGCCAGCGCATCAACATAAGAGAACCAGATATCCAGTGCATTCTCTTTCAACGTTGTCAGACTATCTTCACTGATCCAGAAGCTGAAAGAAAAAGCATTCGGCTTTCCCTGCGTCAGATTCACGTTGCTAATCTTGCGGTAAACAGAAGATGTCTCACTGGAACTGTTCGTATGAGAATAATTCAGCGTGTACTTGTATGCATTTCCAACAGGAAGACTGCTGTCTTGCACTGCATCAACGCCAATCGTGTTCACGTTCGGTGCTGTTGTCGCTGAAAGGAGTGTTGTCTCACTACCGTTGACCTGATTGAGTTCTTCTGCACCGGTCGCCAGTTCAACCTTGACCCCTTGAACGGATACCGAACTATCTTGTGCAGTCACAGTGAAAGAATAGTCCTCTCCAGGGGTCGCAGTGTTAGCGCCGCTTACAGTCACATATCTATCCTGGTACTGGAAGTCAACCGAAACACTCTTCGAGCGGATCATAAAAGTCAAAGCTGTGGAATTTCCGCTCGCGTTTGTCACACGCAAGGAATAGCTACCCTTCGCAGCGATTGGGGTGCCTAACGTGTAGCCCGATACTACCGCACCGTTTCTTTCGAGAATAACGCTGCTGATATCTGTATCAGTGCAAACAGGGGTAACCGCGTGATCGTAGGATTGGTTATCCTCCACTCCGGTAATGACAGGATCATTACCATTGTGCGCTCTTGCGTGAATGGTGACATTACCGGTAATGTACCCTGCAGGAATCGAGAGTTGTGTATTGTTATCCAGGTACATCCAATAATAAGCACTGCTGTCATATTCGGTGGGATAAACGAAATAAGGATCCGTAATTTCCTTGCCAGAAATCGCCTGCAAACCCATCACATTGGCAGATTTGCCGCCTAATTGGAAATTCAGATAAAGATAGACCAGGCTTCCCATATTCGGGTCAAACGCTGTATTGGTCTCATCTCCGTCGAAATACACAATATCTGACAACACATAGGAGATGTAGTACCAGTCGCCCTGATTTTCCAGGCACTTTGCCTCAGAGGTCGCGCTGGTTACAATCAGGTTCTGATTCTTTCCAACCAAAGATACGGTCTGCTGCGTGTTCTTACCACTGGTAACCAGAGACTTCACAGGAATATTAACTTGCAGGTATCTCTCACCATAGTTCTCCTTATTCTGATAAATCAGCCAGAAAGGGAACTCGTCCACCATGTTGTCAGTCCGCTGAATCCAGAACCCGAGAGATACAGTTCCTGGCTCTTCAGCAAACAGTGCAGCGTTACAGTTATCATAGTCGAGATCTCCATTGGATTTTTCAATCAGATAGCTGTTGTTATAAAATGACTTCATTGCAGGAGGCAGTTCCTGCGTTGACATATTGGGGGTTCTGTCGCCATTCATTGACTGATTTGCAAAAACCAACTTGCTCTCATTGGAATTAGCACTCTTGGCCAGCAGGTTTTTAGGAGCGGCGGAGTCTTTGATTTCGGCATAGGCAGATACGATTTTTGCTTCGCTTTGATCTTTTAACTCCACAGTTAGGTCGTTTTCCTCTTCTACAGTGTCTGGAATTTCACCCTCTGTAGAGTATGAGATATCCCTTGTAACTGTATACACTTTTGAAGTGCTACCCTCGTCCGCCGCCAACGCTGCCGTTGGCAGTAAGCTCAGCATCATGACAAGCGTTAGTAAACTTGCCAATAATCGCCGTTTCATTTCATTACCTC
>ERZ1106943.3775-NODE-3775-length-11126-cov-3.619276_pt1 | contig 11126 bp, 9 predicted proteins | sample MGYA00403671_ERZ1106943 | MGnify/ENA primary metagenome ERZ1106943 (study PRJEB35170, sample SAMEA104062427) | human gut metagenome | biome: human gut; feature: human-associated habitat; material: faeces | place: Denmark | collected 2012-06-14 ...
TGGGCGAATACCTCAGCGCCATGGGCATGACCCAGCTGCGCATCGCCGAGACCGAGAAGTACGCCCATGTCACCTTCTTCTTCAATGGCGGCGTGGAAAAGCAGTACCCCGGCGAGGACCGGGTGCTGGTGCCCTCCCCCAAGGTGGCCACCTACGATCTCCAGCCCGAGATGAGCGCCTATGAGGTGTGCGACAAGTGCATCGAGCGCATCAACTCCGGCGCGTATGACGTGATCATCCTGAACTTCGCCAACTGCGACATGGTGGGCCACACCGGCGTTCTCCAGGCGGCTGTCAAGGCCGTGGAGACGGTGGACACCTGCGTGGGCCGTGTGGTGGAGGCCACCCTGAAAATGGGCGGCATCGCCATGGTCACGGCGGACCACGGCAACGCCGAGGTCATGCTCCAGCCCGACGGCAGCCCCATGACCGCCCACACCACCAACCTGGTGCCCTTCATCCTGTGCGGCGCAGGCAACGAGCTGCGCCCCGGCCGCCTGGCGGATATCGCCCCCACCATCCTGGATGTGATGGGCCTGGCCACTCCCCAGGAAATGGACGGCAAGACCCTGATCGTCAAGTAAACAAGCGGCAATCCACACAGCAAAAACCCCCGGCCCCCGGCCGGGGGTTTTCTGCTTGTCAAAAAAATCCCTTTTCTGATACGGTCACTCGCCGGACAGCGAGGCGAACAGCGCCTTCAGGGTGTCCTCAGAATAGACATAGGCGGTAATGCCGGCGTGTGGGTTGCTCTGCATATCGCCCGCTGCCGCCAGGCTCTCCGCCAGCAGCTTATCCGTCCCCTTCACATTGTCGCTCAGCTCCGCCATCAGCCCGCGGTCCCGCAGCTGAGCGGCCGGCTGCCCCAGTGTCGCGGAGCCTGGATTATTCATCAGCTCCTCATAAGTCATCAGGCCGAAGCGGTCCACAAAGTAGCGGCTGCCGTCGTCTGCGTTCGCCACGTACATCATGGTGATAAAGGAGCAAACATTCACATAGGCGCCCGGATATTGTATGTATGATTCGCCCCAGTCTGTCTGAGTTTGATCCAGAAACAGCAGCAGCTGGTTGCCATAGGTATATAGTGGGTAGTCCTCATAAGTTGACGTGGATGCACCGGACTGCATCAGTGTAAAATGGGCGGGGATATCGCCCTTGTAGCATTCTAACGCGTCGGCTTCGTAATAGGTATAGGGGAACCCATCCGTATTTTCCCCCAGCCAGTTCCCTACCTGGACCAATGCCACAACGTCAGCCTCCTCAAAGGCCTCCGTCAGAGAATACGACCTGTTAAAGGAGGCATTCCCAGTAGCTTCCCCAATACGGACAGGAGGACGTACCACGCCGCCGCAAGCGGTCAGCAGCAGGAGCATGCCCGCCAGCAGCAAAACAGAGATCCTACGTTTCATGGATATTCTCCTTTCTAATATTTTCACTTGTATTATCGCAGATGATCCTCTGGTAGTCAACTGTTATATATTTTATTTACAAAAAAATGCGGTAGGAGCCGCGATTTTTTTACGTTTTTTCTGCTGCACAGCGTCTCTCCCCGCTCGCCTTCCACCCCGCAGCACAGCAGCTTTCCTATATATCCCCCTGTTTTTCTGATTTAATAGGGCTCTTATAAGAAACATTTCCCATATATACCCCATTTTCATCGTCTTACCAGTGTGCTATGATATTCCCGAGGTGAGAAACGATGAAAAACAGACTCTGGACACGGAATTTTACCCTGCTGATCGCCGCCAGCGGACTGGGCGCCGTAGGCGGCATCGTCGGCGGCTTTGCCATGTCGTTTTTGGTGTTCGACGAGACCGGCAGCACCTTGGCCTCGGCGCTGGTGCTGGCGACGGAGCTGATCCCGGGCTTTCTGCTGCCCCTGTTCATTGCCCCGTGGATGGACCGGATGCCCCGCAAGCCCTTCCTGGTAGGCGGCGACATGCTCAACGGCGTCATGTATCTGCTGCTGGGGGCGTATCTTCTGCGGGGCACGTTCTCCTATGTGGGCTACCTGGCCTTTTCCCTGGTGCTGGCATCCCTCAGAGCCTTTGACGAGCTGGCGTACAACAGCATTTTCCCCATGCTGCTGCCGGAGGGGGCGGAGCAGAAGGGCTATGCCGTGGCCTCCACCCTGTACCCCGTTCTGCGGGTGATGATGCTGCCCCTGTCGGCGGTGCTGCTGGATGCCGTGGGAGCGGCATGGCTGCTGGTGGGACAAGGAGTCCTGTCCCTGATGGCGGCGGCGGTGGAAAGCGGCATCCGTATTCACGAGGAGCGCCGCCCGCCGGAGGAGAGCTCCTCCCTCCGCGCCTGGTGGGCGGATGTGAAGGAGGCCGCCCGGTACCTGCGGCAGGAAAAGGGCCTTATGAACATCTATGGCTACATGGCCGTCACCAACGGCGTGGGCAGCGGATATTCCCCCATTCTGGTGGCGTTCTTCCGGACGTTTCCCGGCATGACGGCGGCCATGTACTCTCTGTTCTCCGTGGCGGAATTCCTGGGCCGCACAGTGGGCGGCTTTGTGCAGTACCGGATGGAGATCCCGGAAAAGAAGCGGTACGGCTTCGCCTTCCTGGTGTACATGGTGTACGAGGCCATGGACATGCTGCTGCTTTGGCTGCCGTATCCCCTGATGCTGACCAGCCGGGGCCTGTGCGGATTTTTGGGGACCAACAGCGCCACCATGCGCCAGGCGGCGGTGCAGCGGTATATTCCGGAAAGGCTCCGGGCCCGGGTCAACGCCTTTGAATCCATGCTGTATACCGGCGCGGCCGCCGTGCTGTCCCTGGTCATCGGGGCGCTGGGGGAGGTGCTGGACTACCGCCTGTGCGTCACCCTGTGCGGCGGGTTCTCTATGGTCGTGTGCCTGGCCACCATCTGGCGGGGCCGCCGCTATGTCCGGGCCGTATATGAGCAGAGCGGTGCATAAAAAGGAAGGGACCTGTGTGGTCCCTTCTTTTTTATGCACCAATGTCCGCCCGGTCCCCCGGGCCGAAATCTCCCATCATCAAAAGGCATATTTCATGCGCTTCCTCCTTAATACGCGTGCTTTTCCAGGTCCTGTGCGCCCTTCCAGGCGGGAATCACCCGCACCACGGGCCGGGCCTCATTGTCCCGGTTGCTCTCGGGAACGTCCCGGGGCTGTCCCAGGGTCAGCGCAGCCAGCAGCAGCCCGCACAGGGCCAGCCCCGCCGCCACGAACCAATGCGTTCTCTTTTTCATAAGCTCCTCCTTGTATTCTATCCCAGGCTGTCCAGCAGAAACACCGATCCCATGTGGACCAGCGCCAGCTCCGGCGCCTGGATATACATCGTCTCCATCTGCCGGGGCGTCAGCCGGTACACCCCCCCGTCGTCCGGGGCAATGCCCTGCCGCGCCAGAGCCGCCGCCGTCCGGCGGCACAGGCCCGCGTCCTCCACCACGGGGACGCTCTCTTCCGGCAGCTGCCGGTAACGCATTTCCGTCTCCTTGCGGGTCTCCTCCTCAAATACGTCGGTGCCCTTGGTGTCAAAGGTGAAAACCAGGGTCTGGTCCTCGCTGCTCAACAGCTCAGGGTACTCCCGATAAAATGACGGCGGTTCAGGAACCGCCTGGGGCAGCGCCAGAGTCGCCCCCGCCGCCAGCAGCAGGCACGCGGCCAGTCCTGCCGCCGCCCGGGGCCACTGCACCTGCCGCCGGGGCCGGATCCGCTCCATGACCCCCGCAGCGAAATCCGCCGGAGGGTTGATGCCGGTATCCGCCAGCACCCGGTCCGCCGCCAAGGCGCCCTCATAATATGCCCGGCACTGGGGGCATCCGGCCAGATGCTCCATGACCTCTTTCGCCTCCGGGCCGTCCAGCCGGCCGTCCGCCAGCGCGTCCACCCGGTCCAGATCACACGTCATTCTCCCGCCCCCCTTCTATCCTGTATGACGTCCGGTTCCCCCAAAAGGTTCCCCTCCGCCAGAATGGTTCGCAGCTGCCGCTTGGCCCGGCTGATCCGGGACTTCACCGTCCCCTCCTCCAGACTCAGGGCCGCCCCGATCTCCTGATAGGACAGGCCCTGCATCTGCCGCAGCAGCAGCACCTCCCGGTGCTCCGGGGTCAGCCGGTCCAGGGCCTGCTGCACCGCCCGGTGCAGCTCCCGCCGCTCCAGCTCCTCCTGGGGGGTATGGGGATCCGCCGGTTCCCCGGCGTTTTCCAGGGGCACCGCCGCCGGCCGGCGCTTTTCCCTCCGCAAATGATCCACGGCGGCGTTGGCCGTCAGCTTATACAGCCACGAGGAAAACCGGCACTGGCCCCGAAAGCGGGGCAGCCCTCGCCACGCCGCCAAAAACGCCTCCTGGGCCACCTCCTGGGCGTCCTCCGCCCGGCCGCCGCACATGCGCAGCGCCAGCCGGTACACCGGCGCCTCATACATCCGCACCAGCTCCTCAAAGGCGGACGCGTCCCCGCCACGGGCCTGCGCCACGCACTGTTCCTCCACCACGGTCCACGCCCCCCTTCCCTTATCAGACGGTGAGAGAGCCCAAAAGGTTCCCCCGCCGACTGAAATTTTTACGTCAGGTCCCGGCGGATGCCCTCCGTTACCCGATAGACGTCCTCCAGCGTGTTCATGCGCACGATCTGCTCCTTGTAATATCCGGCATGGGGCACGCCCTTGAGGTACCAGGCGTACTGCTTCCGGGCCTCCAGAATGGCGATATGCTCGCCCTTGTCCCGGGCCGCCAGCTCAATCTGCCGCACGGCGGTGTCACACCGCCGGCTCAGGGGCGGCAGCGGCGGGATAGGCTCCCCGGCCAGCGCCGCCCGGGCCTGCTGAAACAGCCACGGATTTCCCAGACAGCCCCGGCCGATCATCGCGGCGTCTGCCCCGGTAAAGTGCAGGATACGCACCGCATCCTCCGGGGTAAACACGTCTCCGTTGGCGATGACCGGGATAGACACCGCCGCCTTCACCTGGCGGATGGTGACCCAGTCCGCCTGTCCGGCGTACATCTGGGCCCGGGTACGGCCGTGGACCGCCACGGCGGACACCCCCGCCTGCTCCAGCATCCGGGCCAGCTCCACGGCGTTGACGCTTCCCTTGTCCCAGCCCCGGCGCATTTTCACCGTTACCGGCACCGGTGAGGCCTTCACCACCGCCTCGGCGATGCGGGCCGCCTTCTCCGGGTCCCGCATCAGCGCACTGCCATCGCCGTTGGACACGATCTTGCCCACGGGGCAGCCCATGTTGATGTCGATCAGGTCCGCGCCGGACAGCTCCGCCGCGATGCACGCCGCCTCGGCCATGCACCCGGGGTCACTGCCGAAGATTTGAGCGCTGGCCGGGTGCTCCCCGTCGGACAGCTTCAGAAGTCCCCGGCTCTTTTTATCCTGATAGCACAGGGCCTTGGCGCTGACCATTTCCGTTACGGTAAGGCCCGCCCCCAGCTCCCGGCAGATCAGCCGGAATGCCAGGTCCGTTACCCCGGCCATAGGGGCCAGCACCAGCTGCGAGGGGATATCCACCGTTCCGATCCGCATGCCGTTTCCTCCTCCAATGGGTATTTTTCGGCCATTATATCACAGTTCCCGGCAAAAGCCAACCCCATCCGCCAGCTGCCCGGCACATCTTTCTCTCCGTCGCATATGCATCCAATGGTTAGAGGGTGCTAACTGTTGACCTTTTAAAAAACCGCATTCTGCGGTTTTTTAAAAGACTCAGAAGCATTCTCTGCCGGCTCCGTGCGTCCGAATGATCAGCACCCGGGCCATTCTTTCGGGCATATGGCAGCAAAGCTTCCTTTCGATGTCAGGCTTTCGCCGCCAGCTTTTTCACCAGTTGGCCGTCCGGTACAGCATATATTGTCTGATAGGTGGTGTACACCACCATGCCTGGCCGGGACCCGGCGGGCTTTTTCACATAGCGCACCGGGGTATAGTCCACCGGCACCTTTCCGGCCTCCCGGCCCTGGGAATAGTATGCCGCCAGGCACGCCGCCTCATACAGGCTGGTCTCGTCCGGCTCCTGTCCGCCGGTACACAGGATCACATGGGAGCCGTGGATCTTCTGGGTGTGGAGCCAGATGTCCCGGCGGTCGGCGTCCTTGACGGTGAGGCGGTCGTTCTGCCGGTTGCTGCGTCCCACCAGGATTCTCAGTCCGGCGGATGAGGTAAACTGCCTGGGCTTGGAGGCCCGCTGGAACCCCGGCTGCTTTTTGCCCCGGTTTTTCAGATAGCCGCCGCTCTCCAGCTCGGCGCGGATGTCGTTGAAATCCTGCTCCGACTCCGCCTGGGACAGCTCCTGCACCACGCTCTCCAGGTACGTCAGCTCCTCCCGGCCCTTTTCCAGCTGCTCCGTCAGCACCCTCTCGGCGGTTTTCGCCTTGGCGTACTGCTTGAAGTACCGGGCGGCGTTCTCCTGGGGCCCCAGGCGCACATCCAGCGGGATGTTGACCGGCGGACAGCCGTCCTCATAGTAGTTTTCCGCCGTCAGGCGGCTCATGCCCCGCTCCATGCGGTAGAGGTTGGCGGTGATGAGCTCGCCGGATATCCGGAGCCTTTCCCGGTCCCGGGTGGCGGCCAGCTCCTTCTCCTGGGCCGCCAGCTTCCGGCGCACCCGGTCCCGGGCGGCGGAGGCGGACTTCATCAGGTCCTGACCCTTCTGCCGGACCCGGTCCGCCTGGTCCCGGCCCTCATAAAATTCGTCCAACAGGCTGCCGAAGCTGTCGAAGCTCTCCTGCTCCACGGCAGCGCCGTACTGGGTGATGGGGCAATAGGTGAAATCCGCCGGCCGGCCGGCCCGTCGCAGCAGGGTGGGCGTAAAATCCCCCCGGGTGATTTTGTCCCGCCAAAGAACGAAGCTGTCCCACAATTTCCCGCCCCTGTCCCGGGACAGGCCGGCGTCCACAGACCCATATGCGGCACAAACCAGCTCCCGGGCCAGCAGCGGCGGCAGGGCCGTGAAGGTGTCCAGCAGCCAGCCGTCCAGCGGCGCGCCCTCCGGCAGGGCGGAGAGCAGCTCCAAAAACTCCTCCCGGCTCACCTCCAGGGGCGAGTGCTTTTCCTGACGGGGCGGCAGGTGATAGAACAGGCCCGGCAGCACCTGTCGCTGCTGGGACATCTCGAAATCCACCCGCCGCAGGCAGTCGGTGATGCGTCCCTGGTGATCCACCAGGATCAGGTTGGCATGGCGGGGCATGGCCTCCAGAATCAGCCGCCAGGGCCGCTGCTCTCCCAGCTCGTCCGCCGCCTGTATGTGCAGCGTCACCACCCGCTCCAGAGGCTCCTGCTCCACGGACACGATGCGCCCTCCCGCCAGGTGCTTGCGCAGCAGCATGCAGAACATAGGCGGCTGGGAGGGATTATCCCGCAGCAGAGCCGTCAGGTGCAGGCGGGGCTGGGTGGCTCCGGCGCACAGCAGCAGCCGCCGCCCGCCCCGCAGCAGCAGCACCACCTGATCCCGGGCAGGCTGCTGGATCTTCTCGATGCGGGTGTTTTCCACCTGGGCGGCGGTCTCCCGGACCACGGCGCTCAGGCAAATGGCGTCCAGCGGCATGTTACTCCTCCTCCATCATCCGGCAGAACAGCTGGTTGACCCGGTCGTGCCTGCCCTGTAAATACAGGTATCCCAGCAGGGCCTCCAGAGCCGTGGCCTGCTGGTACTGGGCCCGGCTGGCGTGGGCCGGGATGGAATGGACGTTGGCGTTGCGGCCCCGGCGGAACACGTCCTGCTCCTCCTGGGTCAGCAGGGGCAGGATCTTCTCCGCCAGCTCCGCCTGCCGGGGGGCGCAGACCAGGGCCACGGTGGCCCGGTGAAGTCCTCTGCCCGTGGCCTTGCCCCCGGCGCACAGCCAGGTGCGCACCAACAGCTCAAACACGGCGTCCCCCAGGTGGGCCAGGCCGATGGAGCTGATGGCCCGGATCTGCTCCGGGGGCAGCTGCACAGCAAAATAATCAGTCATTGCGTTTGCTCCTTACTCTCGTTAAAACCGGTCAGCCCTTGGCCGCCAGCCAGTTGTGACCGGTGTGGGCCTCCGCCAGCAGGGGCACCGACAGCTCTGCCACCCCCTGCATCTCCTGCTGCAGAAGCTGCTCCACCCGAGACGCCTCCGCCTCCGGGCACTCCACGATCAGCTCATCGTGAACCTGCATGATGAGCCGGGCCTCCAGGCCCTCCGCCGCCAGGCGGCGGTGGACCCGCACCATGGCCAGCTTGATGATGTCCGCCGCCGTGCCCTGGATGGGCATGTTCAGGGCCACCCGTTCGCCGAAGGACCGCATGTTGAAATTGGAGCTTTTCAGCTCCGGCAGGGCCCGGCGGCGGTGCCACAGGGTCTCCACATAGCCCCGCTCCCGGGCCTGGGACACCACCTGCTCCATATACTGTCTCACGCCGGTATAGGTGGCAAAATACCGTTCCATATACTCCTTGGCCTCCGCCACGGTGACGCCGATGTCCTGGGACAGGGAGAAGGCGGAGATGCCGTAGACAATGCCGAAGTTCACGGCCTTGGCCCGGGAGCGCATCTGATGGGTCACCTGGTCCTGGGGCACATGGAACACCCGGGCGGCGGTGACGGTGTGGAAGTCCTCCCCGGACAGGAACGCCTGCTGCATGGCCTCGTCCCCGGAGATGTGGGCCAGCAGCCGCAGCTCGATCTGGGAATAGTCCGCATCCACCAGCACATGGCCCGGGGCCGCCACGAACATCTCCCGCATTTTGCTGCCCAAGTCCGTGCGGGTGGGGATGTTCTGCAAATTGTGGAGGACAGGCGGCCGGTGGCCGTTACCGTCATCTGGAAGCTGGTGCGGATGCGGCCGTCGGGGTCGATGACCTTCAGAAGCCCGTCGGCATAGGTGCTTTTCAGCTTGGCATACTGCCGGTAGGTCAGCACGTCGGCCACCAGCGGCTGATCCTTCAGCTTCTCCAGCACGTCCGCATTGGTGGACCAGCCGGTTTTCGTCTTTTTCCCGTGGGGCAGGCCCAGGTCCTCGAACAGCACCTTTCCCAGCTGCTTGGGGGAATTGATGTTGAATTGCTGTCCGGCGGCGGCGTAAATGCGCTCCTCCAGCTGGCGGATGGTGTCGGACAGGTCCGCACCGAACCGGGCCAGGGCTCCGCCGTCCACCAGAAAGCCGCTGCGCTCCATATCCGCCAGCACCCGGCACAGGGGCAGCTCCACACCGAAGTACAGCTTTTCCATGCCCTGCTCCCGGAGCCGGGGCAAAAGCACACCATACAGGGCCTCTATCGCTGCGCCATAGCTGTGCAGCGACGCCCAGGCGGCAGCCCGGTCTCCCAGAGGGGAGAAGGCGTCCGGCTCCAGATGGGCGGGCTTTTCCAGCTCCTGGTTGAAATACGACACAAACAGCCGGGGCAGGTCATAGCCCCCTGCCGTGGCATCCAGCAGATACGCCGCCAGGGCCGTGTCAAACACGAAGCCCTCCGCCGGGAGGCCGCCGTCCAGCAGCGTCCGCATCAGATCCTTCACGTTGTGAGAAATTTTCCGGATGTCCCCGGAAAGCAGCGCCCCCAGCAGGGCGTTCCAGTTTCCCTGATAGCCCCCGGACCACAGCTCCGCCGTCTGTGCCGTGCTCTCGCCGGTATCCCAATGGACAGAGATGGCCGTCAGGTCTGCTGCGGCGTACAGGGCCACGTGATCGGCCCTGCGCCACTCCTCCAGCAGAGTCCGGGCCTGCTCCTCCGTTTCCACGGGGACCACCGTGGTGGTGTACTCGGGCTTCTCTGCCGTCTCCTGGTGGGGCCGCAGGTGATATCTGTCAATGAGCTTCTGAAATTCCAGCCGCAGGAACAGGTCGTAAAGCTCCGGCCGGAAGGGCCTGCGCAGGTTCTCCGCCGGGTCGAAGGCCAGGGGCGCATCGGTGACGATGGTGGCCAGCCAATAGCTGTGCCGGGCGGACTCCTCCCCCTCCGTCAGCTTGCGGATGACGTTGGGCTTGGCGTCGATATCCGGCAGGCGGCGGTACAGTGCGTCTATGTCGCCGTACTGCTGCACCAGGGCCATGGCGGTCTTTTCCCCCACCCCCGGCACACCGGGAATGTTGTCCGACGTGTCCCCCATCAGGGCCTTCAGGTCGATCATATGAATGGGATCGAAGCCGTACTGCTCCCGGAAGGTCTCCGGGGTCATGTCCTTTGTGGTGGTCTGGCCCATGCGGGTGGATACCAGCTTCACCCTGGTCCGGTCCGTGACCAGCTGCAGGCTGTCCTTGTCGCCGGTGACGATGACGCAGTCCCACCCCACCGCCTGGCATTTGCGGCTGATGGTGCCGATGAGGTCGTCGGCCTCATAGCCGGTCAGCTCGTACTGGGGGATGCTCATAGCCGTCAGCACCTGCTTCAGCGGCAGCAGCTGCATGGCCAGCTCCTCCGGCATCCCCTTGCGCTGGGCCTTGTAGGCCGCATCCGCCTCATGGCGGAACGTAGGCTCCCGCCGGTCGAAGGTGACGCACAGCGCCTCCGGCTTCTCCTCGTCCAGCAGGCGCTGGAGCGTGGTGACAAAGCCGTAGATGGCGTTGGTATACAGACCCTGCCGGGTGGTCAGGGGCCGGATGCCGTAGTAGGCGCGGTTGACGATGCTGTTGCCGTCAAGAACCATCAATTTCATAGGGCTCCTCCCAAAATTCCATAAGTGATTATATTATACGCCGAATTTCTCCGCAAAACAACCGTTACTCTTGACAGTGTTCCTTTTTGTGGTAGACTTGTCTGGTGCGTTTTAGGACTGCGGCAAAATCCCGCAGCCTTCCATCTTGATAAAGGAGGCTCCTTCCCTATGATCGGATCCTTTCTGACGGTGGGCCGTCAGATCATTACGCTGTACCTGCTGATGGCCGCGGGCTACGTGCTAGGCAAGGTCAAGCTCATCGACGACCGCGGCTCCCTGTGCATGAGCAATCTGGTGATGTACGTCGTCTCCCCCTGCATGATGCTGGTGGCGTTCCAGCGCCCGCTGGAGCGTGAGCTGCTCCACGAATTTGCCATCATGCTGGGCGTGGCGCTGCTGCTCCACGCCGCCTTCATCGTGCTGTCCCGTCTTCTGATCCGGGAGAAGGACGCCCACCGCCGGAGCCTGCTGCTGTTCGGGTCCGTATTCACCAACTGCGGCTTCATGGGCTACCCCCTGATGGCGGCGCTGTTC
>ERZ1106943.3777-NODE-3777-length-11108-cov-3.303447_pt1 | contig 11108 bp, 10 predicted proteins | sample MGYA00403671_ERZ1106943 | MGnify/ENA primary metagenome ERZ1106943 (study PRJEB35170, sample SAMEA104062427) | human gut metagenome | biome: human gut; feature: human-associated habitat; material: faeces | place: Denmark | collected 2012-06-14 ...
CGGTAAAGGGTGTTGGTAGCTTTATCAGTAAACTTATGCCGTGGAACTGGGGTAAGAGTTCAAGCGACAGCGGCTCCAAGAAGAAAGGCATCGGCTCTTGGAAAATCTGGCCTTGGAACTGGGGCCGTGCTAAGGGTGACAAGCATATCGACCAAGCAGCTCCGTACAATGTTGACGAAGAGGGCGAAGAGATTATCGTTCGTAACCCCGCAAAGGGACGGATGACCTATCTTGAAAAAGGCGACGGCGTTATTCCTGCCAAAACCACCGAGAATCTGATGGAAATCGGCAAAGATCCGAATGGCTGGCTTGTCAAACTACTGAAAAAAACACCCGGCTTCCAAAAGCTGTCGGATTTCATGTTCGATAATATGTCCTTGGACAAGCTCAAAAATGCGAACACAAAGGGCGATATACTCTCCATCACGAAGGATATTGCAAACAGTCAGATGAAGAGACTTCGCTCCAAGTTTGAAGCCGCATGGAAAGAGTTGGCAGGAGATGCAGGTCTATCCGAAGAGCAGATCAACAGCATTAGCGGCACCATCTTTGACCGGATGGGCAGCATGATCACTAATACGATGGACGCTGCCATGGGTAACAAAGACCTGACGAACGACCAAATCAAAGAATTGTGTGCGAATATGTTCCAGCGCATGGGATATATTTACGAGAATGGATGGGACAACCTCTATTCCCTGTCTCCTGATATGCCGAAAGACGTATCCGAGAAGCTCCACACTCTTTTTGATAAAATTTCGTCCAATTACAATTCCGACACCGATTCTGTCAATAAGGTTTTGGCAGATAAAATCGGGACTGTTACCAATACCATGCAGACCACGTCGGCTTCTGGTTCTTCTGGTGGCTATTATGGTAATACAATGGATGCCAATGTTGGGCCCACTGCATCGTTCAGTTTTAACAAAGTCAAGGAGACTATCAAGGATCTTTTCGAGAAGTTCTCCAACAGTAAGCTTGGGGCATGGCTGAACAAGCACTCTCTTGGTTCTACTGTGGATAAGCTGACGAAATACAATAGTTCTAGTGACCCGAACATGGTTCAAAAGGCGCTGCATCTGCTTACTCATCCGACAGAACTGATTGCTTCGGCAGTCGAAAGTGCAGTCAAGACCGGTAAGAAAGTCACTTGGGCAGTCACTCATCCGAAGGAAGCAGCTCAAGAGATCGCGTCGGCGGCCAAGGATGCATATGCCAAGGGCAAGGAAGTTGCGTCCAATGTAAAGGACGCAGTCACTCACCCGAAAGAGACCGCTGAAAAGATTGTTGACAAAGTAAAAGAAACTTACAGCAATGTTAAGGAGGCCGTCTCTGAGAAGATTGATTCCGCAAAGAATTGGATCAAAGACAAAGCCGATAAAATTACCGGTAAGAAAGCTGCCGGTTCTCGTAGCATTGGTAAGTCTGGTACTTATAATGTTGATGAGAAAGGTCCCGAGCTTATTGTTCGTCAGCCTGAAGCTGGGCGGTACACCTATCTTGAGACCGGTGACGGTGTTGTTCCTGCGGACATTACATCTAAGCTCTTTGATTTGGGCGGCAATCCTGACGCATGGTTTCAGAAGCAGCTTGCTAAAAACGGCGGTTTGACTGCAACTATTCAGAGTCACGATTCTAAGCCGTCTATTAGTATCGGTGATATTTATGTCCAGAAGCCAATCGGCGATGTCGATGGTCTGGCTCGTGAAATCGTTCAGGGTCTGCCCAATGCAATTTATCAAGAATGCAGCAAACGATAAGGAGGTGTGTTGAATGACTGATTCGAGAAAAGCTGTCAGCGAGCTGGCGAAGATGATTTGTGAAGCCGCTAAACGTGTTGTAGAAGATGCGTCGTTTGATAAAACCTTCTTTGGAGTTGTAACTGGTACTAACAACGGAAAATATATCGTAATCTCAGCCGGACAAGAGTATTCTATTAAATCCAGTCTATTTTTTACGGTCGGAGAACGTGTTGCGATAACCGCTGTTCAGAACAACTACAATACACTGATTCTTCGTAAACTTTAAGCCGCATAATGCAGGTAGTTCCGCCAGTGACGGATAACCCTGCAAGTGTGGCCTTTTATTTTTATAGGAGGTGAATGCCTTGGCGAAACCTATATTATCTCCCATCTCTGTTTTTGATGCGGCTGAAGGCACCACCGCATATTTCAAGGTAGCTGGCGCAGTAGTCGGCAAAGATACGGTTTTTTATCTATACGAAATATACGATAGTATGACAAACTTGTTGGTGTGTACTAAATCCAATCAATGTAGAAACTATTCTGCCGATTTCGGCTATTCTTATACGATTGTTCCGGATACAGCCCTTATCAATCAGTCTCGCAACTATACGATTCGTGTAAAGATTAGGCTTCCCGGTGAAAGTGATTATGGCGAGTTTAGTGATCCGGCAATTCTTTGGTGTAAAGAGAGACCAGTCCTTAGTTTTGATGGTTTGAACTCTGATTCAGAAAATCTAATCCCCACATCCTCAATTATATTCTTGCTGAAATATCAGTATATAACGGTTCAGGGAGAAACTTTAAGCATCTATCAATATCATCTCTATGATGCTTCTAGGAATTTGATCGATGAGTCTGCTGTATTTTATGGTTCAGTTGGGTCGTCATTTACGGTGAATGGCCTAGATAATCGCACTGTATTTTATATTAGAGGAACCGGCACGACACGCAATGGATACTCGTTGGATACTGGTTTTGTTCAGTTTGAAACGAAGTATTATGCAAGTGCTGAGGGAGGCACATTCCTTCAATGCCAGAATAAACTTAACGATGGATATGTTTCGATTTCAAGTCATCTTGCCGATATTTCCGGAATAACAACAGATCAGATTTCATACATTTCGTCTTCTGGCGGCTACGCTGTAGACTTAACACATGGCGAAAAAATCATATTTGATATTCCGTACCAGATGGATTTTTATAATGTCAAAGATTATACAATGGCGTTCAAAGTTCGCCCCATCATTCAAAAAGATATTATTAAATTTACATTTGACCAAGACGGAATGATTTATAACGGGACTATCTCTACTAATGTCAGAGCGTTCACTCGACTTGCATGGGAAACTTATCTTCCTAATTCGACAGAGTGTTTTTATTCGATGCTAAAAATTGTTCGTGAGGATGGTGGATTTGCATATTCTGATGTTTATTTTATCGACAGCAATTATATCAGTCCGACAGATTCAGACGTTATAATTTCTCTTCAACATAAAAACAACGCTTACGATATTTCAATCAAGGAGGTGGAAAATTGAATATTTTAGGTTACGATTTATTCGGAATCGGCAGTGACACCGCCTCTTGTGCAGGAAACCCTTCTTTGGCCAATATTGTAATTCAGAATGGAGTTTTTGACGGTGTTTATCTCTCTGCTTCCCCAGATGAATTTTCCACCTTTTATGACTCCGGAATGAAGTGGACAGAAGATACTTTGCTCTATGCCGACTTCAATCGAAAGACGTTGGGCGGTTCCAACTTCGAGTATGGCTCTGACCTATATGAGATAAAACTGAAGCGTCGGGAAATTGGCGCAGACCAAAAGCCGTGGGTCTTACTATATGAGCAGCTCGCAGGACATGGAAACATCAACTTCGTCTACAATGATTATTTCGCGCGTGGCAGAGAGACAGAATATGAGTATGCTCTTGTTCCTGTCCTTAGTGATGGAACCGAGTTGCCTTATATTAAGACAACTATCAAAAGTATTTTTTATGGTGCTGTTATAACAGACGGAGCTACGAGTTATCATATCTTGTTAGACCCCTCGATTACAGAAACAGACCGTAACCGCCAGTCATCTGTAGTCACAACATTGAATCGTAAATATCCGTTTATATTTTTCGGCGGAGAGTCAAACTATACTTCAGGCTCTTTTTCCGGCACTGCTATTCGTTATCTGGAAAACGATAAATTTGATGTGGCACACAGTCATTGGTATCGTGAGGACATGATTGATTGGCTCACAAACGGCAGTCCTAAGATTTTGAAAATCGAAGATGGCCGTATCTGGATGGTTGTTGTCAGCAGCGATGTTAAAGCTTCGAACTCAGAGCATCCTGACAAAGTCACATTGAGTTTTGATTTCACTGAAGTCGGAAACGTAAACAGTAACGATGATATGCTAAATAACGGATTTGTCAATGTCGCAACCAGCAAGAATGGTGAGGAGACATATACCATTACGAACAATTTCTATTATGTAAACTCTACAAATACTTCTACGGTTATTATAGAAGGACGGCCATATACGGCCACCTTGTCTTCTGTTACAGATTACGAAATCAGTGGCGTTGTTGTTTTTATGGGCGGACTAAATATTACGAATACTGCCTATATCAAGAGCACCGATGCAGAGACAAAGAAAGTTTCGCACACGATCAATATTCCTTCTGTTAATGGCAACATCACCATTATTGCTTCTGCAACACGGGTGCGCATTGTAGCTCAAAGCTTTAGCTTGATCGAAAGCAAGTTTACTGTTAGTGTCGGCAACAATCATAAGCTGGAGTACACTACTTATCCGACTGGAGCGTCTCAAAATGTTGTTACATGGAAGAGTGATAATACAAAGATTGCCACTGTTAGTAACGCGGGCGTTGTTGAGGGTGTTTCCCCGGGAACCACAAAGATCACCGCAGTCATGGATGGATTGATTGCTACTTGCTCTGTTGTGGTTACTGCATCTTAAAATTGACGGAGGTGTACTATGAAAAATTATACCCCGTCAAAAGCGGAATTCGCTTTACTCAAAACAAGCGTCAAACATTTATATTGTAAAATTGAGCTGCTGGATATTGATATGAGCCTTTTAAATTCCCTTGAAGGGCTGGCTATGGATGGTTCGATTTCTATTGACGCTGACTCGAATGCACGCCGGACATTTTCAGCCTCGATTTATCTAGAAGGAGATAAAGATATTTCCTCAATGCTTGGAGAAGAGTAGGCTAATAAATATGTGCGGCTATACATTGGAATGAAGTCTGCAAGCAGTAAATTATACTGGTATTCTCAAGGCGTCTATGCGTTCAATCAAAACGGATTTCGGTATAGCGCTACAGAACACACACTTTCTATATCATGTGTCGATCTCGTGGCAAAATTGGACGGAACTCTTGGCGGGACATTGACGGGACAGAAGACTAAAATTCCGACCGGCGCTGATATTGGTAATGCAATCGCCCAGACTTTTCGCCTGAGTGGAATGACAGACTGTGTTGTTGGATATTGGAATCGAAGTGTCCCATATGACCTCGAATATGATACTGGTGCGACTATCTGGCAAGTCCTTACTGAACTCCGCGACCTATATTATCCGTTTGAAATGTATTTTGACGGCACGACGTTTATCTGCTCTGAAATTCCTACAGGATACGATGCATTGACCGTGATGAGCTCGTCTGATTTTGAAGATTTGGTCATCTCTGAAGACTGTACTTGTGATTATAGTCAGATTCGGAACTGCGTCGAGCTGTGGGGTGCTTCACTCGAATACGACGCTTTTTCAGCAAAAGATAAAACAACATTCTCTGTTACCGGAGACACAACAACGGTCACGGCGAATGCCACCTTTACATCAATGGAGGACTCCCCTTCTGAGCTGACTGTCGCGTTTACCACTCCGACTGAAGGATTAAAGAAAACCGTGAAAGTTCTTGTTTCACTACGGCTGACGGTGCAGTCTCCTGACTCAAATGGTGACGTAACGACAAGCACAAAAACAGTAACGTATGGGCCTTATGACTTGTATGCTCGTAATGTTGATGAACAAGGAAATGACGTTCTTGTAGACGGAACAACCATCCCAAACGATACAATGATTGTCATCAAGTATGATTCTAACACTAAGCACTTTTATTATCAAGGAGAACAGCAGATCCATGTTATGGTCAAGCTTGTTGATAAAGAGCCCACCGAAGCAGAAAAAGAAAAGGACAAGAAAACTGAGAACTGTAAATATATCCGATATGTATGTTTGTCTAACGCGGCGGATGTAAATTGGATAAATGGCTCTCGATTTACGATTGAAAAACTTGGGCGTCGAAACGAAGTCTTGAGCGGTGAGGAGTACGAAAACTATACGACAAATGAGTCCGCCATGAACTGTGCTGAATATAAGCACTGGACTCTGAGCCGTCTAACCGATAGTGTTACTGTGGAATGCGTACTGATTCCGTGGCTTGATGTCAATCAGAAGCTTTCGTATACACCGAAATATATCAACACAGGAAATCAGCCTGTGGATTTTATAATCAAAAAGATAGATATTTCACTTGGAGAAGGCACGATGACAATCACAATGAGTCGTTATTGGCCTTATTATCCGTATATTGTGAAAAATAAATATTGATTGGAGGGAAAATTTTGAGTGATTGGATTTTAAACGAAAATGGCAAGTATGCCGACCTCGAATACACAAACTTCCCTGCAAGTTGTGACAATTAGACCAACTCCGAAGATGTGTCATCGAGTTTGATCGGCGCGGCGAATCAGTACCGTACTGCAATGGAAAATGGAAGTTATCTCAATGCACAGGCGATACTAAATTCAAATCCCCGGCTTCGAAATATATTGATCAATGCAGATACAATCAATCGCTTGAAGCACGCCATCATGGCACTTGAGCGAATGTTTACGAGTTCCATTAATTCTTATGTTAAAAGCTTTACAGATGCGGCCAAAAGTAGCGCTGACAAAGCAAAAGAATCCGAGTCTATTGCTAAAGCGAGCAGCGATATTGCAAGCCAGAAGCGTGATGAAAGTATGCAATTGGTCGAAGATTTGCGAACGCTAAAGGGAACTCTGCCCACCGACTTCTCCGACTATGTTGAAGATATTGCTGATGCTAGAAATTACATCGACACACAGGTGACGGAGCACAACACTTCTGCATCGTCTCATCCCGACATTCGTGATACTTTGATTACGCTTAAAGGGAGAGTCGATGGACACACTCATGACGCAGGCGATATTCAAAGCGGTCAGATTCCCATTGCCCGAGGTGGTACTGGTGCTACGACTGCCACCGAAGCATGTATCAATATCGGCGCACTTCCATCAAGTGGCGGTGTTATGAAAGGTACACTGTTTTTTGGGTCTATTAATTATTATGTCAACAACTATGGTGTAGCTGTTTTTAGTAAAGCATACGGCGCTGTTTACAATGACTACGCAGAGCTTTTCCCGCGTGGTAGCGCGACTCAGCCGGGCGATATTATTGCTCTTGATACAGATAGCCAAATAGAGCGGTATGTCCGGGCTGATGATACATCTAAGCGAGTGGTTGGCGTTCACACAGATGAGTACGCGATGCTCATTGGCGGAGATTTGCCGAATAATGGTACTTCTTTGGACGACTATAATATAGATAAATATATTCCCGTATCTCTTGCTGGCCGTGTGCGTGTACGAGTGATTGGTAAGATCAAAACTGGCGATTTGATTGTTCCTTCTAAGGTTCCGGGGATTGGCCGCGCCGTTGAAGATGAAGAAGTCGTTTCGCCAGATATTGTTGTCGGTTATGCAGTCGAGGGCGATGATTTATTCTGCGAGCGTCGTATTCGTGTGCGAGTAAAGGGGTGATCATATGGCAGAACGAAATGAACTGATTAGTGCTTCCGACTTTACTTCTTTGAAAAAACTCGTCAATGCAGAAATTGCTCGACGCTCTAATTCCAATAGTACCGGCTCTCTTTCTACATACAATGGAAGTACATAGCAATTTTCTGAAACTCCAGCAAACGGAAAGCTCATTACATACGAGCACATTCAGAAAATAGCAACCCCTCTGAACGCTATCGACGGAACTACCACTATTCCAGCAAGAGAATCATTGGTCGATGCGGCCACACTAAAGAATCTCTTGGTTAAGGTCAATGATCTTTCTTCGAAACCGGCTACCGGTTCTTCAACCGGGTGTAAATCAAGCTGCAGTGGACTATGCTCTTCCGCTTGTTATTCCGGGTGTTCTGGTTGTAGTGGAAGTTGTTCTGGGACTTGTAGCGGTGATTGTGATGGTGGTTGCAGAGGTGATTGTGATGGATGTAGCGGAGGCTGTGAGGGATGCTCTGGAGACTGTAAGGGAATGTGTCAAGGAAGTTGCTATGGATGTTCTGGCGGTTGCGAGGGATGGTGCAAAGGGAGTTGTGGAATCAAATCCAATTAAGGAGGGATAAAATGGAAAGAAATAAAACTGTTTTTATAAAATGCCCTTCTACGGATTCCGAATATAAAAAGAATCTTGTGCTTTTTAATTTTCTTCGAATGATGCCGATTCCAGAAGGCGGGTTTTCCATTCCCTATGAATCAAATCATCAAAAATTCACCTTCCAATTTTGGATTGGATATTTGTCTTGTCTTCAGAACCCAAGTCTAGAGGAATATTCATTTTCTCGGTGGCTGAATTATGTAAAATCCATTGTTAACCTTATATCAAAAAGCTGTGATTATTCTTTGACCACCTCTGAGAGGATTCTATATTCTTATGCCATCGCCGTCCGTGTATATCCCAGTGTACAAAAATGCATTGCTAATACCAATATAATCTCTGACAGCAAACTAGAAAAAATTCTTAGCGTACCGCTTGAAAGCGACGAGCAAAAGTGGGCTATGTATATCGTGGCAAACACGGTTTTGGCTTCACTTGAACTTGAGGAAAATTTTCGAGTACATTATTTTATTGAATTTATGAGTAAGATACGAGACCTCGAAAATGAGTTTCCCGAGCTCGAAAAGAAGTTTGATAATTATCGTATAGGAAAGGGGCTATATGAAGAAGATTCTTAAATTAAACGAGAAGGATTCTATGTTGATTGAACGACTGTTTTATACAAACAAGAGCTACGAGTCTCTGCTCTCGGTCATCTCAAGGAAATATTTTGAGGAAAATTCTAGCGACTACCGCGAGATGATTGAATATTACCGTTCGCTTTATCAAAAAGCAAACATCGAGTTTACATATGCAAAAAATACATTGCTTGAGAGTTTGCTTGGGTTTATTCCTTCTTATTACGAATTTGATTTTTATAAGCAGGAGGTGGCGTGTGAATGGTAAGCAGTTTTACCCCCACAGACGACTATGCCGAACGCATTCGTAAGCTTTTTCCTTCTACTAACGGATACAACGAGCAAACCGCCCGCAATATAACATTCCAGGTGACAGGAAGCTGCAATTTGAGATGCTCTTATTGTTACGAACATTGCAAAAGTTGTTCCGTAATGACACTTGATACGGGAAAGAAAATTATTGATTGCTTACTCGACTTATATGAGCGCAACGAAGGAGATTTTATTACACAGAGAACAAAAGCTCTTGTTTTAGATTTTATCGGTGGCGAGCCACTACTGGAAGCCAACCTGATTGAGCGGATCTGTGACTATTTTTATGAACAATGTTGGTTGCGAAAAAATCCGCTGGCTGTTATGTCTCGCATCAGTTTTACCACGAATGGACAAGCATGGTTTACACCCGAGGCCCAACATCTTATCAAAAAGTATCATGATGTTATGGGTGTCACCGTTTCCATTGATGGAATCCAAGAGTTACATGACGCTTTCCGTGTTGACGTAAATGGTGTCGGCTCGTTTTCCAAAGCATATGCGGCATTTCAGGATGCGAAAAAGTATGGTTGGTATAATTCGAAAATGACATTTGTTCCTGATTCTGTTAAGTATATTTATCCCAGCGTAAAAATGATGATTAACGAGGGCTGTAAAATCATTCATTGTAATTTTGCGTATGAGCCAGTCTATACAAAAGCAGACGCTTCGAATATTTATTTCGCGCTAAAAGAACTGTCTGATTGGCTCATCGAGAACAAGAGCGACGTTTATATTACAATGTTGAATGACGACGTTGGGCACCCTATGGCTCCGGGTGACAACCATAATTACTGTGGCGGCACTGGTTCTATGCTTTCTTTTGCTCCTGATGGTAAAGCTTATCCGTGTATTCGGTATGCTCCTATTTCGGTCGGTAAAGAAAAGGCTGCGCCGATGTGTCTTGGCGATTGCTTTGATGGACTGTATAAGACAAAACACCAGCAAGATATAAAGACCATGCTGGACGCCATCACACGCGAAAGTCAGTCAACAAAGGAGTGCTTCGAGTGCCCAGTGGCGATGGGCTGTGGCGGTTGTTCTGGTTATAACTACGAATGTTTCGGTACTCCGAATCATCGCAGTACCAATATTTGTTATGCACACAAGGGTCGCGTTTTAGCGTCCTACTATTATGCAAACAAGAGGTTTATCAAACTTGGAGACACCGAACCCCGCCCCATTTATATGCCCTACGATGAGGTTGTGGATATTATTGGAGCTGAGGCCGCAACCGAGGTTTTTGAACTTCAGAAAATGGCTATTGCAAAACTACAGAAAGGAGGAGTTGAATGATCACTACACCAGAAGAGTATATGAATCGACTCGCTAATATTCAAAATCAGGGTGGAGTGTCTGTTGCTACTATCGATCCTCAAAATGAACCGCATTTTATAATCGACGCGGATACCCGTGTTATCACGGTTCCTTCTGCGTTTACTTTTTTGGGCCTTAAAGGCGACCATAATGCAGAGACTATTTATTTCGAGATCGACCGGTATTTCGACGACCACGACCTGAGTGAAGAGACATGTATCGTTCAGTATAAAATCGTGGACACTGTTGGTATGGAGATCAGCGAGGGTTTCTTTCATGTGACACAGATTGATCTGGATTCTACCCCGGGCAAGATTATTTTCGGGTGGACTATTCGCAATACGGTCACCGCAACTGCCGCGAACGTGTATTTTTCTGTACGATTCTATAGCGTTGAAACCCTCTCATCTACTCTTACGACTTTTAAATACAACTTCAATACGTTGGAAGCGATGCTTCCCGTTCTTGACACGCTCAATACAAGCAATATCGCCCCTACCTATAAGGCTGAGGAAGTTGAAACACTGACTACCAAATTCGACGATGCGGTAAAGACCGCGCAGGCAAGCGCCGATACGGCACAGACATATTCTGGAATCGCTTCGGTGAACGCTACGCTGGCAATCAACGCTGCAAAAAAAGCAGACCAAACAATTGCTACAAAGGGAT
>ERZ1106943.3782-NODE-3782-length-11094-cov-2.209802_pt1 | contig 11094 bp, 8 predicted proteins | sample MGYA00403671_ERZ1106943 | MGnify/ENA primary metagenome ERZ1106943 (study PRJEB35170, sample SAMEA104062427) | human gut metagenome | biome: human gut; feature: human-associated habitat; material: faeces | place: Denmark | collected 2012-06-14 ...
ACGCGGCCGCCGCCGCGGTGCGCGCGCTGGCGGCGAACGGTGCGGCCGTCAATGTGACGGCGGTCGTCCCGATCTGCGAAAACCGCATTTCAGACGCGAGCATGCTGCCCGGCGACGTCATCACCAGCTTCTCCGGCCAGACGATCGAGATCCTGAACGCCGATGCCGAGGGGCGGCTGATCCTGGCCGATGCCCTCGCGTGGGCCGCGGAGAAGGAGGGCTGCACGCATCTGGTGGACATCGCAACGCTGACCGGCGCGATCTGGTCGATGCTCGGCTTTGTGACGACCGGCGTGATGGCCAGTGACGACGGCTTTTACGACTGCCTTACGCGCGCGGCTGCGCGCTCCGGCGAAAAATTCTGGCGCATGCCGGACGATGCGGAATATGAAAAACTCATTGAGAGCGACTATGCGGATGTCCGCAACACCAGCAAGGACGGCTGCGGCGCGATCACGGCCGGGCTGTTCCTGAAAAAATTCACGGCCAAACGGCCCTGGCTGCATCTGGACATCGCCGGGACGGCCGACAATACCGGCATCGTCTGGCAGCATCAGGTTCCCGGCGCGACCGGGACTGCCGTCAGTACGCTCTATCATCTTTCCCAGGTGCTTTTTGAAACGAAGGAGGAACCGGCATGCATACATCCCTGATCGAAGCTTGTGCAGACTCTTACGCCTCCTGCCGGGCGGCGTATCGCGGCGGCGCGGACCGTCTGGAGCTGTGCGCGCATCTTGTTATCGGCGGCACCACGCCGACTGCGCTGTTCCGGCAGGTGCAGCGCGATATCCCGGTCAAGACCAACGTCCTGATCCGCCCGCGCTTCGGCGATTTTCTTTACAGCAAGGAAGAACTGGAGCAGATGTGCGAGGAGATCCGGATGTACCGCGAACTTGGCGCGAACGGCGTTGTGATCGGCGCGCTGACGCCGGACGGCGATCTGGACATACAAAGCATGCGCCGGATGATGGACTGCGCAGGTGGGATGGATGTGACACTGCACCGCGCGTTCGACATGACACGCGACCCAATGCGGACGCTGGAGGACGCAATTCAACTCGGCTGCAAAACCATTCTCACGTCCGGACAGCAGAAGGACGCGCTGACCGGCGTGGAACTTCTGCGGGAACTGTATGACAGAGCGAACGGAAGAATCGATATTATGGCTGGCTGCGGTGTGAAAAAATGGAATATTCAGGAAATTCATGACCGCGCGGGCCTTGTGGTGTTCCATACGACCGGGCGCAAAGACGCGCTCGACAGCGGCATGCGCTACCGCAAGCAGACCGTGGCGATGGGGCTGCCGTCTTTGTCCGAGTATGAGATCTGGCAGACGGATGAAGAGGAATTCCGTGCTTGCGCCGAGATTGTCCACAGCTTCGCAGGAGCGGGCACATGAGACTTTCAGATGGAGAACTGCGCTGGATGCAGGCGCGGCTGGCACAGCGGTACGCAGCGGCAGGCCGCGATGCGCAGGAAAAGCTGGAGCGGCAGCTTGCGGTGCTTGCGCCTGACCAGGCGCTTCTGACAAGCTGGTGCTATGCTGCAAGTCCACTTAGCGACTGGGCAAATTACGATTTCTCTCTTTTTAGGTCCTGCGCGGCGCACGCGCTGCATTTATGGGAACAGTCGCCAAGTGTTCGTGCGCTTCCGGAGCAGCTGTTTCTCAATTATGTCCTCCATCCGCGCGTCAATGAGGAGGAACTCTGCGATTGCAGAGGCGTTTTTTACGCGCAGCTGGCAGAAAGAATCCAAGGCCTTTCTGCATGTGAGGCGATTCTTGCAATCAATGCCTGGAATGCGGAGCAGGTCTGCTACCGCTCGACGGACGGGCGAACCATCAGTGCGCTGGGCGCGCAGCGCTCAGGCTTTGGGCGCTGCGGCGAGGAATCCACGTTCGCGGTCAACGCGCTGCGAGCAGCCGGGATTCCGGCGCGGCAGGTGTATACGCCCCGCTGGGCGCATACGGATGACAATCATGCTTGGGTGGAAGCATGGGCGGATGGACATTGGTATTTCTTCGGAGCCTGTGAACCGGAACCGGTTTTGAACTTGGGATGGTTTAATTCCCCTGCCAGTCGGGGAATGTTGATGCATACCAAGGTTTTCGGACGTTACAACGGTCCGGAAGAGATCATGCTTGAGACACCGAATTATACGGAAATCAATGTAACGGAGAATTATGCTCCAATCGCAAAAGCGTTGGTAACGGTGAAAGATAGGAATGGACAACCTGTCACCGGAGCAAGAGTGGAGTTTAAAGTATATAACTATGCGGAGTTCTATACAGTGGCTACTAAATATACTGATGCCAGTGGTCAAGTGTCATTAACGGCCGGTAAGGGAGATATGTTGGTATGGGCTTCCGATAAAGGGACATTCGGCTTTTCCAAGCTATCCTTCAGCAAGCAACCGGAATTGACATTGACACTTGATAAGAAGGAAGGAGATATATTTGAAGAGGATATTGATATCGTTCCTCCTGTTGAGAATCCTATTTTACCGGAAGTAACGCCAGAGCAGCGGGCGGAGAATGACCGGAGAATGATGCAGGAGGATTCGATTCGCAATGCTTATGTCGCTACTTTCCCGACTGCGGAACAAGCTGATTCCATTATAGCCTGTTTGAAGGGAAAATCAGGTTCGTTTGTAAGGAAGGCACTGGCTTCTTTCTTAGTGGAATCAAGAGGAAATCATGATGTATTGGTTCGTTTTCTGAATGAGGCAGACCGACAGGGAAAATTAATGAAAGGAGCGGCTTTGCTGTCTGTGCTTACTAAAAAAGATCTTCGTGATGTACCTTATGAAGTATTGATTGATCATTTATTGAATACGAAAGATGTTCCTAACTATTTATATGATTGTGTTATACCCTCCTTGCGCTGTATGGATGCTTCGGTTGGAGATATTTATGACATACTTGCTCCCCGTATTTCGACGGAGTCACTGACGCCTTATAAATCGTTCTTTCAGTCTAAGTTCTCCGAAACGGAAATAGATACCTTTCGAAATCATCCGCAAGCTTTAGTTGAATGGGTAAACCGTAATATTACGATTGATGAGGAAAATAACTTCCTGCGTATTCCTATTTCTCCGGAAGGGGTTTGGCGTGCGAAGGTGGCGGATTCATTTTCACGGGATATTTTCTTTGTGGCTTTGGCGCGTAGCCTGAATATTGCTGCTGATATGAGAAAGATGGATGGACGCATAAGCTATATGGATCCTGAAAAGGATGAATGGGGGGATAATAGATATGTGGAAGTTGATTTCGATAAACAAGAAGAAGTGGAGGCATCCAGAGGCATTTATCGTTTTTATGAGGACGGTAAGGCAATTGCTCGTGATGATAAGAGAGTAAAGTATTATAATAAGTTTACCATTTCCAGATTGCGGGAGGGCAGACCAGAATTGATTAGCTGTGACGAAGAACATCCCGAATTGCGATATATAGGGACATTGGATACCGGATATTACTTGTTGGTTACTGGCACAAGGCTTGCTGATGGAGGTGTGTTGGCGAGATTATCTTCTTTTGTGTTGCCGGCACAAAAAGACGAATTTAGACCTGTAGCGACCAAAGTACCTTATCATTTGCGTGAATCCGGAGAAAAAGTGGCTGTTATCGGTAATTTCAATTCCGAATCGCTTTTTGCACCGGTGGAGGGAATAGGAGAGAAAGTGATATCTTTGTCAAAACAGAGTATTCTGCAAACCTGTGGGCGTGGCTATTTTGTAGTAGCTGTGCTTGGAGTAGGGCAGGAACCTACCAATCATGCGCTAAGAGATATAGCCGCTTTGGGCAATGATTTCGAACAATGGGGGCGTAAGATGGTCTTTCTTTTCCCTTCGGAAGAACAATACAAAAAATTTAATGCCGATGAATTTAAAGGACTTCCGTCTACCATTACTTACGGTATTGATACTGATGATAGCATTCGGAAAGAAATTGTGCAAGCGATGAATTTGAATAACTCCATTCTGCCAGTGTTTATTATTGCAGATACATTTAATAGGGTAGTCTTTGTTTCTCAAGGATATACAATAGGTTTAGGTGAGCAATTGATGAAAGTTGTACATGGCTTGTAGGAAAGAATCTATATGAATAATCGTTAATTCTTGTCCTTAATGCGTTTTTTCGGAAAAGAATGATTACGTTTGCAGCAAATTATGGCTAAATATATTTTTTGCATATTAGCATGCGCATTTCTAGTATTGGGATTTAGTAATGTTTCCGATAAAGAATTGCAGGGATTTCAGAAAGAAACAGGAATCTCGGCTAATGATATGCAATATAAAGCAGAGTCATGTTGCCGCGTTTCTTCTGCCGGCTTTGACAAGTCGGGCAAAGATTCTCGTTCACAGTTTGTTGACGAAACATCCAATTGTAAAGTTAGTGACTGCATTTTTGACAATATCTCTTTTCCGAGAAGCATTGTTCCTTTCAAGAACCTGAAGTTCAATACCAATACTGTGATTATACAGATATTGAGCTCTCTGAATGTTCTGCTTCCGGAGAATCGTTTGGGTCATACCGACCTTGATGTTAATTACACTAAATATTCGTGTAAGTATTACGTTTACACATTGGCGCATATTCTTATTTAGGCTCTACTCTTGTCTTTGGGTAGGGTGAGGTGTGCCTGTTATTCTGATCCCCTCTGCCACTTTTTCCTTTATTTTATTTATTATCTATTTTATTCATGTCAACATGGAAAACAAAGAATGTATTTCCTGTGACTTGGAACAAAAGACGGGTATTAATGTGTCTTATTGCTACCAGTGTGGTAAGTGTACGGCCGGATGTGTGCTGTCAGAGGAGATGGATTATGCTCCCAGCTATATTCTCCGGTTGTTGCAGACAAAAAATGCTCAAAATGACCGTCGTGTGTTAAGTTCCAATGCCATCTGGATTTGCTTGAATTGCGAAAACTGTATTGCGAGGTGCCCTAAAGAGATCAACATTTCCAAAGTGATGGACTATCTGCGTGAGAGATCCCGTAAAGAAAGATGCATCCATAAAGAATCACGTCCTGTCGTAGCTTTTCACTCCGCTTTTCTCGAATCAGTGAAAAGAACGGGAAGGCTCTACGAAGTCGGATTAGTTGCAGGGTTTAAAGCCCGTACCTTACGTTTGACACAGGATTTGAATGTGGCCCCTGTAATGTTCGTCAAAGGGAAGCTCAACCTTTTTCCGGAACGGGTAAAAGATGAGAATAAGATCAAAAAGATATTTGCACAAACCATTGAAAAGACTCAAAAGTAGCTATGAAAATCGGTTTCTATCCGGGATGTTCGCTAAACGGAACTTCTCGTGAATACAATGAATCAGTCAAAGCACTGGCACAGGTGATGGGACTCGAACTGATCGAGTTGAAAGACTGGAATTGTTGCGGCGCAACGGCAGCTCACTCCATGAGTAAACAACTGTCTCTGGCCTTACCTACCCGTGTGTTGGCTTTGGCAGAACAACAGGGATTTCAAGAAATCGTTGTCCCCTGCGCTTCCTGTTACAATCGTTTGAGTGTTGCTCAATATGAATTATTGAACAATGAAGTATTGAAGGATGAAATACTGACTACAGTTGGAATGCGCTACCTCGGTAATGTGAAAATATTGAATGTCATCCAGATGATAGAGAAATATATGTTGGATGCATTAAAAGAGAAGATAGTACGTCCTTTTGCTCATCAAGTGGCTTGTTACTATGGCTGCTTGTTGGTGCGTCCCCATAAAATATTAAACTTCGACCGTCTGGAAGATCCGCAAAGCATGGACAAAATCATGTCTCTGATTGGTGCCACTCCTATTGACTGGGCTTTCAAAACGGAGTGTTGCGGTGCGGGCTTGTCCGTTTCTCGCACAGACCTTGTAGGACGTCTCTCGGGAAATATTCTGAAAGATGCTGACGACCGGGGAGCGGAAGCTGTGATTGTGGCTTGTCCGATGTGTCATTCTAATTTGGATATGCGTCGCCCTGCTATTAACCACTATCTGGCAAAAACTGTTACCATACCGGTTCTTTATATCACACAGGCTATCGGACTGGCTGTCGGACTGACTCCCAAGGAATTGGGACTGGGACGTCATTTTGTAGCTGTAAATTTGAAGGAGGCGGAAGTATGTCTAAAATAGGAGTTTTTATCTGCCATTGCGGTGAAAATATCAGTGCAACTGTCGACTGCGAAAAAGTGGCCGAGGCGGCAAAAGAAATGGAAGGCGTTGCCTATGCCATTGATTATAAATATATGTGTTCCGATCCGGGACAGACATTGATTAAGAACGCCATTAAAGAATATGGATTGGATGGCGTTGTCGTTGCTGCCTGTTCTCCGCGAATGCATGAACCTACCTTTCGGAGAGCATGTGCGGAAGCCGGATTGAATCCTTATCTGTGCGAGATAGCTAATATTCGTGAGCATTGCTCTTGGGTACATGAGAAAGGGGAGGCAACTACCCGTAAGGCTGTCGATATTGTCAAAAGTCTGGTTGAAAAGGTAAAGCGGAATCATCCTTTGGTTCCCATTCAGGTTCCTATCACCAAAAAAGCACTGGTGATTGGAGGAGGAATTGCCGGAATTCAGGCAAGTCTGGACATCGCCAATTGCGGACATCAGGTCATTCTGGTAGAGAAAGAACCGTCCATCGGCGGACACATGTCACAGCTTTCGGAAACTTTTCCTACATTAGACTGTTCGCAGTGTATTCTTACTCCCCGAATGGTGGAAGTAGCGCAGCATCCGAATATCACTCTTTATACGTATGCCGAACTGGAGCATGTGGAAGGATTTATCGGTAATTTTAAAGCCAGTATACGCCTGAAAGCGAAGAGCATTGATGAGAAATTATGTACCGGTTGCGGACTTTGTACGACTAAATGTCCCAACAAAAAGATACCGAGCGAATTTAATGCCGGTTTGGGAATGCGTACAGCTATTTATGTTCCTTTTCCGCAAGCAGTGCCCAATAAACCGGTGATTGATAAAGAACATTGTACCCATTATCGCAATGGTAAATGCGGAGTCTGTGAAAAGCTATGCCCTACGGGGGCTATCCGTTTCGGACAAGAGGATCGTATTATCACCGAAGAAGTCGGAGCGATTGTAGTAACTACAGGATTCAATGTGTTGAATACAGACTTTTTTCCCGAATATGGATATGGGAAATATAAAGATGTCATTACCGGATTGCAGTTTGAGCGTCTGGCATCGGCTTCCGGTCCTACATTCGGAGAGATTCGCCGTCCGTCTGACGGACAGATTCCTCAAAAGATTGTATTTGTAGCCTGTGCCGGTTCCCGTGATCCGGCCAAAGGAATTCCTTATTGCTCTAAGATATGCTGTATGTACACAGCCAAACATGCGATGCTTTATCAGCACAAGGTGCATGGTGGCGAATCGTACGTGTTCTACATGGATATTCGTGCCGGAGGAAAGAATTATGAAGAATTTGTGCGCCGTGCTATTGAAGAGGATGGAGTGAATTACGTCCGTGGTCGCGTCGCCCGTATATATGAGAAGAACGGTAAATTGATTGTTAAAGGAGTAGACACCCTGTTGGGAGCATCACCTGTCGAGATAGAAGCTGACATGGTAGTGCTTGCTACAGCGGGAGTTGCCAACAAGGGAGCGGAAGAACTGGCGCAGAAGATGCACATTTCTTATGACCCTTATCAGTTCTTTGCCGAATCTCACCCCAAACTGAAACCGGTGGAAACGAATACAGCCGGAATCTATCTGGCAGGAGCTTGTCAGGCACCGAAAGATATTCCCGAAACAGTGGGAATGGCTTCGGGAGCCGCTGTGAAAGTAGCAGGATTGTTTTCACAGGCAAATCTGGTTCGTGAGCCGTTGATAGCCGTTGTCAATCGTACTGCCCCTCCGTTATTCAGCACTTGTGTTGGGTGTTTCATGTGTCAGACAGCTTGTCCTTATCAGGCCATCGAACGTGAAGAAATAAAAGACAGGAATGGAAATGTAATAAAGACCGTAGCTAAAGTAAATCCCGGACTTTGTCAGGGTTGTGGTACTTGTGTTGCTTTCTGCCGTTCCAAATCTATTGATATACAAGGATATTCTAATGAACAGGTCTATGCCGAAGTGATGGCATTGTTGAACCATTAAAAAGAGAGTAAGCTATGAACGAAAATAAGATCGAGAATAATCAGGAATTTGAACCGCGCATTGTAGCTTTTGTCTGTAATTGGTGCACGTATGCCGGGGCAGACCTGACAGGTACGAGTAGGTTGAAGTATGCGACTAATGTAGAAATTGTCCGCTTCCCCTGTACGGGAAGAATTGACTTTATGTTACTGTTGAAAGCCTTTGCCGGAGGTGCTGATGGAATTATCGTTTCGGGTTGTCATCCGAATGACTGTCATTATACATCCGGAAACTTCCATGCACGTCGTCGTTGGATTGTATTCCGCGGACTGCTCGACTTCCTGGGAATTGATGTACGTCGTATCCGTTATTCATGGGTGTCGGCGGCAGAGGGGGCCAAGTGGGCTGATCTGGTGAATGAGACAGTTGCCGGAATCCGTGAACTGGGACCTTATCTGGAGTATCAGAAAGCTTCGGACTATTTGGAAAAGGAGGCTATCTATGAGTAAACTGACAGAAAAAGCAGTTGCTTTGTTACAAGAAGGAGAAGTGAATCTTGTGATAGGCTATGAAGAAGGAAACCACGGAACACGTCCTCTCTTTTGCCGGCAGGCAGAAAATGCAGACAGGCTGATACTGGACGACCGTTGCACGAATAATATCGCAGTTTATCTGACAAAACGGGAATTAACAGGAACAGGCAAAGTGGCTATAACAGCTATGATTCCAGCATTACGGACGATTGTTCAATTAGCATTCGAAAACCAGTTGAAAGAAGATAATCTTCTGGTACTGACCGTTGACGGACATGGAGAAGTTATCCAGTTTAAAGGATTCGATGAAATAAAAACATATCTGGCAGATTTTCCCTTGACTATTAGTGAGGAAAATCTCCAACTGATTGATCGTCTGAAAAAGATGAGTCGTGAAGAGCGGTGGAAATATTGGATGGAGGAAATGTCGAAATGCATCAAATGCTATGCTTGCCGGGCTGCCTGTCCGTTGTGTTATTGCAGCCGGTGTATTGTGGAGGTCAATTGTCCGCAGTGGGTACAACCCTGGTCTGCTCCGCTGACAAATATGGAGTGGCAGATTAACCGCGTGATGCACATGGCAGGACGCTGTATCGGTTGTGGCGCTTGTAAGCAAGCCTGTCCGGTGGGTATTCCTCTTCATTTGATGACGCAAAGTATGATGAAAGACATTCAGGGCGAGTTCGGGGTTGCTCCCGGTGCTATCAATCCTGCGGGAAATGTACTTTCTACCTTCAAGGCAGAAGATAAAGAGAACTTTATACATTAAAAGAAAGTAATGGAAAATCTACATATCAGTAAAAGCAGTCTGCAAGAATGGTTTCACCAGATGGTGAAAAAGGAAATGCATATTTTTGCTCCTGTGCGTTCAGGAGATAAAGTAGACTTCAAAAGAGTGACTTCTTACGATGAGGTAGCGACGGACTATGTGCAGACTACCCAGTCGGCTAAACGCTTTGCGTTCCCGAAAACAGAAGTTCTGTTCTCTTATCAGAAAGACGGAAAAGAAGCTACTTTGCAGGAAGCGGATATTAATGCCATTCCCGAAACGATTCTCTGGAAAATCCGTCCTTGTGATGCAGCAGGGTTTGCACCCCTTTCCGGCATTTTTAATTGGGATTATAAAGATAAACTATACAATGCCCGACGGGAGAAAATGACATTAATCAGCTTCAGTTGTGCACAATGCGATGAATCATGTTTCTGTACTTCCGTTCACGGGGGGCCCGGTAATACTGCCGGCAGTGATATTCAGATTACGGAGTTGCCGGATCAGAGTGCATTGGTGGAAGTCTTGACAGCAAAAGGCAAAGCATTGGTTAAATTCTTTGTGAAAGAATATACACCTGCCGAAGAAATTGATAAGGAACAATATCTGGCATCCGTTCCCACCCGTTTCAATGTTGATAATGTACGTGAGAAGTTGGCGGGAGCATTCGACAGTCCTGTTTGGAAACAACAGTCCGAACGCTGTTTGGGATGTGGCGCATGCGCTTATGTTTGTCCAACCTGTGCCTGTTTTGATATTCAGGAAGATGCCAAAGGTTCGTCCGGTCATCGTGTCCGTTGTTGGGATTCTTGCGGCTTTTCGCTGTTTACCCTCCATACGTCCGGACATAATCCGCGCCCGACACAAAGCACCCGTTGGCGTCAGCGCATTTTGCATAAGTTCTCCTATATGCCTGAACGGATACAGGAAACCGGTTGTACCGGATGCGGGCGTTGTTCGCGTGCCTGCCCGGTAGATATGAATATACTTGAACACTTAATATCGATATCAAGCCATGAATGAGCAGTCGAATATATATCTTCCGCACCTGATGGTGATTGAGAAGATAACCCATGAAGCTCCGGGAGTCAAGACGTTCCGGTTAAAATTTAAAGACGAGAAGGAAGGAGAAGCTTTTCACTTCAAAGCCGGACAGTTCGGTGAATACTCTGCGTTTGGTGAAGGGGAGTCAACTTTCTGTATTGCTTCGTCGCCTACTCGTAAAGGATATATCGAGTGTACATTCCGTCAGGCAGGACGGGTGACTACCGGACTTGCCAAACTGGAAGAAGGAGCTACCGTTGGTTTTCGAGGACCTTTCGGAAACACATTTCCGTTGGACGAGTGGAAAGGAAAGAATCTGTTGTTCGTTGCAGGTGGTATAGCACTTCCGCCGATGCGTTGCGTCATCTGGAATGCATTGGACAGGCGGGAAGATTTTAAAGATATAACGATTGTTTACGGAGCCAAGTCTGTTAACGACTTGGTATATAAAGAAGAACTGAAAGAATGGGAAAACCGTCCGGATGTCAATCTGATAACTACGGTTGATCCTGGGGGCGAGACTCCCGACTGGACAGGAAAGGTCGGTTTTGTACCTTCAGTGCTTGAGGCTGCTGCACCTGCCAGTGCAGATTCCGTGGCAATAGTTTGCGGACCTCCGGTGATGATAAAGTTCACTTTTCCTGTATTG
>ERZ1106943.3785-NODE-3785-length-11089-cov-18.088273_pt1 | contig 11089 bp, 10 predicted proteins | sample MGYA00403671_ERZ1106943 | MGnify/ENA primary metagenome ERZ1106943 (study PRJEB35170, sample SAMEA104062427) | human gut metagenome | biome: human gut; feature: human-associated habitat; material: faeces | place: Denmark | collected 2012-06-14 ...
CTTCCGGGTAACAAAAAAGCGCCGTATCGCTACGACGCTTTTGTCTTGCTCGGAAGATGGAGCAAGGGAACGCTATTCAATTATCTGTTGTACTTTTTCTTTCTGCTGACAACCGTTGTGCCAATGGCTGCACCGCCGCTGACAAACAGCAAGGCAATCCACAAAGCAAGGTTGCTTGTATCGCCGGTCTGCGGAGATTTGGAATCGTCCTTCAGCTTCGCCGTTACGGTGTCGGCTTTTTTGATTTCCTTTGTACCGTCCTTGTCGCTGAAATACTTGCCACAGCCTTCGCAGTACCAGTACTCGATATTGCCCTCGGTGGTCTTGGTCGCCGCAGTTGCCGGGAAGTGCTTTAAGTTGGTGTGGTTCTTCGCATCAAGCTCACCGTATTCCGCACCGCAGACTTCGCACTTTGCCTTGTCCTTGCAGGTCGCTTTCCCGCCGGTGTGCTCAGTCAGCTTCTTGCCGCAATAATCACACTTGTGGTCTTTGTTATCGTCTGCACACTCGCTGATTATATAATCGCAGATATCACATTTGTGGTCTTTGTTTGCATCGATGCAATTCTCCGTTTGCGTGCCTGCAGAGCATCCGTCAACGGTGCAGGTGCGGGTATGGGTGCCGTCTTCGTTGGACGTCCAAGCGCCCCAGTTGTGGTCCAGCGCATTGCCGGAGAAGAAGGTCGCCTCATCCGCCGTACCCTCGGAGCTCAGACCGCAGACTGCGCAGGACTTGTAATAGATTGCCTTTTCGGTACAGGTTGCAGCAGACTTCAAATACTGCGCCTCTGCTTTTTCGGCAGTGAAGCTGTGTGCCGCCATCTCGCCGTATTCGCCGCCGCAGACCGTGCAGACAGCCTTGGCGATGCAGGTCGCCGTGCCGCCGTGGCAATTCTCGGTTTCCGTATGGCTGGTGTCACGCTTACAGATTCGAGTGTGGGTCTTTTCATCGCTGTTCTGCGTCCAAGCGCCCCAGTCGTGCCCAAGCGGTTCGGAAGATCCGCCGCAAAGCGTGCATGTCCTTCCGCTTGTGCAAGTCGCCGTTCCGCTCCATATGTGTGACTCCCAGTAATCCCATGTATTATCACACACCGTGCATGTAAGATCGCATCGATGCCATTTATCATTTGCGTATTGACGAGTCACCCTTACCGTTTGTCTCTGGCCGCATTTAGTACATAACGCAATATCCGCCGCATATGCCGTCATAGGCATAACAGCCAGCATCAGGCACAGTATGAGCACAACGCTCAAAATTTTCTTATTCATATAGTCTCCTCTCCTTTGCTGTCCTTTGACAGCTTAAAGTCATATTTCATTTCCAACATGGCGAACAGCTTATACATTACCTCGGTGGCGATTGCCTTGATATCCAGTGATTGAATAAAGGCAAGCACCTTTGCCTGCTCTGCCTCCGGTACCCGATACACCCGCATAGCCGCCGTCAAAAAGCGGCTGAGCTTGCGTTCCAACGGAAAATGAATATCACATTTTCTCGCCATATAGCTGCGCATCAGTCCCGCCGTGCCGATTTCCATCTCGTAAAAGTCGCTCTCGGTATCATCGGGAAATTTTTCACCAAAAATCTGTTTCAGCTCTGCTGTGGTATGCAGGTAAATATATTCCGATGTTTCGGGCAGGGAGTAGGCTTCGATGTAGATTTCCCGCAGGTTCTCGTTCAACTCGGTCAGTGTCAGTTGAATCGCCGTTTCCACCGCATAAGCGTAAACCGGCGGCAGCTTGCTGTCTGCAATGCTTCTTGCCACGCCGAACTGTCCGCCGAACATCGTTTCGGTCAATTCCAGCAAAATTCTGTCCTTGGTAGGAAACAAATTCAAATAGCTTCCTCTTGCAACACCTGCTTCATCCACAATCTGACTGACAGAGGTGTTTTTATACCCCTGCTCCAAAAAGAGACGGACGCACACGGTCAGTATTTTCCTCTTTGTTTCACTGCTGTCTCTCCGCAAATATATCGCCTCTCTTTAAGTATCCTAGTACGCATACTAATAATATCATAACAAGTGCAAAAAGGCAAGTGGAATTTAAAACTTTACCTCCGTAAATTGTGACATTTCCGCAAACGCTGGCTTCTTCCATTACTCACGGAACTTTATGACTTATTGAATACTGCCTGAAAAGGAAAAGCCGCCATCTGTTGTTCATCCTCTGCACCCACAGCATTTGATTTTCCGCTTTGAGGGCTTCCGTTACGCCCTCTTTTTCGGAAAGCTGCTTTACCAGCCGAGAAAATATTGCTTCTCCGGCTTTCTGCACGGATTGCTTGCGGTGATAATAGAAGTTCTTTTCCAATTGTGCAAAGCACTTGACATTTCATTAAGGGATTTTTTTGATGATGATAATAAGGTTCTAATCAATGATCCACTATCAACCAGAATATATAGACTCAACTCTGTACAAAGAGAGGCATTACTCGCCTTTCTAAATACTATAGATTAAGAAATCACAACGAAAAACACAGCACTACATAGATAACTACAACTCATCTACATAGTGCTGTGTTTTAATTTTATATTTAATATCTTCACTACCTAGCGCCGTTTAAAAAAACACCATCTGCATTTTGAAAAAACACCAATTAATCGCCACAAAGTCATAAAATTACAAAAAATCACATCATATTACATACATTTATGTCTTTATTGATATGTAACGCATTTGGCTTAAATTCTCAGGTTTTATGCGGTCTCACCAGCTCCTACTCCCACTTATAAGGTGTGAGCTGATAAACGTAATAATTGAGCCAATTCGCATACAAAGTATTCGCGTGGCATCTCCACTTCTTCACTGGTTTCTTTTCCGGGTCGTTGTCTGGGTAATAGTTCACCGGGATCTGTGGATTAAGTCCCTTAGCGAGGTCTCTGTGGTACTCCTGGTCAAGGGTCAGCACGTCGTACTCAGGGTGTCCTGTGACAAATATGTTCTTGCCGCCGTCACCGATTATGAGGTACGGGCCAGCCACATCTGACTCGGCTACGATCTCAAGGTGCTCATTGTTTACAATGTCCTCCTTGGATACGCCCGTGTATCTTGAATGTGGCACGTAAAATACATCGTCGAAACCGCGGACTAGCGGTGTTCTCTTGTGGAAGGTGTGATGTTCGTATATGCCTGACAGTTTCTGCGGAAGGTCAAACTTCTGCACACCGTATCTGTAGTAGAGTCCCGCCTGGGCGCCCCAGCAAATGTGCATGGTCGATGTGACATTTGTCTCGGACCAATCCATGATCTCGCGGAGTTCATCCCAGTAGTCAACATTCTCAAATTCCATCTTTTCAACAGGTGCTCCGGTTATGATGAAACCGTCCCATTTGCGGTTCTTTACGCTGTCAAAATCCTCGTAGAATCTGTCAAGGTGTCCCTTTGTCACGTTCTTGGACTCGTAGGACATGGTTCTAAGAAGCGTGATGTTCACCTGAAGTGGGGTGTTTGACAGGCTTCGCATGAGCTGCAGCTCTGTGTCCTCCTTCAGCGGCATGAGGTTGAGTATCAGAATGTCAAGGGGTCTTATGTCCTGGCTGTGCGCCCTTCCTGTTCCCATGACAAATATGTTCTCGTCCTCCAATGTTTTCTTAACCGGCAGATCATCATCTATTCTTATCGGCATCTCTATCATTTCCTTTCCGTTTACTACAGTTACTTCTACTGTCCAATCAATTCTAAGAAATCCTCCTCAGATATGATAGGCACATCAAGGCTTTTCGCCTTCTTGTTCTTGGATGATGTAGAATTCACATCGTTATTTATAAGATATGAGGTCTTGGCAGATACAGAACCTGTAACCTGACCTCCTCTGCTCTCTATCAGTTCCTTGAGCTGATTTCTGTTGTCAAAATGGGTGAGCGAACCGGTTATGACGAACACCTTGCCCGCCAGATCCTGCTCCGTATCAGAAACCTCATCCACAAACGTAAGCTCAGCCATCAACCTATCTATGATAGCACAATTCTTCTCATTTTCAAAGTATCTGACTATATCCTCTGCTATAACCTGACCGATTCCGTCTATCTCAACGTATGCTGACACATCTGCCTTCTCCATGGCATCCATATCATTTGCAAAATGCTTTGCCATGAGCTTGGCTGTCGCCTCTCCGACATTTGCAATGCCGAGACCATTGACAAGACGCCACATGTTCGTCTGTCTGGATGCGTCCACCGCAGCCACAAGCTTGTTGTACGACTTCTCGCCAAATCCCTCAAGTTCAACTATATGTTCTCTGTGAGCCGCAAGCTTATACAGATCAGGAAGCTCCTCGAGGATCTTCTCATCTATGAACTTCTCTATGGTCGCCTCTGAGAGTCCGTCTATATTCAACGCATTTCTGGACACGTAGTGTGAAAATGACTTGAGTTTCTTCGCAGGGCAGAACTGGTTTGTGCAGTACAGAGTCTCAACTCCTGACGCTGCACCGCCTTCCTCCCTCACTATCTCAGTCTCTCCTCCGCATGCAGGACACGCAGCCGGTATGACCACGTTACCACTCATGGTTAGATTCCTTGCAATCTGCGGAATGATCATATTCGCCTTGTACACTGCAATCTCATCACCTTCGCCAAGCGCCAATGACTTAAGTATGCTGACGTTGTGTATGCTGGCACGGCTGACTGTTGTTCCCTCAAGCTCCACCGGGTCAAATACAGCAACCGGGTTGATGAGTCCAGTTCTTGATGGACTCCACTCCACATAGCGGAGGTGGGTGATTGCCTCCTCATCCGCCCATTTGAACGCCATGGCATTTCGCGGGAACTTGGCTGTGGTTCCCAGGCTCCTTCCGTATGCCAAATCATCCAGCATGAGTACCAGACCATCCGATGGGAAGTCATTCTCCGTTATCTTCTCTGAAAATTCCCTCACCTTATCAGGAAGTGCCGCCGAGTCTGTCAGGTAGTGTTCTACCACGGTAAATCCCTGCTGCTCCAACCAGTCAAGCTGATATTTGAATGAATTGTGGAAGTCCACATCCTCACCGTCCACTAAATTAAAAGCGAAGAAATGTACATTTCTCTCTTTTGTTATCTTGTTATCGAGCTGTCTCACTGAGCCGCTACACAGATTTCGCGGGTTCTTGTACTTAGATTCCGCATCCGTTATCTTCTCATTTATCGCATTGAAATCCGAGTATTTGATGACCGCCTCGCCTCTGATCGTCAGCTTGCCCTTGTACGGGATGTGATGAGGTACATTTGCAAATACCTTCGCATTGTTCGTGATGACCTCGCCTATCTCACCATTTCCACGGGTAACCGCTTTTATCATCTCTCCGTTCTCATATGTGAGAACAACTGTGAGTCCGTCCATCTTCCAGGATATTACACCCTTCTGACCGCCAAGCCATGACGCAAGAGCACCTACATCCTTTGTCTTGTCAAGAGAAAGCATTGGATGCTCGTGAGCCTCCTTCGGCAGCTCACTGACGACCTCATATCCTACCTTGACCGTCGGGCTGTTGCTCATGACCATCCCGGTCTCTTTCTCCAGGGCACTCAGCTCATCGTACAGAGCATCATATTCCAGATTGCTCATGATCTCTGTATCTTCCATATAATATTTCTTTGCAGCATCGTTGAGCTGCTTTACAAGTTCTTTAATTCTGGCTATCTTACCATTATCGTTATTGCCACTGATGTCATTATTTTCTTTAATATTTTCACTGGTATTTCTACTAATATCTTCCATACACACCCCACAAAAAATCCTATATACACTCTCTACTACATCCCCACTATCCGTCTCAGCTCTGCCTCTTCCTCGCGGCTGAGCTCCCTTAACTCTCCAGGTCTCATATTGCCAAGCTTCACGTTGCAGACCCTGACTCTCTTCAGGTTCACTACCCTGTAGCCCAATGCATCACACATTCGTCTGATCTGCCTGTTGAGCCCCTGCGTCAGCACTATCATGAATGATCTGTCATCTATCTTTCGCACCTTACATTTCTTTGTCACTGTATCAAGTATAGGCACTCCTTCCGACATATTCCTGATGAAGTCCTCTGTTATCTCACGGTTCACCCTCACTCTGTATTCCTTCTCATGGTTGTTCACCGACTTCTGGATGACATTTGACAGGTCACCATCATTTGTCAGAAGAAGTAGACCCTGGGAGTCCTTGTCCAGCCTTCCCACGTACTGAAGTCTGATCGGATAATCTATGTGATCAAATATATTGTCTGGATCAGCCTTACTCGCTGTACAGGTAAGTCCTATCGGCTTATTATATGCTAGGATCACTGTCCTATCCTTCTGCTGAACCTTCCTGCCCATGAATGTCACCACATCCCCGGGCATGACCTTCTGACCCATGACTGCAGTCTCTCCGTTGATCGTAACCTTTCCATTCTCTATATGTGTATCCGCAGCGCGCCTTGAGCACACGCCCGCCTCACTGAGATATTTGTTAAGTCTTATTCCATCCGCCATAATCTTTCCTCTGTTATTATTTTCCTATATTGTTAATACATATCTCACATTCTAATTTCTGGTCAGCATACACCATGTATCAGCCAGACCAAGGCCAGTAAATTCTAACCAATATGCAGAACCATCATACCATTTATTTTTCATTTTGTGAACCATTCATCACACCATGTATAACCCACAGCAAAGATTCAGTTAAATTAATTTTGTAAAAGTCCTTGATTTTTTTTATCAATTAATGTATATTTAAACAAACGCAAAGGTGTGTTTCTTCGGAAACGCACCTTTTTTTATTTTAGGAAAAGGAAGTGCATATTATGGATAACATCGACAGAAAAATCATTCATCTTTTACAGGGCAACGCCAGAACCCCACTCAAGTATCTGGCCAGCAAAGTCTTCCTTTCTTCGCCGGCAGTTTCAGCAAGAATAGAGAGACTTGAGAAAGCAGGAATACTGACCGGATATCACGCAAGCATCAACCATGAGGCTCTCGGATATCACATCACAGCATTTATACACATGGCTCTTGATCCAAAACAGAAGCCAACCTTCTATCCATTTGTTGAAGCATGTCCAAATGTACTGGAATGCAACTGTGTGACCGGTGCGCACTCCATGCTCATGAAGGTCTGCTTTCCTAATACCATGGATCTCGACTCATTTATCGGACAGCTCCAGAGATTTGGCAGCACAGAGACACAGATAGTATTCTCCACACCGGTTCCTATCAGAGGGGTTTTGATCGACACAGATGATGTGAACTCTTCCGAGGCAATATAAGTCTCATACAGTGATAATATAAAACGCAGGCATAAAGCCTGCGTTTTCTTTAATTATACATATTCTGGAACTTTCTAAATGTCTCATCCGTTCTAAGCAGATAATCATTGTTCTCTTTTACATGTTCATATATCGCCTGTATATCACCAGATGAGTTGATGGTGTTGATATACGAGCTCTCCTTGTCAGACAAAGCCGAATTGTTGATCTTGTAGCTTCCATCTGACTGTTTCGTCACATATAACGACCTTATATCGAGCGGTTCCGAGTTGACATCCTTTATCATCAGATTGGATAATTCGTACACGATATACGAATCTGCGGTATATCCGTTGGCTATATAACAGGTGATCTTGTTGTACGCCGTTATATACTCCGCTGCTATCTCAATGCTCTTCATGTCGTCAAATTCCGACGGATCTGTGACCAGTCTCTGAAGTGTCGTCTGATCTGCCTTTGTTCTCGCCAAAAGATAATTGTTCACTAGCTGATTTATCTCATCGATCGTACACAGCCTGTAATTTGCTCCGTCTGGTATCTCCAGTCTCACCGTGTTATCTCTTCCGGTTATGTCCTCTGTGAACAGCTTATCGTTTATAAAAAATACATACACATAGACTCCGACAAGTATCAGAAATACCGCCCACAGCAAGGCAAGAACGCCACCAGAGATCCCGCCATGTCTGGATCTTCTTCGGCCTTTCCGCGTCTTTGCCTTCTCTTCGGCAAAATAATCGTCATCGCCATACAGCTCTTCATCATCGAACATATCTCCGGTATCCGGTGCATCATCCATATCCTCAGGATCTTCTATGACATAATCCTCATACGGCCTTTTCTGTCTCGCCGGGGTCTCCTCAACCTCTGAAGCTCCGCCGGGCTCTGAGTTATCAGCCAGCTCCGAATCTTCACTGTCATCTAAGTCATCATCTAATCCCGAGTCTCCACTGTCATCCGATTCATCGTCTGACTCCGGATCTTCACCGTCATCTAAGTCATCATCTGTCTCTGAATCTCCACCGATCTCTGATTTCCCATCCAACTCCGGCTCTTCATTTTCTATATTCTGTTCTTCCGCTTCCAAATTCTTTTTCTTCTTCATCACTGCATATCATCCTTTTACGAAATAAATATCAGAGTATAAAAAAGCGTACCAGGGCGGAGTCGAACCGCCCGTCATGGCTCCGGAGGCCATTGCCGTATCCGATTGGCTACTGGTACACAGTTGGTATGATACTACAAAAAACTCACTTTGGCAAATAAAAAAACGTCCCCGCACTTATATGCGGGAACGCTTTGAATTCTCTTGTGTCACTAAATAATTACATAGTTACCGAAACGAATTTTACTATGAATAAGAGTGCAATAATTGTCACTACGATATCCTGCTTCTTATACTTGCCTGTGAACAGTGTGATAAGAACATATGTGATAGCGCCAAGACCGATACCATTTGAAATAGAGTATGTCAGTGGCATCATAAGGAATGTCACGAATGCAGGAACTGCTGAGCGCATATCCTCCATATCAACCTTTGCAAAGTTCTTAGCCATAAGTACACCTACGAAGATAAGTGCTGGTGCTGTTGCACATGATGGAATGATGTTGGCAACAGGGCTGAGGAACAGACATACTGCAAAGCAGAGTGCTGTAACCAAACTTGTAAGACCTGTTCTACCACCTGCAGCGATACCTGAAGCTGACTCTACAAATGTTGTACATGTTGATGTACCGAGAATAGCTCCTGATACAGTACCTATAGAGTCACACATCATACACTCGTCAAGCTTCATTGGGTCACCCTTCTCGTCAAGCATATTAGCCTGGGAAGCTGCACCATAGAGAGTTCCGATGGTATCAAACATATCTACCAGACAGAAGCTGACAACAAGCATGATTGCTGAGAACACACCGCCGATATACTCAGCAGAGAATGCATCCTTCCATGCCTGTCCCTGGAACACTCCGAGGAATCCGACTGAACCGAAATCCTTGAATGACTGTCCGATCGATGAGAAATCAAAGTTAGGTGCCTGAAGCATCATAACATAATATAATACTGTAGATGCAAGGATACCTATGATAATGTTACCCTTTACATTAAGCTTTGCAAGGATCGCAATTATTATAAATCCTACAAATGCTACTATAGGAGGTGCGATCTGTGCAATAGCCTCCTTTGTGCTGCCAGCGCTTGTGATCACACCGTGAAAATCAAAGAACTGAACAAATGTATATGGGTTGTCCTGGATAAGTGTTGCATTCTTCAGTCCGATAAGAGCTATGAACAGACCAATACCTGCCGGAATTGACTTCTTAAGGCACTCAGGCATTGCAACTGCAATGTACTTTCTGAGTCCTGTCACTGAAAGGATCAGGAATACGAGACCTGATATCAATACTATTACCAGACCTGCCTGATAACCTCTGATAACACTCACACCTGCAAATGCTGCACCAGCTACGAAGATAGTACAGAAGAATGAGTTAAGTCCCATTCCGCAGGCCTGTGCAAATGGCATGTCCGCGAGGAACGCCATGAGAAGTGTTCCCACTATTGCAACAAGAATAGATGCGATGAATACAGCATTCCATACTGTACCAAGCTCACCAGCCATGTCTGGAACTGCCCCTGCCAGCCAGCCATTGCTGCCTTCTCCTGCAACCTGATTTGGATTGACCAGAACGATGTATGCCATGGCGAAGAATGTTGTAAGTCCTGCCATGATCTCGGTCTTGATTGTAGACCCACGCTCTGAGATTTTGAAGAATTTGTCCATGATTACTCTCCTTTTCTCGTTTTAGTATAATATAAACAAATACTTATCCATTCTATATCACTTAATGATACTTTTTCAACTACTTTTAAATAATTTCTTAATGTTCCTTACAAAAGTTAAATAACATATAAACAAATAATAAAATAGTCCGGCCGGGTATTCCCCAATCGGACTATCGTATATGTATTACTCTGTACTATTTTACTTTTTTGACAACAAGACCTCTCACTACTTTATATCTTGAACCTGATATCTTAACTATACCGGTAACTTCTGTGGCGATCTTGCCCTTCTTCACATAATAGTTCTTGTGATTCTTAGGACTCTTTACTATTCCCGTCTTGCCTGACTGGAATACACCCTTGTAGATATAGCATTTAGCACCTGTTGTGGTACTCTTGAAGAAGCCTGTATAACCTGACTGGATTATACCTTTCTTTACATAGTAATACTTCTTATTCTTAGTGCTTCTGACAAGGGCTGTCTTGCTCTCTGCAAATTTGCCCTTTATTATGAGACACTGCTGTCCCTTTGAATTTCTGTAGAAACCTGTGTATGCTGTATAAATCTTGCCATTCTTTACAAGATATGTTTTTCCCGTCTTAGGGCTCTTTACAAGTCCCTTGTATCCTGTCTTTACCACGCCATTTACAACATAGTAGTTGACTCCGGCACTCTTGACAAATCCTGTGTAATTCTCCTGAACCACGCCCTTCTTATAGAAGTAGGTCTTTCCATTCTCCTTCACAAGACCATTCTTGCTTGTATCAATAGAAGGAGTTGGGTCTGGTGTTGGATCTGGATCCGGTGTTGGTATTGGATCTGGTGTTGGATCCGGGTCCGGTGTCGGATCTGGGTCTGGTGTTGGATCTGGGTCCGGTGTTGGATCTGGATCCGGTGTTGGATCTGGATTTGGATCTGGTGTCGGTGTTATATCCGCATCTTTGTACAGATATGCGTCATCCCATGTTCCCCATGCCTTACCTGATGCGGTTGCTCTCATTCCGACAACAACCTCTGTTTTCTCTTCCACTGTAAATCTGATATGTAATGACCTCTTGTCAAGTACAAGTTAACAGAAATCACCACAA
>ERZ1106943.3787-NODE-3787-length-11084-cov-4.406927_pt1 | contig 11084 bp, 8 predicted proteins | sample MGYA00403671_ERZ1106943 | MGnify/ENA primary metagenome ERZ1106943 (study PRJEB35170, sample SAMEA104062427) | human gut metagenome | biome: human gut; feature: human-associated habitat; material: faeces | place: Denmark | collected 2012-06-14 ...
TGGATGGGCTGCCGGTGCTTCTGGATTTTCACGCCGAGGCAACGAGCGAAAAGCTCGCCCTGGCCTATCAGCTGGACGGGAAGATCGCTGCCCAGTGGGGCACGCACACGCATGTGCAGACCGCCGACGAGCAGATCCTGCCGAACGGCACGGGCTATCTGACCGATCTTGGCATGACGGGCCCGGTCCGCTCCGTCATCGGCGTGAGGCCGGAGCAGTCCATCGCCAACTTCCGCGGCGAGCTGACCTCCCGGTATGAGGTCGCGCCCGGCCCGTGCATGCTCACGGGCGCGGTATTTACCTACGATGCCGCGGCAAAGCGCTGCACGGGCGCAGAAAGGGTGAGGATCCTTGATTAAATTTCTGCATGCGGCCGATCTGCATCTGGACGCGCCGTTTTCCGCGCTCTCGCCGGAGCAGGCCGCCGCGCGGCGGCAGGAGCAGCGGGCGCTGCTGACCGACCTGGCCGAGGCCGCCAACGCGCAGGACTGCGACGTCGTGCTGCTGGCCGGCGATCTGTTTGACAGCAGCAGCGTGTCGGAGCAGACGCTGCTGGCGCTCCGGCGGGCGCTGGCGTCGATCCACGCGCCGGTCTTCATCAGCCCCGGCAACCATGACTGCCTGCTGCCGGGCTCGGCCTATCTGACGGAAAGCTGGCCGGAAAACGTCCATATTTTTAAGACCGATACCATCGAGGCCGTGGAGCTGCCGGAAAAGAATCTGCGCGTCTACGGCGCGGGCTTTCCCGCGCGGTTTTGCCCGGCGCTGCTGGAGGGCTTTGCGGCAAAGGATGACGGCCGGACGAACCTCATGGTCGTCCACGGGAACCCGACGCAGCCGTCGTCTCCGTATAACCCGATCTTGCCCGCGCAGATCGCGCAGTCCGGCCTTTCCTATCTCGCCCTCGGGCATATCCACCAGGCGAGCGGCCTTTTGACGGCCGGCGGGACGGCGTATGCCTGGCCGGGCTGCGCCATGGGCCGCGGCTTTGACGAGCTGGGGCAGAAGGGCGCGTATCTCGGCCGGATCACCGACGCGGGCGTACAGCTGGACTTTTTGCCGCTGCCCGGGAGAAAATACGAGATCCTCCGCGTGGACGCGGGCGATGACGCGCTGGCCGCTGTCAAAGCCGCCCTGCCGGAGCGGACGCAGGACGATATCTACCGCGTGATCCTCACCGGCGAGGCCGCGCCGGTCGACTTGCCCGCGCTGCAAGCGGCGCTTGCCCCGCGCTTCTACGCCGTCGCCGTGCGCGACGAGACGCGGCCGCGGAAGGACCTGTGGCAGGATGCGGCGGACGATACGCTGCGCGGCCTGTTCCTGCAGGCGCTCAAGGCGCAGTATGACGCCGCGCCGGACGACGCGGCACGCCGCACCATCGCGCTCGCCGCGCGGCTCGGCACGGCCGCCATGGACGGAAGGGAGATGGACGCATGAAGCTTCTGCGCATGACCGCGACCTTCGGCAGACTCGACCACGAGACGCTGACGCTGACGGACGGGCTGAACCTGCTGCAGCTGCCGAACGAGGCGGGCAAGTCCACATGGGCGGAATTCCTGCTCGCCATGTTCTATGGCATCGATACCTCCGAGCGGGAAAAGACGGGCGTGCTGCCCGTCAAGACCAAATACCAGCCCTGGAACGGCAAAGCGATGGAGGGCACGATCGAGCTTGAGCAGGACGGCCGCCGCATCACCCTGACGCGCACCTCCGCCGCCCGCGCGCCGATGAGCGTGTTTTCCGCCGTCTATACCGACTCCGGCCTGCCGGTCGAGGGTCTGACCGGGGCCAACTGCGGCGAACGGCTGCTGGGCGTGCCGAAAAGCGTGTACCAGCGCAGCGCCTTCGTCCGGCAGGCGGGGCTCGGGCTGACGCCGGATGAGAGTCTGGAATCGAGACTGTCCGCCCTTGTCACGACGGGCGACGAGACCGTCAGCTACGCCGCCGCGGACAAGCGGCTGCAGGCGTGGCAGAACCGCGTCAAGCATAACAAGACGGGCCTCATCCCGGACGCCGAGCGGGCGATTGCCGCCGTGGAGGAGAATCTGCAGATGCTCGCGGGCGAGCATCAGAAAAATCTGGAGCTGCACGCGCAGCTGCAGCAGCTGCAGCTGCAGAAGGAATGCTGCGAGGCGCAGCTGCGGGCGCTGGAGGCCGCCGAGACGCAGCAGAAGCGCAAGCGCCTCTACGACGCGAAGCTCGCCGCCCTGCAGGCGTCGAACCGCGAAAACGCCGCCGCCGCGCAGTGCGCCCGGCTCCCGCAGGAGGGGACGCTTCAGACCCTCTCGCAGGAGGCTGCGGCCCTGCTGCGATCCCCGGAGCCGGAAAAACCGGCCCCCGCGCCCGAAAAGCCCGCCTGCCCGCCGGCCTTCGCCGGGGTGGACGAGGAACGGCTCATGGAAAAGGCACAGCACGACATGCGGGAATTTGACCGCCTGACGGCGAAGAAATACCGCTCGTCCGCGCTGTGCTGGATCTTCGCGATAGCTGGGCTTGCGCTGGCCGCGGTCGGCTGGTTTGGGCTGCACGAGATTCTGATCTGCGCGGCGGACGCGCTGATCGCGCTCGGCTGCGTCGGGCTTGCCCTGCTGCACGCGCGGCACAACCGCAGGCGCGAGCAGGAGCTGGATCAGGCACAGGCGCTGCTGACGCTCTACGGCAACCGCAGCCGGGACGAATTTGCCGTTCTGGCCGCCGATACGCGCGAGGCGCTGCGCGTCTGGCGCGCGGCATGCAGCCGCGCGGCGGAGGACGCCGCTTCGTATGAGGCGGCTAAACGCCTGCGGGCCGAGCGCACCGCCGCGCTGCTCGGCAGCGTCCGGATGTTCTCGGATGCTGACACGCCCGCTGCGGCGCAGGCCGCGATCGCCAAGGCGCTGGCCGCCTACGGCGCGTATCACGACGCGCAGCTGGCTGCGCGGCAGGCGGATGCGCAGTATGACGCACTGCAGCAGGCCCTCGGCGAGATTCCGGATACGCCGGATGCGCCGTCTGAGCCGCCGGAGCTGACCCGCCCGCAGGCCGAGGCCGCCCTGGCCCGGACGCAGACGCTGCTGGCCGCGGTGCAGTCTCAGCTCGACCAGAGCCGCGGGCGGCTGGAGCAGTTCGGCAGCGAGGCGGAGCTGACGGCAAAAAAGCAGATGCTTGGCGAACGACTGGAGACACTGAACGAGCGGAAAGCCGCGCTCGAGCTTGCAAGAGCCGCGCTGGAGCAGGCGAATACCGCGCTGGCCGCGCGCTTCTCACCCCGGCTCGTGCAGGAGGCCTCGGAGATCTTCGCGGCGCTGACCGGCGGGCGCTATGCCCGCGTGCAGGTCGACCGCCGGATGAACCTGGAGGCCGGGGAGCAGGACGCCGTCATGCACCGGCTGCTGAGTCTCAGCGGCGGGACGGCGGACGGGCTGTATCTCGCGGTGCGGCTGGCCATCTGCCGGCTGCTGCTGCCGGCTTCTGCGCCCATCGTGCTCGACGACGCGCTCGCCATGCTCGACGATACGCGGCTGCGCCTGGCCCTGCAGCTGCTGCAGCAGGAGGCGGATTCCCGCCAGATCCTCCTGTTCACCTGCCAGAGCCGCGAGGCGCAGGCGCTGGAGAACTGAAAAAGAAACCGCCCATCACAGGATCGCTCCTGTGATGGGCGGTATTTTCGCTTCGGTCAGGCCTGCGCAATGCGCAGACGGCGGCAGCAGCGGATGAAGTAGAGGATCTCCGCCGCCGCGGTGAGGATCCAGGAGAACGGATACAGCAGATACAGCGACGGGATCGTATGGAAATGCGCAAAGAGCGTATAGACCCAGACCACGCGAAACACGCACGAGCCGAGGATCACAATGATGGTCGGCACGAAGCTGCGGCCGATGCCGCGGCAGGCGGCGATGGTGCAGTCCATGAACGCGCTGATACAGTAGGAGAAGCACATGATCTGCATCCGCTCCATGCCCGCGGCCACGACGTCCGCGTCGTTCGTGAAGATATAGAGGAACGGCTCGCCGCACAGCAGAAAGCCTACGCCGAGGACCGCTGCGATGAGGAACGAATAGCCGAGGCTGATATAATAGCTCTTCATCATCCGGTCCTTGTTCCCCGCGCCCCAGTTCTGACCCATGAAGGTCGAGCAGGCGGTATAGAACGCGGCCATCACGTTGTAGATCACGTTGTCGACGTTGACCGCGGCGGAGTTGCCGGAGACGACGGTGGAATCAAACGAGTTGATGCCGACCTGGATGAAGAGATTCGCCACCGCGAAGATCATATGCTGGATGCCAGCCGGGATGCCGAGCCCGAGAATGCGGCCGGCTTCGCCCCCGTGCAGGCGCAGGCGCTTTCCTTCCACGCGGCAGCTGTCCTGCAGCCGCACCATATGGATGAGGATCAGCACAGCCGACAGATACTGCGAGATCACGCTTGCCAGCGCGACGCCGTCGGCCGCCATCTTGCAGACAATGACGAAGAACAGATTGAGGATCACGTTCAGAATGCCCGCCGCCGTCAGATAGGCCAGCGGCCGCTTCGTATCGCCGCTCGCGCTCAATACCGCGTTGCCGAAGTTGAAAATGCCGAGCGCCGGCATGCCGAGCGCGTAGATGCGGAAATAGAGCACCGCGCCGGGCAGCAGATCGTCCTTCGTCCGGAGCAGCTCCAGCATCGGCGCGGCCAGGAAAAAGCACAGCACCGCGATCACGAGCCCTGAGAGCGCGCACAGGATCAAAGACGTATGCACGCAGTTGCGCGTGTCCTCCTCCTGCTTCGCGCCGAGGTACTGCGCCACGCGCACGTTGACGCCGTTGGACAGGCCGATGAGGAAGCCCGTAAACAGCGTCACGAGCGTCGACGTCGAGCCGACGGAGCCCAGCGCCGTCGCACTGGAAAACTTGCCGACCACGGCGACGTCCGCCATGTTGAACAGCACCTGCAGCAGCTGCGAGAAGATCAGCGGCACACTGAACAGGAAGACGTTTTTGTATAACGACCCTTCGGTCATCGTGATGCCGCCCGCGTGGGCGGAAAGCGGTCTGGACATGAAAATCGATCCTCTTTTTGCGTCGTAAAGTTGAAAAAGTCCGAAAAGCTTCCCTATTATAGAGCCTTTCCCCCTGCGCGTCAAGCAGGAAAAATAAAACGCCCGGACGCGCCGCAGCGCGTCCGGGAATAGCTTACTTTTCTGCCCGGATGAGGTTCTGATAGAACCGCACCGCGCCGGGCAGGCAGCGATATTCGATATTTTCGTTGAGCCCGTGCATGCCCCGCATCTGCTCCGGGCCGTAGATCACGGGCGCGAAGCGGATGCAGCTTTTGCAGATGGGCTGGTAGAACTGCGCGTCGGTCGCGCCGGTCATGACATACGGGCTCGCGGCAAGGTCCGGGAAGGTCTCGCCGATGACGCGCGTAAAGAGCGTAAACGCCTCGCCGTGGATATCGACCGGGGGCGTAAAATCATTCGCGTGGAGCACCTCGGTCGAAAGTCCGTGCTTTTCGGCAAGCGTTTGGATGATGGCGAGACTTTCCTGTTCGCCCTGATGGGGGATAAAGCGCATGTTGGCGCCCAGCGTCGCCTCCTGCGGGATGACGTTGTAGGCGTCGGAGCCGGACTGCGTGGTAAACGCGATGGTGGTCCGCAGCATTGCGCCCGCCTGCGCGCTGACGGCGGGCAGCACGAGCTTGAGCAGCGGCGCGAACAGCCACAGATTGCCCAGCAGCAGCCGCAGACCGAACGAACTGGCATAGGGCGCGAGCGTCCGGAACATGGCCGCGACCTCCGGCAGGAGCTTCTTTTTGAACGGGCTGTGCGTCTCGACCTCCGTGACGAACGCGGCCAGCCGCGCGATGGGCGTGCGCTTTCCCGGCGCGCTGGCGTGGCCGCCGGTGGACTTCGCCGTGAATTTCACGTCGGCCTTGCCCTTTTCAAACACGCCGACCATGGCGAAGTTGCCGGGGATGCCGCCGATGGGCTCGGAGATGATCGCGCCGCCCTCGTCGCAGACGAGAAACAGCTCCACGCCCCGCCGCTGCAGCTCAGCTACCAGCTTCGGCGCGCCGTCGCCCGCCCATTCCTCCGTGCACGACGAGGCGAGATACACGTCCGTGGGCGGCGTATAGCCCTCGGCCAGCAGCTGCTCGGCCGCCTCAAAAAAGGCCATGACGGAGCATTTCGTGTCCGAAGCGCCGCGGCCCCAGACCTTGCCGTCCGCAATGTCGCCGGAAAACGGCGCGTGGCTCCATGCGCCCTCCGCCGGCACCACGTCCTGATGGCTCATGAGCAGGATCGGCTTCTCCCGCGACCGGCCCTTCCAGTAAAACAGCAGATTCCCGTCGATCTCCGTCTTCTCCAGCTGGGAAAAGACCCGCGGGAACAGCTCCGCAAGCGTTTTGTGGAACGCGCGGAAGCGCGCCGGGTCGTCGCCGCCCGCGTGGGAGGTCGTGTCGACCTGGATCATTTTAGAGAGCTTCCCGGCCAGCCGCAGCGCTTCGGCCTCATCGGTCTGCGGCGGCTGATAGTCGGAGGTCTTCCGCGGGGAGACGAGCGTCCGGACGACGGCGATCAGCACCAGCAGCACCAGGACGCCCGGCAGGATCAACAGATATTTCATGCCTGCGCCTCCTGCTTCTTCTTTTTATAAATGGTGTACGCGATCCCGATGGCCAGCGCGCCCGAGGGGATGATCATAAAGCTGGTGGACGAGATCAGCCCCGGCACGAGCGTAAAGAGCACGCTCATCACCACGAGCGGCGCAATGGCCACGACGATGTTTTTCCGGTAATACTGATACGCCATCGCGCCGAACAGCGCCGGGACGACGTTGGCAAACGCGGGCTGCAGCGCGGGCGACTGCAAAACCGGCTGCAGCGGCACGAGCGCGAGCACGCCGAGCGCCAGAATGACGATCGTCACGAGAGACGACGTGGCGATCGAGAGCGTGGAGACGATCTCATTTTCCGGCGTGCCGGTCCTGACGCCCGCCAGATCGCGGGCATTCACCGCGCAGGGGATCTTCATGTTGATGAGATTGCCGGTGATGAACGCCAGATAGCCGCCGCCCGCGCCCAGCATCGGCGTGTAGATCAGAAATTCCGCCACGCTGCTGACGGTCCACACCAGACCCACGGACAAAAATCCCCGCGCCGTCGCGCCGAGGTCCGGATACGCGCCGAGCAGCGCCCCGATGACAAACGGCGCGCCCAGCAGCAGCGCGACCGTGATCAGACTCAGCACCCGGCCCAGCCGGTGCGTCTGCTTCGTGTACTGTGCCCAGAGGGCGTCCTTCTGCTTCTGTTCCATAGCCTTGCCCTCCTTACACCAGCCCGATCAGCACGGCGGCCGCCATGCCGGCGAGCATGCTGCCCGCGATCGAGAAATTCTCGACCCATGTGATGTGCTTTTTCTCCGCCAGATACACAAACAGCGCCATCACGCCCGCCGAGACGGCCGCCACGGCCAGCGGCGTCCAGTCGCCGGAGAAGGTGAACCGGCCGTTCGCGGAGATAAAGCCGCCGAGATAGCTGCCGATATACGCGCTCACAAGGCCAATGAACATCGCCGTCATGGCAAGATCGCCGAAGCCCGCCGCCGTCTTTCCGCCCGCAGGGCTGGAAGAGAGCTTTTTCGTATAGCGCTTGTTGAACAGGATCGACAGCACGATGCCCCAGATGATGCACAGGCTCATGAGCAGCGCGATGGTCGCGAAGCCCGCGGGCGTCATCTCGGCGGCAGACAGGCTCTTCATGCCGACCTGCTCGGCCGCGGCCTGCGCGACCTGCGTCTCATAGTGCAGCGCCCCGATGACCGACAGCCGCAGCCACGGCCACGGTGTGCCGAGACTGCCGGACAGCGCGATCACGCCCAGCAGGATCCCGACGCTCGGCAGCGCCGAAAACGTTGCGCTCGAGACGATCACGCGCTTCATCTTCGTCCGGTCCATCCCGATGGCAAGACCGGCCCTCCACGCGCGGATGAGAAATACGATGCAGATCAGCGCGACGAAGGCGACGATCCCGCCGCAGATCGCGTACATCGCCGGGCTGTTCAGCTGCGATAAGATTGACATGGCGAATTTCCCCTTTCTTTTCCTTCTGCGCCCAGTATAGCACTTTTCTGCGGGAAAGCATAGCAAAAGATATGGGGTTGACAAATGTTTACCTATATGGTAAGCTGGGTATAACAAATGTTGACCAAGGAGGACGACGATATGGCAGACCTGCATTTATCCGATGGAGAATGGAAGCTGATGAAGGTGCTCTGGCAGCAGTCGCCGCGGACGCTGGGGGCGCTCGTCGCCGCGCTCGCGCCCACGACGGGTTGGAGCAAGGCGACGGTCTTTATGATGCTCAAGCGGCTGATCGCCAAGGGCGCGGTCTCGCTGGACGAGAGCGGGAAATACCAGCAGTACAGCGCGGCTGTCGCCTACGCCGAGGTCGAGCCGGAGGAGACGGCGTCGTTCCTCACGAAGGTCTACGGCGGGAGCGTCGGGCTGATGGTCTCCAATCTCGTCGGCCGCGGCGCACTGTCTGATCAGGAGATCCGGGAGCTGAAGGCCATTCTGGACGCTGCGGAGCAGCAGGAGGACTGACATGCTGAAAGACGCTTTGACGCTTTCGGCGCTGATCGCGGCCGTGCTGCTGGTGCGCGCGGCGTTCAAAAACCGCGTGCCGAAGCGGCTGCTCTACGCCCTCTGGCTGGTGGTGCTGCTGAAGCTCTGCCTGCCGGGGACCGCATACGCCCTGCCGCTGCTGCCTGCGGAGCAGACAGCAGCGGTACAGCAGACCGAAACACCGGCGCAGTCCGCGCCCGCCGCGCAGCAGCCCACGCAGGCCGCTGCGCAGCCGCAGACGCCCGCGCAGCAGCCCGCCTCCCAACCGCAGGAGGCGGCAAAACCGGCGGCAGCGATGCCGCTCGTGACCGAGCCGGTCCTCGTGATCTGGTTCTGCGGCAGCGCGCTGCTCGGCCTCTGGCTGCTTCTTACGTGGCTGGTCTTTACCGTCCGGCTGCGCAGGAGCCGCCGCTTCCTCGGCAGGCGCGGCCGCGTCCGCATCTACGCCGCGGGCAGCATTTCCTCGCCCTGCCTCGCGGGGCTGATCCCGGCGGTCTATCTGACCGAGGACGTGGTGCAGACCGACGCGGCGGAGCTCATCCTGCGCCACGAGCTGACGCACCTGCGGCATCTGGATCCCCTCTGGTCGTTCTGCCGCGCCGCGGCAGTCACGGTCTACTGGTGGAATCCGTTCGTCTGGCTCGCCGCGTTTGTCTCCGGCCGCGACGCGGAGCTGGCGTGCGACGAGGCCGTCGCCGCGAAGCTCTCCCCGGCGCAGCGTGTGGCCTACGCGCGCGCCATTCTGGCGCAGGCCCCGCGCAAGACGGCCGCGCTGAGCCTCGCCGGCCCGCCGGTCAAGGAGCGCATCGTCTTCCTCACCAGAAAGCAGCGCACGAGCGTCCTCTGCGTCGTTCTCGCCCTGCTGCTCACGGTGACGGCCACCGGCTGCTCGTTTGCAGAGCTGACGCGGCAGAGCTCCAGCAAAATCATGCCGAAGGACACAGAGCCTGCGCAGCAGAAAGTGCAGCAGCAGGAGGAGCAGAAGGACGTGCGGAAGGAGACGGTGACGCTGCTCACGCAGGAACAGATCGACGCGGTCAATGACGCGTTCGTCTGCGATAGAACGGACGACGATGAAACGCTCGGTCACTTTGCGGTCAACGGTTTCTTCCTCTCGACGTATGACGATGTGCGCGAGCTGAACCTCAAAGAGTTCCTTGCCTACTTCGGCGAATGCGGCGAGGAGGATATTTCGGAGGAGGAGTTTGCCCAGCTGAAGGACAAATGGGCCGACTTCAAGGCGGAACGCCTGGAGGATTTCCCGCTGCCCATCCACCGGTATCCGGCGTCGGCGGTCGAGGCCGTCCTGCAGCGCTTCGCGGGCATCGGCCTTGCCGACCTCAAGGATATCCAGGAGCCGTTCTCCGGCTATACGTATCTGGAAAGCACCGACGCGTTCTATAACACCACCAGCGACTACAGCCCCGGCTACTTTACCTGCACCGGCGGCTCGATCGATGCATTCGGAGAATACGTACAGCTGTTCGGCTGGGCGAGCCGCTTCCCCGGTGAGTCCATTTTGCGGCTGGAAAAGGACGGAGAAAACTGGTACATCAAATCCTTCACGCTCGAAATTCCGGCAGACGAGCTGCCGGAGGAAGACCCTGTTCCAACGATGGAGCCGGGCTATCCGCTTGGCCTTCTTCTCACGCAGGAGACCGCCATGCGGAAGGACGCGTCGGACACTGCGGAGCTCTGCGACGGCCGGCCCTTGCAGGAGGGTGAATATGTCCAGGCGCTGACCGAGCGGACGGTGGACGGGCAGCTCTGGTATCTGGTCGAATGCACGCCGTTTGACACTCCGGCGGACACGCGCGGCTGGGTCCGGGCGGATGTGACTGAGCCGTACACGGTGCGGAATATGTGGAGCTGCACCGCGCCCCTGTACCTGGTCGACGGCGCGCGGTATTATGATGAAACGGGCGCGCACACGCTTTCCGACGCCGACCCGCGCGGGCCGTACCGCATCACGAGCTATGACGAGGCGAACTACCGTTACCATCTCAGCGGCGCGGGCGGTTCGGAGATCGAGATCGGCGGCTTTGACATGATCGAGTTCCCACCCCTGCCCGCGGACGACCCGGAGACGATCAGCTATCAGGTGCAGCAGAAGCTGGCCCACGCACGCTGGCAGCAGCCAATGACGGCGGATTATGAAGACCAGATCCGCAGCTTTGAGGGCGCAGATTACCGCGACGGCTGGGGCGTAGGGCAGTATCCGCACTATTACAAGACCTTGGCCGATTTCTTCGTGGAGTTTTCCCAATACCGGGACGTGCTCGAGCCGGACGCGGTCTGGAGCCGCGATCTCGCGGCAGACGGGACGGTCATGCGGATCGACATGCAAAGAGGGGACACATCCGTGGGCCTGTTCTACTCCATCGAGACCCACGACCTCTGCGTTGCCCCTGAAGGGGAGTAACCTCCGCCGCAGCGGAAAGAAAGGCTCCCCTTCCAGGGGCCGATTCCCCCTATCAGGGGGAAATGTCCCGAAGGGAC
>ERZ1106943.3790-NODE-3790-length-11079-cov-5.840076_pt1 | contig 11079 bp, 9 predicted proteins | sample MGYA00403671_ERZ1106943 | MGnify/ENA primary metagenome ERZ1106943 (study PRJEB35170, sample SAMEA104062427) | human gut metagenome | biome: human gut; feature: human-associated habitat; material: faeces | place: Denmark | collected 2012-06-14 ...
CTATTCTATATCTTGTTCGATTCTTTTCTATTACGGTCGATCTTTTTCGCTTACCATTTTTATTTTGTAAAGGCACAAAAAAAACACCCTACGAACCATAGGATGTTTATAATTTATGTGATGGCGGAGCAAGAGAGACTCGAACTCTCGCACCAGTTACCCGATCTACGTCCTTAGCAGGGACGCCCCTTCACCAACTTGGGTATTGCTCCAAAGACTTAATAATGATAACACATAAGTATTATTTTTACAACTCATTATTAAGTTTTTTTGCTTCAACAGGCAAATCTTTCGCTTAAATTAGCAATATTTTTTAGTAAGCTTTTGCAAATAAGACAACTTTTGTGGCTTTTTTGCCGCATATTGGACATGTATCTCCAAAAGGTCTTTGATCAAAAGGCATACATCTTGATGTTGCGTTAGTATCTTCTTTAATTTTATTTTCACACGCTTCATCGCCGCACCACATCATTTTAGCGTAGCCGCCTTTAACATTAACAACTTCTTTTAATTCATCATAAGTATGAACTTCTGTGACACTATGTAATAATTGATCTAAAGCTTTTTGATACATTTCATTATGTATTTGTTCTAATTTATTTTTAACTTCTTTTTCAATATCATCAATAGAGCAAATTTCTTTAGCGCCATCATTACGTTTACATAGCACGACTTGATTCTTTTCTAAATCACGAGGTCCAAGTTCAATTCTTAGTGGTACACCCTTCATTTCATATTCGGAGAACTTCCATCCTGGTGTACGATCAGAATCATCAAATTTAACACGAATGCCTTGTTCTTCTAAACGATGTTTAATTTCTTGACATTTTGCGACTATTCCAGGTTTAGCTTGTTGGATTGGAATAATAACAACTTGTGTTGGAGCGACATGCGGTGGAAGTACCAAGCCATTATCATCGCCATGTACCATGATAATCGCGCCAATAAGACGAGTTGAAACACCCCAAGAAGTTTGATAAACGTGTTTAACTTGTCCATCTTTATCTTGATATTTCATTCCAAAAGCTTTGGCAAATCCATCACCAAAATAATGTGATGTTCCACTTTGTAATGCTTTACCATCATGCATCAATGCTTCAACTGTATAAGTTTCTTCAGCGCCAGCAAATTTTTCTTTATCAGTTTTTCTTCCTGTTACAAAAGGTATTGCCAATAAATCTTTACCCATGTTGTTATAAATATCAAGCATCATTAATGTTTCTTGTTTAGCTTCTTCTTTTGTACGATGGATTGTATGTCCTTCTTGCCATAAAAATTCAGATCCTCTTAAGAATGGACGGGTTGTTTTTTCCCATCGAACTACCGAACACCATTGATTATATTTTTTTGGTAAATCACGATATGATGTGACAATCTTTGCAAAATGCTCACAAAATAATGTTTCACTTGTTGGACGAACAATAAGTGGATCATCCAATTTATTTTTGCCACCAATAGTAATAATTGCACATTCTGGTGCAAATCCTTCAACATGATCTTTTTCTTTTTGGAACAATGATTCTGGTATAACCATTGGCATATAAACATTTTCATGTCCTGTTTGCTTGAATTTTTGATCCAAATGTTTTTGAATTTGTTCCCATATAGCGTAGCCATAAGGGCGATAGATAATAAACCCTTTTACAGATGAGTAGTCCATTAATTCAGCTTTTTTACATACATCTGTATACCATTGAGCAAAATCAACATCTCTCGATGTTATTGCTTCGTTTTTTAAATCTGCCATAATAATTACCTCCTACTTTTTACCATTAACAAGTGTCATAACTTTACTTAATTTTTTCTTTTCAATCGGCAAAATCATTTCATCTGCTTGGCTAATCAAATTACTTGAAACATATTTAATTCCCATCTTACAAATCAAATACATTGAATTATTCGTATCTAATCCGTAAGCAATGATATTTTTATCATAACTTTTTAAAGTATCAATAAGAGTATGAATAATTAAAATAGATCTACCGCTCCTACGACAATCTTTAATCAATTCGCTATCCAAAATGAAATAATCGAATACTTTCATTAATTCATTTGTAAGTAATAATTCTTTTTTATCAATTTTTAATGCCACTTTATAGCCATGTTCTTTTAAATTATTAATTGAAGAAATAATTTCTTCTTCTTCTGATAACCATTCAGAGATTTCTAATTCACTAAATGTAAGAATAATATCTTCGCTATCAATTCCTGCAATATGAGAAAAACTTTTGGCAACATGTTCTCTTTCTAAAACTGAAACATTATAAATTAATTTAACATTTGAAATATTTTCATTTAAATAACGGCTAAGTATTTTCTTGTTAAACATTGTAAATAAGTCTTTAATCTTACCGACTTTATAAGCATATTCTTTTAATTCTTGGATATTTGAGAATATTGTATTATTGCATTTAATTGTCGAATTATATGCTAGGATCGCACCAGTTTTAATGTTAATAACTGGTTGGTATAAAATCTTGAAATCTCTTTTACTAATAAGTGTATTAAATTCATTTTCATATGATGAAGTAATTTCCACACTTGAAACACTATTATCATCATAAATCATAATATGATCATTGTGGTCCATTGCGGTAACTGAAATAGATTTAGTATTGCGCACTAGTTGTTTATAAGTGCAATTGTCCTCATTAATCAATGTCCCGGTAATGGAATAATTGTAATCTTCATTATAAGAGTTAATTTTTAGATATTTAGATATTGTTTTTGAAATACTATGCATTAATCGTAATAAGTTTTTTCTAGAACTTATTCCTGGATAATAAATAGTAAACGAGGATTGAGAATAATCAGCTATAGTACAATTGCTTGTTAAATAAGGAGCAATTATATTTTTAGCACATACAAAGAATAACGAACTTACTTTATCGTCATCTTCATCTTGAATTTTAGTATTTCTAAACGCCACGAATAAGAAAGAACCTTTATTTTTATTCTTCATTTTTTCAATAGTCAACATTTGCTCAATATTTGTTACTGTAATATTAGAAAGTTTCTTTTTGTCAGTTTTATTTTTAACATCAAGATATTTCATCACATAACTCTCTAGATGAATAATTTTTTTTCTTTTATCCAATTTTTGAAGTTGAAGAAAAGAATAATAACTTTTCTTTTCTCTTTCAAATATAACATCTACTTCTAAATAATCACTTACGTTCTTTTTAGTAGATAGTAACTCATCAATCCATTTTTCAAAGCGGACTTTTTCTTCCGTTGGAAAGTTATTTAAGAATTCCTCAACTGAACAAACGACTTGATGCTCAATATCTGATTTATTAAAATATCTTACTTTGTTGTTTTTGGCATCAATACAAATTATTCTTGTAGTATTTTCCGCTAATTCGAATTTCTTTTTTACATTGACGTTTTCATGATTAGATAAAATCATACTGACAACTATCACGACAAAAATAGCTACGGCAAGTAATACAAGTAGCTGTGTAAGTTTAGTATCGCTAATAAGGTATACAAAATAACGAGTCATAAATTTCACCTGTTAATATTATATACTTGTATATAAATTAAATAAAGCAAACTTTTAAAAAGTTCGAACCAATAATCAAAATTAAAGTTTTACATAATCATGTTCCGCAGAAAATTTTTCATTTGGAAATGACATCAAAAAATAAACCCCAAACATTCGATTACGATATTTGATAGTGCCACCAAAACTATTAATTAGTCTTTTTGTTTCAAATAATCCCACACCATTTCCGCTTAAATCTTCACTTTTAGATGTGGTGTATTGATAATCAAATATTTTATTTCCGCTTTTAACTTTAGAATGCGAATTATATACATATATTCTTAAATTGCCTTTTATTTTTATAATATTAACAATTATTTTTAACTTTTTATCATTAGAACTATGTGCAAATGCATTTTTTATTAATTCCATGAATGGAATTTTTAAATCTTTCCAAAACTCTAAAGTAAAATGTTTAACATTTGAATAGAAACTTAATTTAAATTGTTTATGAGTATATTTTGAAAACTGATTACACATTTCTAATAAATGTAAAAAGACCATTTTGTAACAAATGCAATTTATACAAGAAGATATATTTTTCAAAATTTTCGGTTTAGTAATGCAAACTTTTTTATGTTTAATAACATTTATATCGTCAATTCCCAATGTAAATAACATTTGTTTCATATCCGAAATTGGAATTTGTGATAATACTTCAACAACTATTTTTCTGCTATCGGCATGGATATTAGTAATAAAAGTAAGTTCGTTTAATACATGGATCATGTTTTCAAACGCCGCAACAGTAGAAAAATTGTAGACAATTTTATAACATCTTATGTCTTTGGCAGCGAATCCTACTTGAGCGCCACTATTTTTTTCTTTGAGCAAATTATTTAAAATATTTTTAAAATAAACAATTTCTCTATTAATGATAATTTTATTAATAGTACAAACTTTCATGAATTTTTCCATTATTTTCAAATGATTAAAACTAGCAGTTAATCCATAAATGCCACATAATCCTTTTAAAGTATGTGTTTTAATTTGGATTTCTTTTACCCAATCATCATCTTTTTTGTCAATAGTAAACATTTGCAAAATCTCATTTGCTAAAATCTTAACATCATTAGTATTATCAACATCAGTCTCCATATGCCCACCTTGTTACATTTTCCCAAATAAATTTTACAGGTTAGTTCTATTATAATCAATATTGAGCAATATTCAATATTTTTTTTAAAAAGAATATAAAAAAAAGCCTTTCGGCTTTTTAAATTTTGTTTTATTTGGCTGCTGATAAAATTGCTAATGCAATCAAATAACAAATAAGTACAGTTAGTACAAAGAATCCTAAACCAATCAATATTTTCCAATATGGCTTTTTAGTTAATTTCATGACATACAAACTAACAACAGCGAATATACCACTAATTAATCCACCAATAGCGCCACTTACAACAGGGAAAATCTTAATTAAGCTTGGGACATTCCCCCAAACCATGATAAAAACAAATGGAATAAATGCTAAAACATATTCATATGGTGTCGCCGGTTCACTAACTTGGTACTTTTGCCCATTAACGTTGCACTTGAGTCCAGTCAAGAAATTTCCTTCAAGAAAAACATTTAATTCTTGTCCATCAATAACACAACTAAATTGTTTTTTGGAAACTTTTTGTAACTTTATTCCATTAATAAATAAAGTTCTTGCTCCAGTCCAAATGTTCTCTGTGACACTGAGTTCTCCAACTCCATCGATTTTGATTATATTATTCATAAATTGCCTCTCCTTTTCTGATAAATAGTTTAACATATAATCAATTAAATATAAAGATTTATTTGTATCATTGTTCAAATATTTGTTGTATGCAAACAATTAGCTATTTAAAAAATTATTTTTATCACTATTGACTTTATGCTATCATTATAACATGGAGAAATACCCAAGTGGTTGAAGGGACTAGTTTCGAAAACTAGCAGTGGATGAAAGTCCAGCAGGGGTTCAAATCCCCTTTTCTCCGCCACGATAAAATCAATTAGTTTGATACGTTTTAATTGTATCAAACTTTTAATTAATTGGAGTGTATAGTAATTTTTTCCTGAACGCCAGCCTTTTATACTTCTATTGAAGATTTTTTTAATTGCCATTATTGTATTTTAAATCAAAATAACCCATTAGAAAAGTTGCATATAAACAAAAAAACTTAGTATAATTTTTGCTATTAAACTAAGTTTTTAATATCAAATTGTTTTTTTAATTAGCATAAAATCTAAGATACTTTAGATTTCAACCCAAGTTGTTGGATTAAATGATGGGGCGGATGAAACAAAATCTCCAAGATAGTTTTTATATTTTTCAGACATTGCTTTTCCAACACCTGTTTGAACTGCTTCATATTCACCATCGGCATTTTGTTTTAAAACCGTACGATAAATAGGTTGAACGTATTCTTTTCCATATGCAAAAGTTGGATTATTTAATGTCCCTAAATCCACCGTAATTGTAAACAAATAATATGTATCTGATACTCCATTAGGAAAATAAATTAAAAAGAACATATCTTTTGTATCTTCATCAAAGAAATTTGATAAATTGTTTTGTTCCCATGCATCACAACTACCTAGAACACTACTATTTGCCCACCATGTTCCTGAACGACTTTTTATTACTTTATTAATATTCGAATTAGGGTTATTCAATCCTATATTCGGATTCTCTGTGGTTCCATTTAAAATATTATTTGTTAATTGTTCGTGTTTTTTTCCTTCTTCGGTATTTGGAAATAAATACTTAAATTCGTTAATATTAGCAACGATTTCTCCATTTATAGAAGATGGATTATTAAGAGCATAATTAAAAGTTGCATATACTCCTCCGCAAGTTAAAGCAAAAATAGCAAGACAAATTAAAAGAGAATTTTTTAACATTTTCATATTATTTCTTCTCCTTTACTTTTTTATTAACAATCTTATTAAATGATAATTCGAGAATATCAATAATTGTTTGAGCTGTTGTTTCAGATTTGTCGCATAACTTAATCACATACCATTTTTCTTTATATGATTTTGGGAAGAAAGTTTCTTTCATTCCCTCAAACTTTAATTTTGAGTTTTCATCTAAAACAACTCTTAAAATAGCATCACCAGTTTTTGTTCCATAAATATAAGCAAAACATTTGTTTTTTCCATCCAACATAGCGTAATATGTATCAGGAATCAACAAACCACTTCTAGATAATTTTTTGTTTCTTTTTACATATATTTTATCTTGATAATTTTGCTCTATATAATCCGCGACTGCTTTTTTAGAAAAAGAGTTTCTAAAAAACAAATATTTCTTTTGAGAGGATATGATTAATTTTCTTTCTTCCATTGCTTTAGTTAATTTTTTATCCACCATTGGTGATATAACACAAGAAAAAATTGTAAGCAACAAGCATAAATATCCTGCTGGAGATTGCATAAAATCAATAAAGCTTCCTAAAAAAGGAATACGCTTGTTTTTATAAATTCCTAGCATTTGCGAATAACGCACCGGGAATCTATCTGGATATTGGTTTGCGTCTCCTTGAAGTAAAAAATATCTTTCACTATGTTCATCATTTGCTTCTTCAATATTCACTATTCTATGAATAATGAAAACTCCATCTATTTCATACATAACGATGTCATATAATTTCAAATCATCTTCACTTGGTAATTGAAAAAGAGTAATCAAATCATATCTTTTAATTTGATTTGTTAAATTATTTTTCACTATATATTCATTTTTCTCATATATTGTAGCCATTGAACCGCTTTTTACAACTTTAACAATTGGAGTTTCTCCTACTTTCTTAGAACTAGAAATATTATTTCCAATTGATAGCCCAAATATTGATAACATTAAAATACAGAAAAAAACTGATAACACTTTATCGATAATCAAACGAGCAGCATGGTTTTGTTTCGCCTTATCTCCTTGCTGCTCAGCTTTTGATATTTCGCTATCAGCAAGTCCTCCTTTAATAATTTTTAATCGCAGTTTTGCAATATTAATTATTAAAAGTGTAAAACCTGCTGTTAATGCTGTAAAAACTATGAGGCAAACTACAATAATATACTTATCGTATCCTGCCATAATTTTATTCTCCTATTTTGATTTATTATGCTGCTGCTTCGCTAATTTCAATTATAATTTTTGTATTTTTAAGTTGAGTTTCATATGCTTTATATTCTGCATATGTACTTAACTTAATTTCTTCATTAGCACCAAAATAATCAGTTAACTTAATTTCATAGTCACCTAATATTTTGTTTCCTTCATTTAATGACACTGTATTATTACTATCTAATCCATTAGTAACAAAAATATCTTTTTCACCATATTTATTGCCTGTAAAAGATAACTTCATATTTAACTTTATACCATTATCTCTAACATCAGCATCTGCACCAGCGTTTGGTGTGAAACTAACTTTGAAAGTTCCTTCTGTTTTCATACCTGTATAATAAGAATTAGTACCGCCACCTATTACACCAAGATCATCAATTGTAACTGCGAATGTTGAGTTAATTTTTATTTCTCCCTTACTACTTTCTGTTACTGCGCCAGAAATGATAGGTGAAATTTCTCCTGTAGCAGCTTGTGTAGGATTTTGCGCATAATTAAATGTTGCGTATACTCCACCGACTGTCATAATTGTTGCCATTGCAATAATTGCACTTAATTTTTTCATTTTGTTCCTCCTTAGATAAATAAAATCAATCCCTTTTTGGCGAAACATAAAACGGGAAGGCAACTGTACACCTAATGATATATTAGATGAACAAAATTCAGGAATTATAAACAATTTTAGTAGTTTAAACCAATGATTTTTTATGTTTTTTGCAAAAAATCACACTTAACTAAAATAATTTCTTGACAAAATGTTTTCAAATTAATAAACTAGTGTCACAACTTGTTCATCTAATATATCATTAGACGAACTAATAAATTTTTCTTGGTTATCATTAAATAAATTTCCGATTTTATCCATCATATCTTTTTTATGATTCGATAATGAATGAACATAGCGATTTAATGTAATTGTCGCATTTTTATGTCCTAAAATCTCAGAAAGTGTTTTAACATCTACTCCGCATTCAATTGATCTTGTGGCAAAAGTATGACGCAAGGCATGAAATCCTTTATGTTTTATATTGGCGTGTTTTAACATTAATGCAAAACTTTTTTGATACGATCTAACGGATATCGGTTTTTGATTGTAAGAAATAACATATATTGAATTATCTTGTTTTAATAACTTAAATATTATTTCTAATTGCTTAGGATAAGGTATCATTCTTTTTGATGAAAATGTTTTAGGGCTATTAAGAATACGTTGATATATGCCATTTTTATTTTTTCCTTCGTGGCATGTTTTATTTATACTTATAATTCTTTTTTCTATATCAACATCATTCCAAGTTAAAGCAAGTAATTCTCCTATTCTCATACCTGTATATAAGCATATAATGACACCTAACATTTTCTTTTTTTTAGAAACCCACACTTTGTTTTCAATCATTTTCTGTTCTTCAAAAGAAAAACATGTAATTTCTTTTTCTTCTAAATGCGGTCTACGTATATTTCCTAAATTATAACTTTTTAAATTATTCGATAAAAATGCCATTTTTATTGAAGATTGTATAACTGTTATTATTAAGTTCACACTGCTAATAGATAATTTATTTTTGCCACCTAATAGTTCATTTATATAAACTTGTACTTTTAATGGAGTTATATTTATTAACTCCTCTTCTCCAAATTTTTTAATTACATAATTATTACATATACTTACATAATTCCAATATGTTTTGTTTTTTAAAGTTGGTTTAATATAATTTTCTAGCCAAATCTTAGCCCACTTTTTATACTTCACTACTATCAACTCCTAATTGAAATAACTTTTTGTTCATTTATTATTTTGGCAAATTAGCATCATTTTTATAAAAATGATTAATTCTTAAAAATATTTTATTATCATTTTAAGTTGATTTTATGAGTATGTGTATGAAAATATTTTATTTAGTATTAATTTCTTCTATTCTTAACTTTCGTTGCAATTTTATCATTACTATTATTGCATAAATTGCTACAAGCGCTTCTGTAATGACCATTGTCCACCACATCGCGTTACCACCAAATATTGATGGCAATAATACTAATACAATTCCACTTATAACTATACCTCTAGCTAAAGATATAATAGTTGCTACATTTTCTTTTAATAGCGCTTGGAAATAATAAGTACAATAAACATTAAAAGGTAAAATTAAAAACGAAATACTATAAACACACATAATATTAGGCGCGATATTTAATACTTCTTCCGTGGGTGCCATAAATATTCTTATTAATTGTTTAGGAAAAATCGTTACAATTCCCATCCAAATAGTTCCAACAATTATTGCTGTAATAATATTATATTTTAAAGTCAAAGAAACTCGATCATATCGTTTTGCACCAAAATTAGTTGATAATATTGGTTGTCCTGCTTGCCCAATTCCATAGCCACAACATTGTACAATTGTCGAAATATTAATAATTACTGCATACACAGCCAGTGCATCATCATTTAAATATTTTAAAATCAAATTATTAAATAGCATCGTCAAAAAGCCCATAGCTATATCTGCAATAAAAGCTGAGAATCCTGTTTTAGAAATTGGCACAAATAAAGAAAATACTTCTTTATTGCACGAAAATTTCATAGTATTTGATTTACTAAAGAAATGTGTAGACATAATTAACACCGACACTAATGATCCAATTGCGGTTGCTAAACCAGCACCTAACGTTCCCATATCTAATGGAAAAACAAAAACGTAGTCACCAACAACATTAAATACACCCGCAAAAATGATTGCTAATGTTGCAAGCATTGGTTTATTATCATTTCTTAAATATGCCGCTAAAATTTGAGCGAAAATAAATGATGGTGCTGCAAATTTAATTGGTAAAAGATATTCTTTACAAAGTTTAAGTGTATTAGCGTCTTTTGCTCCGAAAACATATAATAATTGGTCCTCAAATAACCAAAATAAAATCAAAAATATAATTGACATAATAGCACCATACACTATTGATGCTGTAAAAAACTTATTTGCGGTTTCCTTATCATTTTTTCCTTTATTAACAGCAAATAAAACTGATCCGCCAATTCCGATTAATAATCCTAAACTATAGATAATATTCCAGATTGGAGCAATAATTGCCATCGCTTGTGATCCAATTGGGCCATAGTATTGTCCAACCATAGCCATATCAACAAGTCCATAAATGCAAGAAATTAATGAACTACCAAAGGCAGCGAACAAATACTTTAAATATATCTTTTTTATATTTCCATTTACTACATTCATAACACTTACCTCCAAAAAAAGCCGGATAACGAAATAGGGCATTTCAGCCTATCACCTTATCCAGCTAATATTTCTAATGAATACTTCGCCCTCCGCGTGAGCAATGCTATTTTAAAGCATCAATATTTTTTAATCAAGTATAAAAAATTTTATTATGTTTTTATTAACAAAAGATATAAAAATATATACTTTTTTGATGT
>ERZ1106943.3793-NODE-3793-length-11074-cov-8.870406_pt1 | contig 11074 bp, 5 predicted proteins | sample MGYA00403671_ERZ1106943 | MGnify/ENA primary metagenome ERZ1106943 (study PRJEB35170, sample SAMEA104062427) | human gut metagenome | biome: human gut; feature: human-associated habitat; material: faeces | place: Denmark | collected 2012-06-14 ...
GCAGGCGACTGAGGGAGTAAAATTCATTAAAGTAAAAGGAAGATCCCGCTGCGGCAAAACCTCCCCTACGGCAGTACCCATGAAGTAAAGCTCGGAGTTTTGCCGTGACTCCCTCACGGAGAAGCTGTCGCCGCAGGCGACTGAGGGAGTGTGATTTCGGACCAAGCGCGGGCTCACACAAAAATGCCGGGATCAAGCCCGGCATTTTTTAGGGGCTGTTAAAAACGTTGAGTTTTTAACAGCCCCTGCTTTTTATATCTTTTTATATCCCGAGGTTTTTGACCTTATCGGGTATCTTTTTCCACAGTACGTTCATTACGCAGAAGGACACGACGGCAAATCCGATGCCGAGCACGAGTCCGCCGAACACGTCTGTGGGGTAGTGAATGAAGAAATACAGTCTTGAGAATGCGATAAGCAGCGCCAGCACGAGTGCCGGGATGCCCCATTTTTTGTTGCAAAGGAAGATCCCGAACGCGCCCTCAAACGAGGCGAGCGTGTGCCCGGAGGGGAACGAGGCGTCGTGCGGCGGCTTTATGAGCAGCGTCGCGCGCGTTACGATCGGATCCCACGCCGCGTTGTCATACGGGCGTATGCGGTTTATCAGAGGCTTGAGAATGCCGTTGCCGAAGATCAGCCCGAGCACGAGCGCACCGCCCATCACAAGCCCGGTCTTTCTTGTGCGCTTGAAGCAGAGAAGGACCACTGCAAGCGCTATCCAAAACCAGCCCGCATCGGCAAGGTGGGTGATGATCGCAAAGAACTTGTCGAAAAACGGGGTGTGCATATTTTCGTTGATGTAATTCAGGATCGAATAATCAAATCTGTATATAGCGTCCATGTTGCTTTTCCTTTCATTTCACTCTGCTGTCGCACATCAGTCGTTTCTGATATCGTAAATGAGCCACTTGCCTTCCACAAGGTGAAGGTAGACCGTAACGTCAACAACGTTTTTCCACTCGGGGTAGCTCTTGTCGGCGTATTTGTCGTAGCAGTCGAACAGCACGTGAGTAAACTTGACGTGAGCTGCGATGGCGGTCTTGTCGTCATTGACATAACGGTAATTTTCGTCTATCACGTCGTCGAAGCGATGTCCTTTGTGATCCATTATGTAGCTCTGACTTACAAGCTTGCCTATGGAACGGAAGTATTCGGACGAGGTGTCGAAATACTTGTTGCGGGTAGCCGTGTTCGTTTCGTTTTGCATCCATTCGGCGAATGTCTGAACGGCTTTCACGACATATGGACCGATATCGGCACGTATGGCATCATTCTCACGCTTGCGTTCCTCTTCACGGCGCGCTTTTTCATCTTCTATCGCTTTGTTGTAGTCGAGCACAAGACGGTTTATGTAATCACCGTCGGCACGCCACGAGGCATGCTCTTCGTCGTGGCTCAGCGTGTATTCAACGCTGCCGTCGGCTGAGGTCACGGTTATCTCCGGCTCAAGGAAAAGCCCGTCGATGAAGTAGTTCTGCATCGTGCGCGCCGACGCATCGCCGGCAGGGAAGTATACCGCTTCGTCAAGCACAACGGGATCGCCATACCTGAAATCGCTGCCGAGAGCACGTCCGTTGACCTTTACTATCGCATTTATCGGAGCGTAAATGTTTGCGCCGTGCGTGGCGGACACGTCGAGGTCTATGCTGCCGAGCTTATAAAGATCTGTTTTCAGCTTGGTGCTGACCTTTCCGCTCTTGACAAGTGAGAAGTCAGCCACATGGTGTGTTCCTATCGACACCGTGAATTTAAGCACATCAGCCTCTGCCGATGCCGTCTGCGTCAGCGTCCATTCGCCGTCAATTCCGTCAAACAGTCCGCCGACATATGCGACCACCTTGTCAAGGTCCTCTGCCGGAGAGATCTTGATGTTATCGGCATGCGTGATCAGATATTCGTAATCGCCCGATTTGAAATATTCGTTGAATATGTGTTCAGCCTCGTATTTCGGCTGTGCTTCCTCATATTCGACCAACAGCCCGCTGACATTGCGCAGCACGATCGCCCATGCCACGAGAATCACGACGAGTATTATGAGCCACACCAGCCAAAAAACGGGTCCGGTGCCCACGGCAGGTGTGCCGAGCTTGCCCTTGCTGCTCCCGATGGGACGTTTGTCCTCCGGAATGCGACGCTTTATCTTCCTGCGGTCTGTGGTCCCGCGGTTATCAGTGTTTGTCGTCATCAGTTGCCTCCTACGGCGAAATAGGTGGGTATAGCACGCGGCGTGGTGAACGCCTTGTATATGTTCACAAGACCCATCTTCTGATATTTATCGAGTGTGGACACAACAATATTGTAGGTGTTGTAGTAATCGCGGTAGTAGAGCATGGACGATGAGCCGCCGTCAAGCATTCCGGCATTGACGGCACCGTAGCGCAGCATCAGGTCGATCATATCGTTGAACGAAGCGCCGAGGCTGGCGGGAGTGCGTCCGTCGGTGACGATGAAGATGACGGCACCGTCCTCGCGCTGACCTATTGCGGTGCGCTGCGAGGCGGCAGAGTCATTGCGTCTTCTGACCGTGAGCTTGTCTCCGTTTTTCTGGATGAGTATATTGTTGGTCTGAAAGCACACTCCGTCGCGCACGCCGAGGCTTTCTGCCAAATCGCGTGTCATGCCCTCGCGCAGCACCATGTTATTGTTTTTGTCAAAGCCCATGAAGGTGCGCTGGGTGTATTTGTCCTCATACACGCATTTTCCTTTTGAATAGGTGATGCCTATGGGTACGCTGCCGTTTCCGCCGCCGCCGTTATCGGGGTACTCACCGCCGTTTATCGCCACCAGAACGTTGTCGCGCTTGGCGAGATCCCAAAAGTGCATGCCGGCTTTTGCACCGTTAAACGAGCTTGCCGTTGCTGTGTAAACGCGTGAGGGATCCTTTATCACGGTAATATATGCACGGCAGTGCGGCGCATTCACGATCTCAAAGTATATGCCGTCGACCGCCTTTGACCAGTCGATCTCCGTCGGTGCCGACGGGTCGTCGGGGTCGCTCGGAGTTGTGACAGGTTCAACATGTGTGCCTTCCGCATCTATTCTTATACGCTGCACACCCTCGGTCTCGGGCGGAGTGTCTATTACGATATCCTGCGGCTTGGCGCCTTCAACGATCGCATCGACCTCGGAGGCGGAGAGCACGAGCTTCGGCACCCATTTTGTGGCGCTTGCCTGCATTGCCATGTTGACGAGCGTGTTCCGCAGCGTGATGCTGGGGCCGTGCGCCACGGCAAACACAAGGGAATATACCATTGCAAGGATCAGAACAAGTGTCAGACCGATGGAGATGAATACTCTCTTGACGATACTGCTCGCATTTACGCGCTTTTTGTTTTTTACTTTCATTTTGATTTAAATACCGTTTTACCTTTCTTCAGCCGCACGAGGGTGCGGGAGACAAAATTGGGGGGACCGGCGCGATTCCGCGCAGTGTTTATGACTTCTTCCCGTCGGCGGGCGACTGTCTGAACACCCATTCGCGCTGAACACGGAAGCCGATGAAGTAGATCACGGTGTCAATTATCATCTTGAATATCGTTCTCAGCCACGCGGCGTTCGCACTGAAGATATGCCCGAGCAGAGAGACGCCGCCCGCGGAGACGAACATCACGGGAATGGCAAAGGCATAATACTTCAGAAGCGTCTTCCACACGCTGCCGCCGTTGCGGAAGACCACGTTGCGGTTGATGCTGAAATTCACAAGAGACGAAACGATGCGCGCCATGACCGTCGCTTCGAGAGTCACATACTTTCCCGAGGGCAGGAAGCGGCTGAGAAGGTAGAAAAGAAGCAGGTCGATGATGGTCGCCGCGCCCGAGGAAAGCAGAAACTTGAGTATCAGGGCATAAATGCGCAGCGAGTCGCGCACGGGGCGGAAGTGTGAGGTCTGGTTTTCTTCTATGTATACCGTCTCGATGCGGTGCTCGTGATATTTTATGCCGTATCCATTCAGCGCGAGAAGCATGTTTGTCTCGTACTCATAGCGGTCGCCGTTCACGCGGCAAAGGCTCGGCAGCGCGGCTGCGGGAATGGCGCGCAGACCTGTCTGTGTGTCTGTCACGCGCAAACCGCAAAGCACAAGAAAGACAGCCGAGGTTATGCGGTTGCCCATGCGGCTGCGCGGGGGAACGTCGGGCAGCGAGAAGTCGCGCGCGCCCAGCACGAGCTGCCCGGAGGAGAGCATGTCCTCGGCGCAGGCGAGAATGTCGCTCACGCGGTGCTGCGCGTCGCCGTCGGCGGTAACGACGCCCTCGCGGTCTTGGCGGTTCTTTATGAACCATTCGAACGCGGTCTTGAGCGCCGCGCCCTTGCCGCGGTTGACCTCGTGTGTGAGAAGCGTAAGACCGGGGTGAGCGGCGGGATCGGGGAAATATTTGAGACGGTCGGGACTGCTGCCGTCGTTGATGACGATAATGTCGTCAAAGCCGGCGTCCTCAAGCCCCGAAACGACGGAAGCGAGCTTTTCATCCGGGTTGTAGGACGGGACTATCACCGATACGCGCTTGGCGGCAAACGCCGCCTCGGATGAATATGTCATTTTATGTAATGTTCCTTTCAAAAGGCGTAATATACTACATTAATTATAGCATATGCGGATAGAAAAAACAACTCCTTTTCTGATAGAAAAACTAAATTTTTATCATTCGGCTTTTTTCGGCGCGGCGGAGAGAAAAGAGATGCCACGATGTGCGCCGCGCGGGAGGTCGCGCAATGAAATCGGAAATAAAATAAGATTTTTTTGAAAAAAGGTATTGCAAAACGGAAAGGTTTGTGATATAATAAGCAAGCACGGTCAAGGAGGCATAGCTCAGTTGGTTAGAGCGCACGGTTCACATCCGTGAGGTCGAGAGTTCGAGTCTCCCTGTCTCCACCACCATTTAAATCGAATACGGGGCATTAGCGCAGCTGGGAGCGCACAACACTGGCAGTGTTGGGGTCAGGGGTTCGAATCCCCTATGCTCCACCAACAATAAAAGGACGGCTTTTAAGCCGTCCTTTTATTGTTGAATGAGCACTTTGCGGCACGGACCCCTTCAAGCCCGCCGCAGGGCGGGCTTGAAATGCTTTGCGCCGGGTGAAGAAAAAAATCTGCCGACATTGCACCGCAAAGCGGGGTTCAGAATCCCACCATATCCGCCAAAACAATATAATCCGAACCTTTTGCCGATTGGTCATGGGTTCGGATTTGTTGTTTTTATAGAAGAAGTTGAAGACTGGTAATAAAGAAACCGGGAGGACTGCCGGTCATGGCAATCCTCCCGGTTTCTTTATGTAGACGCGGAGTCCGAAATCTCCTTCTTTGCTTTCCATTCGGCAAATGGCTTCTCCTCCCGGCAAGGCGTTTTTCTGCCATGCGGGGCTTTTTTGTTGCAACATCACGCACCGATTTACCTTCTGCTCTTGCTATTTGTCGGAAAATGATATATACTATAAAAGCATAAGTATATCCGTGCATGAGGTGGAAAATATCAGCGCGGCATTTTATTATTTATGATACGTAAGCAATATCGGCTGACTTAATAAGGAGATATCATGGCAAAGTCCATCGTATATATTGACAGCGAGATCGGAGTGGAAGACAAAAGGATCAAAGATCTGGGAGCGATAAAGGACGATCGCTCTTCTTTTCACGCGTCGTCGCTGCGGGATTTTTACGCTTTTATATCCGATGCCGACTTTGTCTGCGGGCATAACATCATACATCATGACCTTACATATCTGACTCCGCATTTTGAAAAACCGCTTCGCGGCGAGCCGATAGATACGCTTTATCTGTCTCCGCTCCTGTTTCCGTGCCGTCCGTACCATAAACTCGTAAAGGACGACAAGCTGCAGGTCGATCAGCTAAATAACCCTTTGAACGACGCGGAAAAAGCAATGCAGCTTTTTTACGATGAGGTCGATGCTTTTCAGGCCCTTTCACCCAGAAAGCAGAGGATATACTGCTGCCTTCTGTACGACCGGGCGGAATTCCGAGGATTTTTTGATTATGTCGGGGTAACACCCTTCCGCACCGTTGGGTTCATTCAGACGAAACTCAATGTGACAAAGCTGATCCGTGAGGAGTACAACGGGAAGATCTGTGCCAATGCCGGTATAGAGCCTGTGGTGCGGCGTTATCCTGTCGAGCTTGCCTATGCGCTTGCGCTGATCGATGTTGCGGATTATCATTCGGTCACCCCGCCGTGGCTGATAAAGAATTACCCCGAAATAGATAATGTAGTGAAAAATCTTTGCTATACGCTGTGCGATGAGGGATGTGCGTATTGCCGGGACAGACTGGATATTCACAAAAAGCTCAAGCAGTTTTTCGGCTATGACAAGTTTCGCACATATGCCGGGGAGCCATTGCAGGAGAGGGCTGCGCAGGCGGCGGTAGACGGAAGATCTTTGCTTGCGGTCTTTCCGACCGGGGGCGGAAAATCGATCACCTTTCAGTTGCCCGCGCTGATGGCAGGTGAATGTGCTCACGGACTTACGGTAGTTATTTCTCCGCTTCAGTCGCTTATGAAGGATCAGGTCGACAACCTGAGCGAAAAGGGGATCGTCGATGCGGTAACTGTCAACGGTATGCTCAGCCCGATCGAGCGTGCGGAGGCGCTTGAACGTGTTGCGAGCGGACTCGCCACGATATTCTACATATCTCCGGAGCAGTTGCGTTCACCGACGATCGAAAAATTACTGCTTGCGCGCAATGTGGTTCGGTTCGTTATCGACGAGGCGCATTGCTTTTCGGCATGGGGACAGGATTTTCGTGTTGATTACCTTTATATCGGCGACTTTATCAGTGAGTATCAGAAGAAAAAGCAACTTAAGGATCCGATTCCTGTGTCCTGCTTTACAGCCACGGCTAAACAGAAGGTCATTACGGATATATGCGATTATTTCCGTTCTAAGCTTGGTGTGTCGCTTGAGTTGTTTACCTCTAATGCCGACCGCGAGAATTTGCACTATACCGTGCTTTTCAAGGAAACGGATGAGGAAAAATATAATGCGCTCAGGTCTCTTATCGAGCAGAAAAACTGCCCGACCATAGTTTACGTTTCGCGGACGAAGCGCACGCGTGAACTTGCCGAAAAGCTGACAGGCGACGGTTTCCCGGCAAAACCGTTCAACGGGAAAATGGACCCGGAGGAAAAGATCGCAAATCAAGAGGCTTTTATAAACAATAAGGTCAAAATAATCGTGGCGACCTCCGCGTTTGGAATGGGCGTTGATAAAAAGGATGTCGGGTTGGTCATTCACTATGACATTTCCGATTCGCTCGAAAACTATGTGCAGGAAGCGGGGCGCGCTGGCAGGGATCCCGGCTTGCTCGCAGAGTGCTATGTTCTGTTCAACAATAATGACCTTGACAAGCACTTCATTCTGCTGAATCAGACAAAGCTCAGCATCAGCGAGATCCAGCAGGTGTGGACGGCTATCAAAAATATGACCCGCGAAAATTCGTGGGTATGCTGTTCTGCCCTGGAGATCGCAAGGCAGGCAGGGTGGGACGATTCAAAGAAAGAGATCGAGACGCGTGTCAAGACGGCAGTTGCGGCTTTGGAAGATGCCGGGTACGTAAAGCGAGGACGAAATGTCCCGCATGTCTATGCCACGAGCATCCTTGCAAAGAATATGGCGGAGGCATCATTTAAAATCGACCGTTCAACGGTTCTTGACGAAAAACAGAAGGAAAATGCAAAGCGTATCATCAAATCTCTGATATCCAGCAGAAGTATCGCAAAAGCCGATAATGACGATGGCGAATCACGTGTGGATTACCTTGCGGATATACTCGGTATCCCCAAGGGAGATGTGGTTACGGCGGTCGAGTTGATGCGGCAGGAGGGACTTCTTGCCGACAGCATGGATATGTCGGCGTATATCTTCAAATCGGACACCGAAAACCGTTCCGCACAGACATTGAGGCGATTTGCAAAGCTTGAGGAGTTCCTTCTGAACCAAATGACGGAGCAGGGGATCGATCTTTCGCTTAAAGAGCTCAATGAGGCGGCTCTTGCGGCGGGGGTCACCGGTTCGTCGGTCAAAAATATCCGTACATTGCTTTATTATCTTACGATAAAAGGTTATATATCAAAGTGCGGCAGGGAAGGCGATGCGAACGGTGATACGTCAGAGTCCGGTCAGCGTGCGTTGATCACGCCGACGATGGAGATACCGAAGATGCTTGAAAAGTTCCGCCGCCGGATAGATATCTGCGACTTCCTCGTTTCGTATTTTTATAAGATCGCCAAAACCCCGGAAAATGACACGGGAGAGGCGCCGGTGCAGTTTTCGCTGGTGGGGGCATTCAAGGAATATACCGAGACCCCGAAGATCGATCTCTGCACGACCGAAACAACACTTGCTGATGTAGAGGATGCGCTTTTGTACCTTTCAAAGATAGGTTCTATGAAGCTCGAAGGCGGCTTTTTGGTCATTTATAACGGTATGGATGTCAAGAGACTGATCGTTGACAATAAGATCCGTTATAAGGCGGAGAATTACCGCTCGCTCAGCGAATATTACAAGCAGAAAATACAGCAGATCCATATCGTCGGCGAATATGCAAATCTGATGGTCAAGGACTATGACGCAGCGTTGCAGTTCGTGCACGACTATTTCGGAATGGATTTCAAGCGCTTCATCGCAAAATACTTCAAAGGAGAGCGTGCAAAAGAGATAAATCGGAATATCACGCCTGAAAAATACAATCAGCTTTTCGGTGAGCTTTCAGACATGCAGGCGAAAATAATCAACGATGCGGATTCCCGTTATATCGTTGTGGCGGCGGGACCCGGAAGCGGAAAAACGCGGGTGCTCGTTCATAAGCTCGCATCACTGCTCCTCCTGGAAGATGTCAAGCACGAGCAGCTTCTGATGGTGACTTTTTCGCGCGCGGCTGCGACCGAGTTCAAAAAGCGGCTCATGAAGCTGATCGGAAATGCGGCGAATTTTGTGGAGATAAAAACATTCCATTCCTACTGCTTTGACCTTCTCGGAAAGATCGGCAGTCTTGACGGTGTGGATAATGTGGTGCATGATGCCGCGCAGATGATAGCCAACGGCGAGGTGGAGCAGGGGAGAATAACCAAAAGCGTTCTCGTAATTGACGAGGCGCAGGACATGGATGTGAGCGAATTTGCTCTGATCCGCGCGCTCATGCAGAGCAACGATGGTATGCGTGTGATCGCCGTGGGTGATGACGACCAGAATATTTATGGATTCAGAGGCTCGGATTCTGCCTATATGCAAAGTCTTATCGACGAATACGGCGCCGCACGGTACGAGCTCGTGGAAAATTACCGCAGCAAAGCAAACATAGTGGCTCTTGCCAACCGCTTTGCCGAGAGCATAAAAAACCGGATGAAGCAGCATCCGATCGAAGCGGTGCGCGCCGAAAACGGGACCGTGCAGATCATAAGACATACATCCGAAAATATGGAGGAGGCGATCGTTCGTCAGATCACCGAGCGATATCACGGCGGTAAAGCGTGTGTGCTTACGGGGACCAACGAAGAAGCGCTGCGAATGTTGGGTCTGCTTTTGAAAAACGGCATACGCGCCAAGCTGGTACAGTCTATTGACGGCTTCAAACTTTACGATCTTGCCGAGGTGCGTTTCCTTTTGCGTATCATCGACAAAAATCTTAAAACGCCTGTTATCCCCGCCGCCCTTTGGGATCATGCGAAAAAAGAGCTTTCCAGGGTATACTCCGACAGCACATGCCTTGAAAATGTCTCGAATATGATCTCGGAATTTGAGAGGGTCAATACTTACAGCAAATATCGTACCGACCTCGGGGAGTTTATAAATGAGTCGCGGTTTGAGGATCTTTACACGGACGATCTCGAGACGGTATTTGTTTCAACGATCCACAAATCCAAGGGCAGAGAGTTTGACAGCGTGTGGCTGTTGTTGGATCATATGGTTCTGCGTAACGACGAGGAACGGCGAAAGCTGTATGTCGGCATTACAAGAGCCAAGGATGACCTGTATATTCACTGCAATAACGGTATATTTGATTGCTTCAAGGTGCCGGGCGTTGAATATATCGTGGATGAAATGCAATATCCGGATCCGAAGGAGATCGCCCTGCAGCTGACACACAGGGATGTCGTGCTTGATTTCTTTAAGGATAAAAAGGAGATCATACTGAGGCTGCACAGCGGCGCACCGCTTTTCGTAAAAGACTGTTTTCTGTATGCGAAAATTGACGGACGCGCGGTGAAGGTCGCCAAGATGTCAAAGGTACGTATGGCAGAGCTTGAAAAGCTTTCGGCACGGGGATATCGTCCGTGCGGCGGGGAAGTGCGGTTCGTTGTTGCATGGAAGAAAGAAGATGACACAGAAGAGACGGCGGTCTTGCTGCCGATCATGCATTTTAAGAAAGATTGATACATAAAGTTTCGATATGCGCTCCGACCATATGCCGAGACGCGAAGAGCGGTTTGCGCGTATGATACAAACGGCGAATCAGGATATATATCACGCAAAACGGGATGCAAATGATCTGACCTTGACCTTCGGTAACAAAACGAAAGCCCCCACTCGGGGCTTCCGTTTTGTCGGCCAGGCGGCTTTTCGGGCACACGGCTTGCCGCAGATATGATCCTAAAAGAAAAAATGAATCAAATGCGCAAAAAAACGCGAATAACCCTTGACTTGACGGGATTTTTGTGCTATAATAACTGAGCATTCGAAAAGATGAACCTCGCGGAACGTCATCGGTGCATTATCAAGTATAGATCTGGGTGTGGCGCAGTTGGTAGCGCGCTACCTTGGGGTGGTAGAGGCCGCAAGTTCAAGTCTTGTCACTCAGACCAAATAAAGCCGAAAACGGTTCGTTTTCGGCTTTATTTTTTGCATTTTCGGGGCAAAATCGGGTGCTTTTCCACCACTTCGGCACCACCCGAAATTCCGATAATTTTTTGACCACATGTTTGACCACAGTTGGAGTGGAGGCAAATCGTTTGGTTGCTTCTGTTCCGGTGGGTCTGCTCAAAAAACTAAATTCAAAAGGTTCCCGGAGATATTCCCTCCGAGAACCTTTTTCTTTGTTTACTGCGTATCAGTTTTCTCCACTGAA
>ERZ1106943.3810-NODE-3810-length-11045-cov-3.274886_pt1 | contig 11045 bp, 2 predicted proteins | sample MGYA00403671_ERZ1106943 | MGnify/ENA primary metagenome ERZ1106943 (study PRJEB35170, sample SAMEA104062427) | human gut metagenome | biome: human gut; feature: human-associated habitat; material: faeces | place: Denmark | collected 2012-06-14 ...
GAACGTCTCCGGCGGGCAGAAGCAGCGCCTGTCCATTGCCCGCGCGCTGGCGCGGAAGCCGGAAATTCTGGTATTTGACGATTCGTTCTCCGCGCTCGATTACCGGACGGATGCCGCGCTCCGCGAGGGGCTGGCAAAGGAGCTGCCGGATACGACGAAGGTCATCGTTGCCCAGCGCATCAGCACTATCCGCAATGCCGATCAGATCCTCGTGCTCGACCGCGGCGAGATTGCCGGGCTCGGCACACATGACGAATTGATGGTATCCTGCCCGGTCTACCGCGAGATCTACGATTCTCAGTTCAAAAAGGAGGATGCGCGATGAAAAACAATTCCTCCGAATCGCTCCGCCGCGTCCTGCGGCATCTGAAGCCCTATACCGTCTGGATCGTCCTCGCGCTGCTCTGCGCGGCGGGGAACGTCGCCGCCGCGCTCGAGCGTCTGCGGATCGACAAGCCGCAATGACCCTAGATCAACAACGCGAGCCGTGCAGCTTTGTCTGCGCGGCTCCTTTTTCGTCGTTTGCCAAGCGCCGCGTTTTTTTGCGTTTTTCATACTTTGGAATGATTTACTTCTGTTGCATTTGCAAATATAATATGCTAAAATATCTTTAACTGTAAAAAGATGTCAAAACGCAATGATGAGGGAGGCCTCCCTCATCTCCGCAGGGTACCCTGCGGGCCCCACAGTGAAGATCACAATAAGTGAAAACATAAGGAGGAAATTGCATGAACAAACAAGCAGAACTGACCCGATGGACGCCAAAGAGGCTATTGAGCCTGCTGATGGCGCTCATCATGACGCTGAGCCTGCTGCCAACAGCAGCATTCGCAGACGATGGGGAGGACTCTAAGACTCTCAAATTGAGCGACTTTACGCCTATGGAGGGACGCGAAACTTGGCATAACGTTTCTTCCGGTAAAATCAGCGACAGCAGCTCTACAACGTATGAATTGGCTGTTCATATTGACCCGACAGCACCTTATACCCCCGGCATGAGTGTTGCTGTACAGGCAAAGGCCAATCTCAACCTCGCTCCGGAAGCTAAGGTAAATACGAATGATCAGCTAAAAGTATATATCAACGACAACACTAAATACAATGAAAGTAAAGCTGACGCTACACAAATAACGTACACGTACTCCCCCGGAAGCTACCCCATTACCGTAGGACAGGATGGAAGTATTACTTTTGAGACAAAAATCGAGTATAGCGTGATCGAAAATAGCCAGACGATCACCGGTTCTAAACTTGTAAACGTTAGGATCAACGATTTGTGGACAGGTTATACCGTTACTTATGATCCTGATGACTCAACTCTTACAAATGCTTCTAATGGCAAGACGAATAAGCAGGTATATACGATCCCCGCTGGTGCTACAGCATCGAAAGATGGATTCACATTTACCTGTTGGGAATATAACGCACAGATTGGCGGTGCGCTTGCATCTGGCGAAGCGCAGTCCGGACATGAATTCACGAATCTCACAGGGGACATTACATTAAAACCGTTGTTCGAGAAAAACCAGACTATCACCTTTGATGAAGGTGATTACTATGGTTCGACCGGTGTTCCCAGAAGACCACAAACCAGCCAAGGCACCAAGTACACGATTCCGTCTACGGAACCGTCGCTGACCAATTTCAAGTTCACTGGCTGGCTGCGTTCGGATACAAACGAGACTTGCACGGCAGGACAAACCATCACCGGTATCAATACTGATATCACCCTAACTGCGCAGTGGACACCGGACGACGGCTCCGCCCCGGTCGGCAGCCATAAGGTGACGTTCTATGAGAACGCGTCGGGCGTGTACAATATGCCCGCCAGCCAGACCGTCAAGGACGGCGGAACGGCCACCGCGCCGACTGTCACGCCCCAGCGCGACGGCTACACCTTCGACGGCTGGTACAAGGATGCTGCGTGCACGACACCTTTCACCCTCACTACTCCCGTTACGGAGGATCTGCACCTCTATGCCGGGTGGAAAAAGGTAACGTACCCTGTTTCCTTTTATTCCCACTCCGCTGGTGTATCCGTCTTCCCCACTACACCGATTTCTGCAGGCGTTGGTGACACGGTCGACTTTAATGTCACCGTCCCCGCCCAATACGACACAACTAATATGCTTGTGTCTTCCGGGGAAAGCGGAGTCAGTATAATACTGGCACCCACGTCGCAGCACACGGACTCCACTCATGGCACCACTACTTTTTATTACCATTTTGAGGTAAAAGATCAGATGATCGATAGATCGGATCCTGTTAATCCGGTCATTCTGATCTTAGTTAATCCATTGCCCGAGAAGACCTTCAATGTCACCCTCCCGACGGGCGAGCAGATCGACGTGAACTTCACGGCACCGACGGCTGCGGTTGGCAGTAAGAGCACCACGGTGAAGTATGACGGCAGCGTGACGTTCACCGTCGACGCGCGCCCCGGCTACACCGTCAAAGGCGTGTATGCGAACGGCGTGAAGGTCAACGAAACGAACAGCTCTTACACTATTAGTAAAATTCAGGCCAACCAGACCGTGACCGTCGATGTGGAAGCGATCCAGTTCCACAAGGTCACTTACATTGTCAACGACAGCACCTACTACGTGCAGGATGTTCAGCACGGCGGTAACAGTACGGTGGACGCACCGAAAGTCGAAGGGTATCGCTTCGACGGCTGGTATACCGGTCAGGACGGTGTAACGCCAGCCGCGCTGACAAACATTACGACAGATACCGTGGTCTATGCCAAGCTGACGCCCAAGACCTATACCATCACGTATGACCTGAACGGCAACGGCGACACCACAGCTCCCACTACCATCGCCGCTCAGTCCAAGACCCACGGCACCGCGACAAAGCTGAGCGATACCGTCCCCACCCGCGAGGGCTACACCTTCCTCGGCTGGGGTACGACGGCAAGCGCCACCGCCGCCAGCTATCAGCCCGGTGATATGTATTCCGTGGATGGCGATATCACCCTCTACGCCGTGTGGCAGCAGAAGACCTACACCATCACGTTCAGCAGCGGCGAGGGCTATTCGCTCCACAACGGACACGCTTCCATGACCGTTGCGCACGGAGCTAATTTCGATTTTAACCTGATCGTCGACCGTGATTACGCGGAAAATGAGCCGAAGGTCTGGAAGAACACCGATGGCGTCAATAGCGGGAAGCCGCTGGACAATGGGACTCCAACGACCAATCAGGACGGATCGAAGAAATACCACTATACGCTGACGAACGTCACGGAGAATATTGCGATCAATGTTGACGTTCGATCCAACACGATCTACACCGTGACGTTCATGACCAACGGCAGCATCTACCAGACGCAGCAGGTTGGTTATAACGAAAAGGCGACCCGCCCGGTCGACCCCGTGGTCGAGGGCTACACGTTCGGCGGCTGGTACACGGATGAGACGTTCACGAAAGCGTGGAACTTTGTCGATGTACCCGCAGCGGGAAGTACTCCGGCCATCACGGCGGATACCGTGACCGGCCCCACCACCATCTACGCCAAGCTGACGGCCATCGAGCCGGTCATCACTTGGCCCACCACGACGCCGGGCTATGAATTCGAGTTCACTGCCCCCACTGCGCTGGTTGGCAATATGACCGGAACCGGCAAGGTGGACTACGGCTCCACCGTGACCTTCACCATCAAGATTCTCGAGGGCTACGACGCATCGAAGATGCAGGTCGGTATCAACGGCCAGCTGCTCGCCCCCAAGGAGATCAACGGTGATACCTACACCTTCGAGTTCACCGCGAAGCAGGACACCAAGATCACCGTCGTCGGCGTCGAGCGCAAAACCGTGACGATCACGTACTATGACAACGCGCGCGATGATACGTCCAACTCGCTCGCCCCGCAGATTGCAAACTATTATGTGGAGAATGCGACCGACAACAGCACCTTCACCAAGCAGGCCCCTGTCCGCACCGGCTATACCTTCCTCGGCTGGAGCACGGACGGCACCGCTACGGAAGCGACCTACAAGTGGACCGATATCAAGTCCGATAGCGGCTTAACCATCAAGTTCACCAAGGACACTGCCCTCTATGCCATCTGGAAGGCCGATGCGCTGACGGCAGAGCTGATCATCACCGATGAATTTACGAGCGCCCCGTCTGGAACTACGATTTCCGGCAGCAAACTCGAGTATGCCTATGAGGGCGACAGCATCACGCTGGTCGGCAAGCTCAGCGCTGATGCGCAGGGTACGATGACCTTCTACAAAAAGGCCAAGACAGCTACAGACTGGACCTTCCTCGGCACAACGTCGATCAACGGCGGCAATTACGGCGTGCTTGGAACGACGGTAGAGAATTACAAGTGGGGCAACGCCGACGATGCAGCCACAAAGAGCAACTATCGTTGGGATTACAAGGTCGAATTCAAGCCGACGACGGACGAGGGCTACAGCCCCTGCGATGCCTCGGACGATCTTCGCGTGTATTCCAAGGCCATCTCCTGGGAGGTCGACAAGAAGACCGATAAAACAAACTTTGACTGGATCAAAGCGCAGAACGAGCTGACCATCTACACGGACGAGGCGCGCACCGCCGCGACCGATAAGATGACCGCCAACAGCACCTATTGGCTCCAGATCCCGGCGGTCTACGAACTGGACGGCGGCCTGAACCTGAAGAACAATAATATAACGAAGCTGAGCGTTGGCACGCACTACGAGATCACGTGGGAATATGAGGATTCCGCAAACCACTGGACCACGTATACGACGACCAGCGACACCGATTGGGTGAAGGTCACGCCGGAATATTCCGGATATTCCTTCCGCGCGAAGGTCACGCCGACGCAGAGCAGCATCTACACGAAAGCTGCGACGTACGACGAGAACGGCACCGTGGTCAAGGACGTCTACTGGGACTATCTGATCACCAAGGCGACCGCAAAGACCGAGAAGCAGGCCACCGCCACCGAGCTGGCGATCACCGGCGCTGATGCTGAAAATTCTGTGACCATCGCCGGTACCTCTGTCACCACCGGCCTCGCCCAGTTCGAGGGCAAGAAGGTCACGCTGACCGCGAAGGTCACGGATACGACTGCCAACGCCGGTGTGAAGAGCGGTGAGGTGAAATTCTTCCGCTATGTGGACGGCACGAACGACGAGTTGCTGAACACCACGCTGATCAGCGTTGACAGCAACGGCGTTGCGACCTGTGAGGTGGAGATCAGCAAGTGGACTGACGGTAAGAGCGTAACCGAAAACAAGGACGAGTTCTACGCCGTCTATCAGCCCAACGCCACCTATGACACCAGCGCTTCCTGGACTACCGCGGCCGGCGAATTGAAGGCTGTCTACATCAAGTCCACCACCATCAAGACCCCGATCATCGAGTCTACGCTGGCAAACGACGCTGGCGATAAGGCGACCACCTACATCAAGGACCTGACCGGCCTGCTGGCAGGCGTGCAGCACGAATTCAAGCTGCGCACCGGCAATGCCGAGCCTGACTGGTCTGTCGTCGCGCTCGACGGCCGTACCGTTGCGGCAAAGAACTACACCATTCAGTGGATCACCAAGACCGGCGACAACGAAATCGTCTCCTCTGTCACCGGCAGTGAGTTCAAGACCAGCGACAATAAGGTCGGCGACGAGATCTATGTCCGCCTGAACCCGACGGGTGACATGAAGACCGGCGCAGACTCCAAGAAGGCCATCATCGGCAAGAAGCAGGACGTCACCGTGGCTGTCGAAGCCAGCGATGAGATTGCCTCCACCCCTGTCGACAGAGCTGCAAAGAAATTCCCCGATGTTTATCAGCTCAACGAAATTGAACTGACCGCGACCGTGAAGGGTTACGATTCCGAGACCATGACCCCGACCGGCACCGTCAAGTTCTACTACAAGGATAGGCAGGTCACTCCCAACACGTTCGTCTATCTCGGCGAGGCCACACTTGAAAAGGGCACGGACGGCAAGATGCACGCCAGCATCGAGACCAACAAACTGCCCGTCGACAAGGACAATAACACGAAGTTGGATGTTGTTGTCTGCGCAGCTTACTTCGGCGATGACACGTTTGCCGCCAGTAGGAATGTAAATGCAACGACAGGCAACATTGCCTACGCGGGTTCGACCGGCTATGTCACTTACGACACCGTCACCGTCTACTCCTCCGTGGTGTATGCGGGTGACAGCGAGAACAAGGCTACTACTCCGAGCACCGATGGCATCACCATCACCGCCAACGGCGTGCTGAAGGCCAACGAGAGTAGCGTGACCCTGACGCTCGGCCAGGTCTACACACTGGATCACGGCAATGCAACCGTTGGCTCTGTTGACCTGTCCAAGCTGGCCTATGGCACGGACTACACCGTCCAGTGGCAGATCCTTAAAAACGCGATCCAGCATCAGGATAGCAGCGCAGGCAGCTATGCCACCACCGACAAGTGGGAGGATCTCCCGAACCAGACCGGCATGAGCTATACCGGCACGATGGAGCAGGACGCTGCCTACCGCGCCAAGATCACCGTGAAGGATACGCCGATCGCCAAGGGCTCCTTCACCAAGGTCGATCAGGCGATCGAGGGCCGTGACGTCTACTACTCTAACGTGCTGGTCGTGGGTGCGGGCATGGCGACCGTGACCACCAACATCACCACCAGCGCCAACCAGAAGTTCAACGAAGAGGGCATCGTGTCCGGCGAGACCGCCACCATCCATGTGCTGGCTTCCGGCGCGGCCAAGACGACCCCCATCTCCACCGTGACCGCGACCATCACCAAGAGTGGTGCAACCGATCCCGTCTTCAACGAAAAGGCCAACAATGTCAACGGCTACACCTCCTTCGCGTGGGATACTTCCGATCTGACCCCCGGCTACTACACGCTGACGGTCACGGCAGAGTCCAACAACGGCTACGCCCCGCAAACCATCACGCGCACACTCATCGTCCGTGACAATGCCTACACCCTGACGGCCGCCAAGGAAAGCAAGGTCTACAACGGCAAGGCGCAGGGCATCGACTGGACGCTGACCGGCGTGGACATCGAAGACGCGCTGGCGCAGAAGTCCGTTGTGGTGTACTACTACGACAAGGACGGCAAGATGGTCGAGCCGACGCAGGCCGGTGAATATCAGTATGATCTGTACCTGCCCGCCTCCGCTTACTGGACCGAACTGGAGCACGTCTCCGGTACCTTCACCATCGAAAAGCGCCCGGTCGAGGTCGTTGATCTCGTCGCGCAGGCCAAGGTCTACGACGGCACCAACAACGCCAACATTCAGGAGATCATCCTGAACGATTCCGCCGTGAACAGCGACGGTACTGCCACCGGCGACAAGGGCATCATCGACGGCGACAGCGTCTATGCCGTCGGCACCGGCTATACCAGTAAGGACACTGCCGGCACCGACGCAACGCTCGGCGTCAAGGACGTCTCCCTCAAGGGCGACGACGCGGCGAACTACACGTTGAGCGCTTCCGGCTACACTGAAGTCTTCAACATTCAGCGCAGCCAGGTCAAGGGCGCGATCGTCTCCGGCAGGACCTACAAGTATACCGGCAAGGACATCAAGCTTGCCGCGAGCGACATTTACCTCATCGATCAGGCGGGCAACCAGCTCACCAACTATGACGTGACCTACTATTACCACAACGGCGACGGCGTGGAAAAGGTCGACGCCATGAACAAGATGGGCAAGTACACCGTCATCGCCCGCCCCGAGCAGAACAACTACAAGGGCGGCGCGACCGAGACCGTGTATGTCGGCAACACCGATACACCGGGCACGCTTAACAATGGCGCCAAGAGCAGCCTCATCACCATCAGCAACACCGTGGAGCTGTACGGCGCAGCGGGGAACAAGGGTATCGTAGCCTCCGCCACCAATAACGCCACGGTAACGGTCGAATATCATGTCGGTACGGGCTGGTCCGCAACTCGCCCCGCTGACGCAGGCCGCTATCTCGTCAAGGTCACCACTTCCACCGGCGACACTGCCTACGGTCTCTACACCGTGGTCAAGGCCCGCCCGGCACTGACGCTGACCGCGACCGGCGCGACCTACAACTCCGCACAGTACAATGGTACCCCCAACGGAAACTATAACGGCGGTACGCTCCCCGCAGACACGTACTTCACCTACACCGGCGGCACCATTCAGGGCGTTGCCTACGAAGCCCCCACCGAGGCTGGCAATTATGTCGTCACCGCGCACGTGGGCAAGACGCCCAACTACACCGCGCACGAGATCAGTGCCAACTTCACCATTGCCAAGGCCCCGCTGACCATCAAGGCGGATGATCTGCAGCGCTGGCAGTATGGTTCCTTCCCCGACATGGTCGCAAGCTATCAGGGTCTCGCCACCGAGGGCGTCGCGGCGGATACCTCGCTGCGCGACGTTCAGATCCAGCCCGAGTTCCTCTTCAATGAACAGGACGGCGGCTATACCAACCATGCGTTCGATCAGGTCGGCACCTATCCCGTCACCGTGCGCAACGCGCTGGACAGAAACTACACCGTCACGTATGTGGGCGGTACGATCGCAACCACCGCGGAAGAGCCGAAGGCCGAGCTGGCGATCCACGGTATGCCCGATAACGGCACCACCACGGAGAACCTCGTCTACTACGGCGACACCATCCAGCTCTACGCTTACGGCTACTACAAGACGATCGACAGCAGCACCAGCAGCGGCTCCTACAACACCTCCAGCTTGATCGAGTGGGCGGTCAGCTCCGGCGCTCCCGCCAGCATCGATCCCAACGGCCTGTTGAAGATCAACGGCGTCGGCACGTTCACAGTCACCTTGACGCGCGGCTCCGGCAGCGCGGCCATCTCCACGACCATCAACGTCACTGCCAAGAAGCAGGAAGTCAAGGTCGTGGTCCCTGATCAGGATCTGATCTACAATGGTGCTGAGCAGAAATACGACGGCGGCAAGTTCTATGCAGAGAATGCAAAGGGCGAAAGAATCACCGCTACCCCGTATATGCACGACGGCAAGGTCAAACGCACCAATGTTGGCAGCCAGATCATCACCTCCTGGGTCGGTGATACCAACGCAACATACCAGTCTGAGCATTATTGTGGTCTGTTCACCATCAATGTCAAGGATGTCACCGTGACGCCGAATGAAATCTCCGTTACCTACGGCGATACGCTCGGTGCGCTCGGTCACAGCGAAAGCGGCACTGTCGGCGGTGTGACTGCACTGACGGACGGCAAGGCTGTTTCTGAGCGCGACGCTTACATCAACCTCGACGTTCTGAACGGCTACGAGATCCTTGTTGCCGGCCGCGAGAATGAGAACTACAACGTCAAGTATGTCACCGATCAGGACGCGCCCGACGTTGAGGTCACGGCAAAGGCTCTGATCATCTCGACCGGCACGCTGAACTCCGATGGCCGCACCAGCGGTTACCTGAAGGACAACGATCAGTTCTACAAGAACGAGGGATTTGCCATTACGGGTACAACCTTCAATCTCACTCCCAACGACCGTATGTACGGTGAAGTCAACCCGGTCATGGACTACACGTTTGCAGGCTTTGTCTCCGGCGACAGTGAGGCTGATCTCGTCACGCTGCTGCCTTGGCTGGTAAAGTACAGCGATGGTACGTATCACAACATTAACGGCAACGCTAATGTTGCTTTCGACAAGGTGAATCACCTGAACGGTTTCCGCGCCACCTCCTTCATGTCCGGAATGTCTGCCTATCCTATCGACAGCATGTTGCTTGCTAATTCGGTGAAGAACTACACGCTTACTTCTGCCGAAGCTACGCAGAACATCTATCAGCGTCCCGTGACCCTGACGGTTCCCACAGGTGTAACGCTGACGGCCTATAAGCCCACAATCATTGATGCTTCCGGCAATGTCAAGACGGATGTCCTGCTCGATCTGCTGCTGAACAACCTCGTGGTCGGTAAGTACAACGACAAGGGTGGCCTTGCGGAACTGCTGAAGCACACCATCAAGGATCTTAAGATCCAGATCGTCAGCGCCAGCTATGATGACTCGACCAAGACGATCACTGCGACCATCAAGCTCGGAAACACCAACTATTGGACGGAGGATCTCAACTTCACCGTGAAGGTCGATCCGACCAAGATCGTAGCCAAGTACGGTCCTCTCGGCTGGACCAGCGCCAGCGTCACCATGGTCGGCGTTAATGAACACGGCACTGAGACCGGTGCTACTTATGTGACCGGCGATGTCTGGTACATGATCTACACGAAGGATGCCAGCGCTGCAGACAAGTATTCCAATTACAAAGATAAGACTCCTGTACGCAAGGTCAAGATGACAAAGAGCTCCTCTACCGGTGTCTACATCGCCAACTATGACCGCCTGCCCGCCGGCGAATATGTGATGTTCGCGATCGCGGAAGGCTACACCATCATTGAGTGATCGCTCATTGACCAGATGCTCCCGGTCCGGCGCAATGCCGGGCCGGGACGGAATGAAATGGAGGAATCACATGAAAAAACTACTATCCCCTATCCTCGTCATTGCTCTGGCTATGGCGATGGTCCTCGGCATGATGGGCACCGCTCTAGCTGCCGGTACCGGCAGCGGCTATGACCCCGGCAGCGGCAGCGGCACCCTGACCGAGACCCCTTTCACCCCCAGCGTCCCCACCTACCGCGTCATCGTGGATGACGCGCAGAAGGATCAGATCAAGCCCGACCGCACCGCCGCCTCCGCAGGCACGACCGTGACCATCAAGGTCGCCGCGAACGTGAGCGCGGATGCGATCCATGTCCTGGGCAAGGACGGCAAGGCCGTGGAGCTGACCAAGGTCAACGACACGACCTATACCTTCAAGATGCCCGCCTGCGACGTGAACGTCAGCGGCGCGGTGATCGACCTCCGCCTGAATACGACGGACCACTTCGCCTACATTCAGGGCTATCCCGACGGCACGTTCCAGCCCAGCGGCGGCCTGACCCGCGCGGAGGCCGCGACCATCTTCTATCGGCTTCTGCTCGACACGAGCCTGACCAAGAGCGTGACCTTCTCCGATGTGAAGGCCGGCAGCTGGTATGAAAATGCCGTCAAGGTCCTCGC
>ERZ1106943.3813-NODE-3813-length-11042-cov-3.956312_pt1 | contig 11042 bp, 5 predicted proteins | sample MGYA00403671_ERZ1106943 | MGnify/ENA primary metagenome ERZ1106943 (study PRJEB35170, sample SAMEA104062427) | human gut metagenome | biome: human gut; feature: human-associated habitat; material: faeces | place: Denmark | collected 2012-06-14 ...
TTGTCTTCTCGCCTTGGAAGACATCGCTGTTCCTCCTGATGTTCCCGGGGTTGTTGTTTCTCAACCCTCTGGGCAGACTATTATTTCTCATTTTCCACTCCCCTTATTTATATAATCAACAACCGCTTTCGCTATCTCCTCCGGATCAGTCCGGTGCTTGGCGATCTCTCCAGCCAGCATCAACACTTGCTGGTAATCGTTACGGACCTTATCCTCTGCCTTCTCGAAAATGGATTTCACCTCGATAATCCCAAGACCAATAGCCCCGATCATCGTTACAACCGGGAATATAGGTATATGGTACCCGTAGAAAATGTCCAGATACCATATGCCGGCCATCTGCATGCAATCCACAACGGTCAAAGCGATAAGCAGGTTGTAATACCTCGCCAACTTGTCAACCGTACGCTTGAAACCGTAGCTGGATCTTACCTCGCCACGTAACTTAGCCTTTCTTATCCCGCTACATAGATCTGCCATGGCAGCGAAAAACACAAGCATGTATAATCCGAATACTATCCACGCCACGATAAAAATCTCATTTAATTCTTTCATACTTCCGATCCTTTAATTGTTATTATAGTTGATTCCTAATAATCTCATTATCATCTCCACTTTCCTCTCCAAGGCACGATAATCGGCCAGTGTCACCCTTGGGGGTTCCGGGGGAAGATCGTCGGGAGGTTCGGGGGAGGCATCGGCGGCTATCATTGGCCTCACCGCTTCCTCCATGTCGGTATCCTCGTCAAGCAATACGGTCTCGGCGGCTACCGGATCGTCGATCTCCTCATAGTGCCCGGGGAGTTCTTCCAAGGGGGTATCCAGCCTCTCGCCGCCTAGGTGATAGGTCTTGCCCAGATAGATTTCCGGTCCAGCTATCCATCCGTCACTGATACGGCGGAAGACCTTGCCGTCCTCCGCTATCAGATGTTTGTTGTTTCGCTCGTCTGTTCTCATGATGCTTTTTCTGATATGGGTTTGATACGACTTGCGTAAGCGGACCAGTTCGTAGCCGTCTTATAGGTATCTACGGCATCATCCGGAACGTAGATCGGACAGCTGTTGCCGTTCGTCAAGGCTCCGCTGGAGAGGGGAAAGGGGGTGGTGGATAAAACGCTGACGAAGGCCAAGGATCCGCAAGAACTGATAAGACCCGAGTTGTTCATCATTTTAGTCCAATATGACAACGGGGTCAGATCCACGGAGGTAAGTCCATAGCACCCATTCAGCAAGCGATCGGCGTTCGTTACGTTCACCCATCCGGACAACGGGGTCAGATCCACGGAGGTAAGTCCATAGCACCCATTCAGCAAGCTATCGGCGTTCGTTACGTTCACCCATCCGGACAACGGGGTCAGATCCACAGAGGTAAGTCCATAGCACCCACTCAGCAAGCTATAGGCGCTCGTTACGTTCACCCATCCGGACAACGGGGTCAGATCCACGGAGGTAAGTTTATTGCAGTTATACAGCAAGTAGTTTGCGGATGTTCTATTTATATCATTCTTAAATACGTCCTTACCGAAGTAAATCAGATAGTAACATCCACTAAAAGTAATATCATAAACCTTACTTTCTCCAATGCTCCAGTACGCCACCAAGCAAGAGGTAGAGGCCATGCAGGAAGTGACATCCCCGCAGTTCCTTACCTCCACTTGATACAACCCGTCATCCCCATAGGTGTGTGGATAAGACTTGGATCCAGTACCCGAGGCGTTTTCCGTCATACCGTCGCCCCAGTCTATTATGTAATCTGCCGTAGTGGATTTTACGCTTATCGAGCAGGAGGGGCCCGTTAGCATCATCTGTATGTTGCCGTTCTCCTCGGGCTTTATGGCTATGGGGTTGATGTTCATATACACGTTCACGCTCATGGCTGACGTGCCAACGTTCACCGTTCCCTTGGCATCGTAATGATCCGGATGGATCACCTCGTAATCGTACGATCCCTTCGTCAGTTGCAAGATACACTCGCCGTATAAATTGGTCTCCTTCGACTTGCCATCACAAGTTACGGTAGCCCCAGTGACAATCGCCCCAAACTGCCCCTTCACCACAAACTTCACATCCACCACCGCGTACACATCCAGCGTATGGCTCGTGTCATTCGTGATAGCTGGGAAATCAAACGTGTTGCTTCCGTAGCCCAACGCTGATACGGTTCCTTTCATCGCCTCGCCACCACGGATATAGACGTATCCGTTCGCGTCGGTCGTGTAGCTCTTGGTATCGGTGGTGATCATGGCTCCGGATAGATAGACGGATTGGCCGTAGACCTTTACCCTGATGGTACGCAAGGGGATGTATGTGATCGTATAGTCCTGCGTACGGGTTCCGGACACGAGATAATCGGCGGTGAAATCCTTGTGGTTGTCGCACTTGAAAACGATGGGGATCACGGAATCATCGTCCGCCGTCACCTTGTAGGTGTACTCGTTCACCTTCTCGTACTCATAATCCCCGCATTCGAACACGGCGTTGGTAATCGTCTTGGATTGGGAGGATCGGAACACGAATGTCGTGATAGTCGGCGGTAAGAGCGTCGTATAGGTAATCTCCAGTTCCGGAAAAGCCGCCCGGCACTTGGCTAGCTTATCGCTGGTAGCGGATATGGCGTGGAATTTGCCCGTTATGACGGCGGTCTGTACGTTATTGCCGTTCTCGTCGATACCACCCACCTTGATCAATTTATAGAGGTCGTTCAGGTTCGGTGCCGAGGCATTGATATTGATAAGGCGGACACGGTTCAACACCGGGTTCTTGATACCCAAGCACCGAGTTATAAGATAGAACACGTTGATCCCCGTATCCTCGCAAACGATCGTCGTAAGCCTCTCCACCCCCGCTATTTCGAAATAAGCGTCCGTAAGCTTGGATTGATTACGGAGGGTTAAGCCCGTGAGGGTAGCCGGGAGATACAGCTTGGAGAGGATACCGGCGGCAGGCAACACCACGGAGGTGATGGACGTGCCTTGGGCGTAGACCTCCTCCATGTTCTCGCATCCGGAGATATCCACCGCCTGCCTCAAGTTCGGGCAGTTACGGATGTCCAGCTTGCGGAGCATGTTGTTCGTGCCGATCGAGAGCACGGTAAGGTTCGTGTTCTGATAGCCCGACACGCCGCTACCGATCAACAACTCAGAGAGGCGGGAAGCCTTGGATACGTCGATCGTACCGGCGTACAACCCCGACATATCCCCCAGTGACTTTACCCGGCTCGCCCCATAGATGATCGTCTCGGTGTCATTAAACACGATGTCGGGGGCCTCGATCAATACCGGCACGTCCTTGTAGGTACGTTGCCCCACCATGTAGGACCCGTACTTGACACGGGTATACTGATCGGCGTACGGGATGATCGTCATGTTGGCCGACGGGGACACGCCCGTCCATTCCCGGGGCGTATAGAGACGCAAGGTCGCGAAATCCGAGAGGAAACTGCCCGCCGTATACTTACTGTCTATATAAAGGAAGCGGTTATACGTCCACCACTTACGGTTCTCGATACGGGAGCCTTGGGCGGCGTACAGGTAAGAGCCATTGCCCTCCTCTATCAGCGGGTCAATATATTTGAAACGACCGTCGGCGTTGTAGATCGCCTCGCACCATTTGTCCGATTGCTCGCCGTTCAACACGGACATGATCAAGTCGTACGAGAGCAATCCACGGGTACGGATATCCTTGTACATCGCCTCGATCTCGGAAGGGAAACATTTCTCAAGGTTGTTCCACAACACGCTACTCTCACCGTTCCAGACGTTTAGCGTACCTATCTTGTCGTGATACTCTATATTGTATCCGAAAGCGATCAACCCCTCGTTATTCAGGCCGAAACAGGTATCGTTGTCGTAAAAGATAAAGATCCATTTCCCCTCCTCGTGGAAATAGGTAAGGAACATGTTCTTCGCCCGCTGGTCCACCATACCGAACAACTCGGTGATAAGGTAGTAGGCGATCAAGTTATCAAGGTTGAAATGATTCCGAACCTCGTTCTTGAATTTATCCAAGTTGTCCTTGGTGGATACGACCCACGAGGTAACGGCCATGAGCTTCTCCGGCTTGCGGGTACCCACCTCGTACTCGGCGTTGATAGCGTCATCGTCCGGATAGCGGGACTCGAAGTCGTTCGTCCAGTCCGTCCCGGAGAAATCGGCGGACTTGAAGAGGCAACGATCGGAGGTATTGTTCGAGAACTCCCAGCTCTCGTCACCCTCGGAGAAACCGAAGGTGTCGGCGGTGGACTTATCGTTATTGAAATTATATTTACCCACGAACTCCAGCGTATCACTTGCCGTCTCACGGTGGAAGATGGCTATCGGATAGCCGTCTACCGTTGTGCGGACCTCCTTGTTCGTTTTTTGGGGCGGGGTGGTAAGCCCCATCTCGATCAATAGGGAATTGATGACCTTGGCCATACCCGTGTTGTGCGTACCGGATGACTCGGCGAAATCCGCTTTCACGCAAAAGGCGTTTACGGGAATGCTATTCGCCCGTAGCGCGTATGTCGGCGATGTCCTTCCGCTCTCCGTGTAGGTGATATCTGCCTTGAACTTGAACTTCCAGTTCTTCCTCGGATAATATTGGGAGGAGGTACCTTGCACGTCATTCTGGACGTTCTCGCAAGAGAAAGATCGCCCGGGTTCTTGCAAGTCCGTAAAATAGACCTTGTTTGTTTTCTTATCGCCTTTATAAGTAGGCAACGGCCCCTCGAAGATCAAGCAAGGCAATCGCTCCAACACCTTTTGATAGGTGATATCCCCATAATCATTATATACTTGGTTCCGGTTGTAGATAGCCAGCGCCTTGTCGTAATCGTCCAGATCGCCTATGAAGTTATCGAGCATCTGGTATTGGTTCAAGTCGTTATCGTAGACACGGATGTTATACAGGTCGATCGTACAGCCCTCGCTACCGATCACGATATCCTGCGGAACCTTCTGCTGGAAATTATCCTCCGACGGATATTGCGCCGCCCCGGACATGATGCCGTTGATATAGATGTATATCAAACGGTTTAGCGTGCGTTTCTCAACCACGAGGGAGATGCGAACCCTCTCCTCCTCCTTGAACCGGGTGTCGATCGTGGTCTGCTCGGACGAGAACACCGCTTTCTGGGAAGATATCTGAAGGCCGATCCCCCCGTTCACGCACTCGATAGCGATAGCCTCGTAATCGGTCACGTCGCGGGTGGAGAACTCGAACTCGATGGTCTTACCCGTGGCCCGGAAGTCATCCTTGAATATCTTCAGCGGGATACGCACACGGGTGTCACCCGACACACGGAGGGAGGTGCTATCCCGTTCCGAGATCCAGCCGTTCGTCTTGAAGTTGAAGCCGGTCAGATCCGCGGATATATCCCCGTATTTCCACTCGTTACGGTTATTGTCATTATTGCTCCGGTTCTGCGAGGTCAGCCAGAGTTGCAGGTTCGCCTTCTCCGGCTCCACGATAACCTCGGCGGGGGATACGGCGAGCGTAAAGGTCCGGGAGGCCGCCCCGCTGGATATCTTCAGGGAGAGATCTCCCGACTGGGGAATACGGTAGTTCCACTCGTGCAAGGTGCGGTCTACGCTCTGCGTGGATACCGTGGCGTTGTTCGCCGATAGCGTAACCTCCGATAGCGAGGAGTCCGGCGTATAGACCACGAAGGGGATCGTGAGCCGGTCGTATTGCCGCGCGGCGGTCTGGGCGAAAGAAGAGGCCACGATAGGCGTGTTATCCCCCTCCACGATACAGATAAGGTCGTTGGTAAGCGTGTTGCTCCGGATCAGCTCCTCGTTGATAAGGGCCGTCATGTAGACTTGGAGCGAGTGCGCCCCATGCGTCTGCCTAGGGATCACGTAGGTCAATTGCCGGTTCGAGGCACTGGTCTCCACCGTTCCCAACTCCTTCCCGTCCAGTACGAAATGCACCGTCTTGTTGATGGCCCCCACGGGCGTATAGCGATAAACGATCTCCCCGGAATAGACGAGCGCCGGGTCTATGGAGGAGGATATGGACATGGATATCACCTCAATCGTATAGGATAGGGAACGTGACGATCCCGTGCTATCCTTCACGGTTACCCTTACCATGTTGGAGCCGGTGATCAAGTGTTCCGTCGGATCGAAATAATTATTGCCCTGCGAGATGGATACCATGCCCACCTTCTGGCTGTTCACGGTGTAAGTGGCCGTTCCCGGCCCGGTCTCGGAACCGTCATCTTGATAGACGCTCGTGAAATTGTATCCCACGGTGACGGCGGCTCCCTCTACCGTGGTGATGAGCGTATCGGTGACGCTCACGAGTTTCATGGTCACACCGCCACCACCACCTCCTCCTCCGATCTCGGAGAGGTTCTTCACCGTCCAGAGCGAGCTTCCGGCCTCTTGCACCAGCACACGGGACTCGTCCGGATCTTGGTCTACGATATCATCCACGTTGGTAAGCTCGCCCAGCGAGCTAGCCCCGCCGCCACCGCTTCCGGAGCCTACCGGGATAGCGTCCGATACGACAACGCCCCCGGAGGTAAGATACAGCTTACCGTCTTTCGAGTAGCCGTTATCCACCTTATTTTCCAGCAATTTCTTGATCGCCTCCAGCTCCTTGGCATAATCCCCGTCCAATTTACCGAGCAGGTCTTTCAGCCGGACCTTCACGTAAGAGACGTTAAGACCTTTCTCCTCCAAGGCCGGCAAAGAGTTTACGAAATCCATGCTCTCCGCTACACGGAGATCCTCTACGCTAAGGGAACCCGCCTCTATAGCGTTCTTTACGATCGGGGTTAAAATCTCGACCAGTTCTTTAATTTCTTCGAGAGTATATGCCATGGGATCAAGATTGCTTATAGGGTTACAGTCTCGTTAAATATCCTGTCGAAGGCGTTTTGCACCTTCGTATACGCGCTTATCCATTCCTCTCCGGTAAGGCTGTCCGGGGATTCTTGGAAGAAAGAGAGCCTTTTCCCCCGGTCTACGGAAGCATAGCCGATACGGGTACCGGCATCGTATATGTAGGCATCTATATGCTGGAATGGCTCGCTTTCCTTACGGGATGCCTCTATCTTCACGAAACCCGTGGAAGAAAGGGCTTCCGTCAAGGACTTATTGATTGTCGTTGTTTCCATTTTTCTTTGTTTTAGGGGTTAGTAACTCGTTCATGGCATTTTTCAAGGGGGCGATAAAGGATGATCCCATGATGATATCCTTGACGGACTCAGCCATAGGTCTCGGAACATCGATAGCTTCCTTGCTGTAGTATATCTTCTTTCCGAAATCAGAGACAGCGATATCCGCCGTACGTCCATAGACCAAGTTTCCTACCTCTTTTGTCAAGTCAATAACTACGGGATCGCCTTCTACCGTAGCGTTAATACTTACTTTACTGAAATCTACTTTCATGTTTTTATATATTAAAATTAAACACCTTGCAATAAATGACCATTATCATCGGTAACTCCAACGATTATTCCTCCTCTAACACGAATACGGACATTATCCAGATCATAAGTAGCAGGATCGAAACTTATGCCCTCATAATAATTATAAGAATTACCAAGGCCGAGGTTATAAGCGAAACGAAACGCCCCAGCCGCCAACGTACCGGTAATGGTAGTGCCCGTGGTTTTAGTGCTTCCCGAGAAGTAGCCCGCAAACTTAGATCCTGTAGGAGGGAAATTCGATCCATAACCGTCTACAGATCCATATATGGCTACGCCAAAAGTGTTGCATATACCAGATATACACGCATGGGTATCAGCGGAATTGCTCCAAGCCCCTACCATGGTTTTACAACTTGTTCCGGTATTGTATGTATATCCTCCCCCTACAGTCAACCTAAAGGAGGTATTACCGAAATAGTCAGAGCCAGTCCAGTTAAGACCTTTATAACTATTCAAGGAGAACGCACCGATACTCAAGGTACTGCCTACGACAAGGTCTTTAACGTTTATCAAGTCCGCTTGAATATACCCTCCCGCTATAAGCGTCTGTCCGTTTATTATCACGCTCGCCAATTTGTTCGCTCCCACACTGGCGCTACCTGTAAGTTTCCCGGATAATTCCGTCTGAAGGGCTTTAGCCAAATCTTCTTTTGTGATAGCGCCTTTTTTGGTATAATTCGTAAGGCTATTGTTTAACGTATCCAGATTTATCTTACCAGCGATCTCTTGACTTAATGCCCAAGACAGATCATCGGAAGAGACACCATCTTTCCACGCCATCGATCCTAGATCACCTGAGTTAACCTTGTTCTTGATCGTATTCTGGGTGCTTAGGTCAAACATGGAAAATGTCACGAAACCGTTCAAATTGAGTCGGCTAGCGTTTATCTTGATCGTCTCCGCCGTCTGGTTGATGCTCGATATGATACTATCCTTAGATACCTTCAGATTAATATTGTCAGCGTTCACCTTGATAGCCGCCTCCATCTCGGTTTTCAGCCCGGATACGTCGGTCTTCTTGGCGTACAGCGTCAAGCTCTCATCTACACCGTCCAGCTTTAAGCCTAGGCTTGTCACTGTCTGGTTTATGCTGTCAGTCTTGTCAACATACAAGGATAACGTGCTGGTCGTATTATCCAATTCTACCCCCATGTCCGTCACCGTGCCGTTCAACGTGTCGATCTTTTGGGCGTACATGCCGATCTTCTCGTCCGTCTGCAGAAAGAGGGTGGACATCTCCAACCGTAGATCCTCCACGGGATGCGTGGACATCTGGACGTTGTAGATATATATTTCCCCCGTATAATTCAAGATGAAATCACCTGTTCCGTTCCATTTGCCGGAAAATTCCTCTTGAACGAAGGTATCCGTAATCGCCAACGGTTTGCTTACGTAAAGCCCCTGTCCGGAGAATCCGGACGTTAACGTACCGGCGGTCTTTACCATGTACATGAAGGATACGTAGTAGGTAGGCCAGACCTTCGTCCCGTCCGGAAGCTCAAGCTGTCCGGACGGCTTATTCCTCAAGTAGGAGTTTACTTGCTTCACTCCCGAATTCTTTATATACAGGGCCTTGCGGCTAGATACCTCTACGATCCCTGTAACCTTATCCTTCTCAGCGTAGAAGGAATCGTTCACGGCCATGAAACGCTCCTTCACCGTGAATAGCGACACGTCGTTACCGAGTACCCATCCTACCGTATCAGCGGAGAAAGAGGCGTTCGTGAGGCAATTATCCTTCTCCGACAACTCGTAGCGCACGGAAGACATCTCGCTGGAAAGCCTGCCTTCCACGATCTCGAACTTGGTCTTCACGTTCTCCCCCGTATCGAGCATGAACTGCCCACGGGCGTAAAGATTCTCCACGTACGCCCCGTCACCGTCCAACCTTCCGAAATAGGGCGTGACCAGACCGTTCATGTTCCCGATACGTACCTTCACGCAGTTTTCCGGATCGGTCTTCATCCCACGGATCACGTCCATGTAGGGCGTGCCGAACTCATCCACCGTGGTGATCTTCATAATGCCGCTGCGGGTGGAGTTATCCGGATTGTCCACACGACAAAGGGTATCCCTTTTGGCTATGTCCGATAGATTTCCCACGAAATTCGTGAAACGGAGCCAGTCCAGACGGTTCTCGCCGTCGGAGAGGTCCCCTACGGCCACTTCCACCACCTTCAGCTCGTACGACTTGGTCATCTTGTAGTCGTTCTGCAAGGTAGGATCGCCTTGAAACTGCTGTACCATGAGGATATCGCCTTCCCGGAACGGGTTGTACAACCTGCCTCCGTCGGTATCCAAGTAGATCCGGCCGGTCTCCGGGTCGTAATGATCCACCTCCATCATTCCGGCGAAGATGCGGTTATCATTCTCGCCAAGCAGTTGCGAGACCACGAACGTATATACTTTAAGCTCGTTACGTACCGATATGGAATCGATCTCCAACTTGTATTTAGTCTCCTCCACACCGGCGGCGTTCGTCACCTTGTAAGGCGCTATCATGAATCCCGTCCCGTTCGGGAAACCGGAGGCGAATGTAGGAGAGGAAAGGGAACCGGCGAACATGGAGTCATGCTTCACCTTCAAGTCCTTTACCCATGCCGTGCCGTCGGCGAACAGGCGGAACCCGTTCTCATGGCCGAAGCCGCCCGCATAACGGTCTGAGTAGATGGAGGATTTCTCGCCGGATAGAATAATATCTTGCTCAAATGTAATATCAAAGCCCGCTACATCCGGTTTGTCCTTGCGTAAGAATGTCGTCAACGAGCGAAGGGCGGAGAACACGTTGCTGTCGCTGGCTGGCGTGGAATCATTCGTTCGTATGATATATACGCCGCTTCCACCACCACCGGTATAGGTCTGTCCTTTATAGGTAAGCGTGTCCACCTTATCTTCCAGCTCACCGATCCGGCTGTATTGTGTACTTTCTCCGATCGTATAGACAGGGGAATCGTAAGGTATATCCAAGTTCATTTCCCAGCCGATCACACGGCTGATCCGTCCATCAGACGGGAAGAAAGCGGGGTTTATCAACCGGATCCTCTGGCCCGTGTCATACGTCCTGTTTATCTGATCCTGATAGACCCACTCGGAGTCCAAGGTAGTTGGGTATGTACCGTCATCGATACTTGTTTTCTTTACATACTCCTGTCCTTTGGCTAATAACTCTTTTTCCGCTTCCGGTATATACTGGTCGGAAACGAGTTGGATATTAAATCCGGAAAGAACATATTCATCTCCATTCTCCGGGCACATTATCTCATCGGGAAGCAAACGCCCATAATCCTCGTTCGCTATGATCTCCCATATCTGGCTGCCTTTGTCCGTCCCTTCAGGCTTGAACGTTACACCGAACACCATCCCGTTCAGTTTGCCGGACTGGAAGGTGATTTTCAGCTCTTCCCCCTCCAATATATAATCTTCTTTGAAATCGAGACCGGGATCTTGGTACTGGTAGGCTTTGAACTGGCCGGTGACTTCACCGTCTGTCTCCGTATCCCTGTCTACGGTAGTCACGTCTGACAACGTGCCGATCCGTTTCGGAAACACATCGTCAAATACCACTACGTCCTCCACCGCTTCGGTGTCGGTCATACCGGGATAAGCATCTATGCAAGGAGTA
>ERZ1106943.3819-NODE-3819-length-11031-cov-3.739067_pt1 | contig 11031 bp, 10 predicted proteins | sample MGYA00403671_ERZ1106943 | MGnify/ENA primary metagenome ERZ1106943 (study PRJEB35170, sample SAMEA104062427) | human gut metagenome | biome: human gut; feature: human-associated habitat; material: faeces | place: Denmark | collected 2012-06-14 ...
GCTCTTCGCACTCGGCTTGCCAAGCAGCATATTTCTCGGAAATCAGTCTTCCCATTTTGAAAGTCCCTCCTTGATCCGGCGGTCAATGAACTCACAAACACCGGAAAAGTTTTGATCGACATCTGCATCGCTTACGCGAACGACCGCCAGATTGTAATTCTGCAAAACTGCGCTCCGTTCCGTGTCGTATGCCTGCCCCTCTGACGTGTAGTGCTGCCCGCCGTCTAACTCGATCACAAGATGCGCGCGGCTGCAATAAAAATCGGCAATGAACCAGTCAACGCTGCGCTGACGATAGACCTTGACCGGATAATCCCGCAGAAAATCATACCAGAGATGTCTCTCCTGCCGCGTCATATTTTTCCGCAGCTGCCGGGAGCGATCTTTCAGTTCGGCGTTGTAGCCGGTATAGTGTTTGAATCCCATCGACTTCCCTCCTATGAACCCCTCCACCGCAGCTCGGTCCCCCTCCCCTTTCAGGGGAGGCAGCATCAAAGGCTCCACTGAAAGGGGAGCTGTCACCGAAGGTGACTGAGGGGTTCTTCGTACTTCGCCCGCAGCTCGGTCAAGACCTGCTGATAGCTGGTCTGGCCGCTGGCAATGCGATCAAGGTTGCTGCGGGTGGATTTGCTGATCGTCATACCCTCGGCGGCAAAGGTTCCGCGGATGTTGCGGAGATTGCTTTTGTGCTGTGAAGCAGCATTATTCTTTCGCTGATTTGTTCGTTTTGTAAGAATCAGTTGTGTCATATCTTCTCCCTCGTCAGCTCAAAACTATCCCTTTTTTGTTTCGTTCGATACAGGACAATGTCACTGCGTTGTATTAGGGACTTCACCAGCTCAATCTGCTGCGGATCTGCACGCAGACCAAATGTGATTTCCGAAATACAATTCAGCGCAATTTTGTTTTCATTTCTCAGTTCACTGTTCTTATAAATCAGCCGAAACTCTTTTTCGTATTTCCAATCTGTGCTTTTTCTCAGGAACAAAAAAGCGTGTGACGCAACCTTTTGCATATCGACATTTGAAAACCGAGTGTTTGAGTACTGCACCGGATAGAGGTGAGAAATTATATTTTTGTCCACCTTTCTGAAATCATAGCCTATGCAAATTCCCTTGTGAGCATCGCCATAGTGACTCCACATGAGATTGCTGTTCTTCGCGTAGCTGAATGATTTCAGGCAGATTTCATTCTGTATTCTTCGAATCTCTTGCTGATTTGAAGCAACAGAAGAATTTATTCCATATGCCGCTCCTTCGAAAGCGTCGTTCATTTTTGTCGCAGGAACCATGTAGATATCCTCATCGAGGATGCTCGATATGGCATTATCGGAGGCTGGCATATAGCGGTATAAGACAGGAGGCACATGATCCTGGATATACTCGTTCATCTTAGTCATTGCGTCGTTTTTTCCGTCTAAGCTGGGCAATCTTGTCACGTCATGGCGAACGATCTCGTCCAACTTGCCAATGCACCGTACATAGCTAAATCTTTCCCGTGCCATATTCTTCACCTCACACCAGCGGATTCCGCTTGAAATCCCATGAGGTTTCATAGGAATCCCAATCGTCTGAAGAAAGTTCAACACATTTGGCGACAGTGTTTTTTATTGGGTCTTCCATTTCACCGGCTTTGATGTATGGCAAATTTGCGATTGTACCGGGGCTAAAATTCATGGTCGGATTCATCAAGTCTAAATAGCTCTGGCATACTGGTGAATTAAAGAACCCTAAGCAGAGGAGGCGATCTGTGCTGGATTTAATTGAAATGAACGGACTTGCATCATCGTATAAAAAACCTGTCTCAACAATTCGGGCTGAAAATACAGAAGAAATTTTTGTCCAGTATACCGCAGGCTTAAATATAAATGACAAGTTTTGATTTGTAGAGCCAACTTTATAGCCTTCGTTTTTCATATTAAGCAATTCAAACCCATCATTTTCCCAGTTTACAACCCAGTCCAAATTACCATACCATCTTCTGAACTCTCCACCTTTTACATACGGAAACCACTTTCTTCTCGAATTAAGTGCATTCTCCCTTGAAGTATGATTAAAACCAATCTTAGCAAAGTCCACCTCATTCCAAGAACGAATAAAACGTGGGTTGTCCGCGGTTACCATGCCTTTCCGTGTTTCTCCAATCGGTTTTGAATTAGAGAAGTTGCTAATAAAGGCATGGCTTACCCAGTATGCAATAGGCGTTCCTGGGATCAACTTGTAGTCTGCTTGGTTTGCTGCATACTGATTTTTGCCAGAGAGGAACATATCCTCTTTCCCTTGCTGAGAAGTTGGCTCAATCAGGCGGCAATACTCGCCCTTATAGTCCGCAATGTGGCTCTTGCGAACGACAAACGATGTAGTCTGTACCACTTCGCCGCCGATTTCTTCAAACGCTCTTGCGCCGAGATGTGCCATATTGACAATATCGACCGCCAGCAGCTTTGTACGCAGCTTCTCGAAGCTGGACAGGAACATCCAAGCGTGCTGTGTGATCATCGCCTGATATCTGTCTTTCTTCGCCATCTGTCCGCAGCGTTCAATAAACACGGCGAACATATCTGCCTTGCTGTCTGGGAAGTTCTTCTTTACATAGTCGTTGACCTTTGCTCCGGCATTGCTGACTGCCATATACGGCGGATTCGTCACCACCACATCATACTTCTGCGCCAGCAATTCAGCGCACTTGACCAGCGGCAGCAGTTCATCCAGCGCCGACATCTGCATCATATTGATGTCCTCGCGGATCTCGTCAAACCGGGCGTACAGTCCAGCAAAGTCCACGGGCGTGATGTTCAGGATAGAGCCGTATTCTTTAGCGTCTCGCATTTCGGTGACGATGCTTTCAATATCGGCTTTCAGCTTCGGATTATTCTTGTGGAAATACTCGATGGTCATTGCCTGAATGCCGTTACTCTCGCGGATGGAGAAGATATTCGGCTGAATCCCGCGCGTGAGCAAGCGGCGGTCATACTGCCGCGCCTTCATCATCACCGCGAAATAGGCAAGCTGCGCCGCACGGTCATCAATGTCTAACCCAAAGAGGTTATTCTTGAGGATGCTCTGCGCCGCCTCCCGCTGATCCCAACCGGCGGAGGTATAGATCTGCATCAGCACATCGAAGGCATAGACAAGGATATGCCCACTGCCCATGCAGGGGTCGATGACCTTGATGTCTTCTGGCTTGATGGTCTTGTATTCCTCCCGGAGCTTGGCAAGTTGCGCTTCCACCTCTGGCTCCTGTTCGGCTTCGTCCAGATAGTATTTCCAGCTGTCGTGCAGTTCGGCATTGGGGTGACCTTCCAGCCAAAGTCTGCCGAGGGAGTTTTCCACCATATAGCGGACGATCCAGTCCGGCGTGAAAAGCTGCGTCGCGGCGGGGATGCGCTCTTTCGTGATCTTGACATTCTTCTTGAGCTGGGCAAAGGTATCGTCTTTCAGCTCGGTGTTGTAATACTGATACAGCCAGCCGATGATCTGGACGGCATCCTGCCAGTCCTCTTCGGGAATGTCGGAAACCATGTGGCCAAGAACGCTGTCCTGACGGAGAATGTTGTTGGGCAGCAGCATTTCCGTATAGCCGCCCATTCGCTCAAACATGACGGGGAGCGCACTGTTCAGGGCGTTGCACTGCGTCAGCAGCAGATATCGATAGAGGGCTTCGGTGTCGTTGTTCTCGATGTACTCCGCCACCTTGCCGCTGTCCAGTCCCGGCAGATCAAGGTGCAGCACGTCGTTCAGAATCTCCGGCTTGAACGCGCCGGAAGCGTCCGAGAACACGCGGATATGGGAGGGCAGATAATTGTTGACCTCCATAAAGCGCAGGGCGATGAAGCGGTTGAACCAAGTGTAGGCAACCTCTTCCATGACCTGCTGATAGCCCTTTTCCTTGATTTGCTTGATGAGTTCCTGCCGCTGGGACTTTTCCTCCGCCGTCAGCAGCCGCCCATTGAGGGTGTCCGCAGAAGCGTCACCGAAGCCGGACTCGTCAATTCCATATTGATAGGCACGCTGTGAAACCTGAGCAATCAGCTCATTCCGCGCCCAGATCGCAAACTTCTGAATTGCGTTCTTGTTCATCTTCTGATGCTCCTTTAGTTGATCTGCACGCCGTCGCAGCTTTCGAGCGTCTTCATGAGCTTTTCGCGGATCGCCTCGACGTACTTATCAATGTCTTCCTTGCTTTGCAGACGCTTGACCGAGCAGAGGTCATACCGGCGCACGGTCATGATCTTCGGGGGCTTCGGCGCGGGTGTTCCGGGCTTTGCGGTCGCTGCGGGCGCGGGCTTCTGCGCTTCCTGCTGACGGGAGGCAGACATGACCTCCATGCGGCGGCAGATCGTGTCCTTGTAGTTGAGAAGCTGGGTAATCATGGCATCCAGCTCGGTGAGGGATGTCGCAGTTTTTGCCGCTTCACGCTTGTTCACGAAATGATCGTCCGCCTGACGGAGCAGCGCCCCGGCGTCCCGCGCTTCGCTGGCAAGCTGGTGAACATCCTGCATACACTGGCGGATGTTCTCAGCAACTTCATCGCGCTTCATATCCAGCAAGCTGTCGTAGGCGGTCTTGACCTTCTGGACAAGCTCCGGCAACTCTCCGATGCGGGAGTAGGGGCGCGGCTGTGCAAGGATTGTGGACATCGTGCTGATGACATTCAACGTGTCTGCATCCGCCGCGAAGTAGTCTCTTTCCTTGAGAATGCTGGCAAGTCGCTTCTTGGCATCGTCGAACACCGTCCGCTGCGCCTTGAAGAACATCTCCACGCCTTCCATATCCTCGGCGGAATCGAGAAGATCGTCCTGCCGCTGCACCATCCGTTTGAGCAATGCAACATTGTCCTTGCGCTGGCTCAGAACATCGTTCATCAGATCACGGGCAGCAGTGACGGTTTCTTTTTCGGGGTAACGCTCTTTGGAGTAGAACTCGTCAAGGAGCTTCTGATAGTGGCTCTGCTTGGTTTCGAAAGTGTTCAGAACGAAGCGGATCAGCCCGTCCTCATCGGAGGGAATGTCCATCGCGCCCAGATAGTCCCGAAGGAAGTTGACGCTCTTGCGGATCAGCTCTTCGGAGGGCGCAATACGCCGCGCGACGATGGCTTTGTCGATCTCGGTCTTCTTGCGCAGGAAGTCCACCAAGCGGCGTTCTTCCTTGCCGACAACCGCGCCGCCATAGTTGATCTGAATCTTCTGCTGGACGATCAGACGGGCAATCAGGGCTGCGATGTCGATTTCCTTCCAGCCGTAGGGGATCGCCTGATACCGGCGCTGCACATCGCCCATCGAGGTCTTGAGCATCTTCTGGTTTTGCAGCTCCAACCACTGACTGATCTCATTGAGGGCGTCTTCGTTGTTCGCGCCCAGTCCGGTGAAGCCGACCTCTTCATACGCGCCGTTGAGGATGGCGAGAATATCAGCGTCGCTGTCCACAAACTGATTGACCATGTTGAGCTTGGAATAGACGCTCTCAACAAGGCTCTTCATTGCCTCATCCAGTTTGTCCTTCGCAGAGCCGTATTTCAGGTCGAGGATTTCGCCGTGAACATAGAACTTGCCCTCGACGATGGCTTTTTCGATTAGACTGCGGGCGTGACTTTCCAGCTTCCGCGCCTCGTCGTTGCGGTCGCGGATGATCCGCTGGATGCTCTCCGGCATCTGCGACACATTCCGCTGCTTGACAAACTTGCGGATCTTCATCGCCTGTTCCAGCTCGCCAAAGTAGGGCGTATCCGCCGAGAGGACGACGATTGCTTCATTGTTGACCTGAGAGTCCATGATGAGCCGCTGATCTCCCGCGCCGTTGAGGTCGCTTGCCACGGTGACGATGCGAAGCCGCATTCCGCCAGTGGACGCGCCGTTCAGCGTCTCGTCAACGTACTGATCGTAGGCAAAGTCATACTTGCCGTATTTATATTTCTTTGCCGGATAGATTTCACCATAGATTGTCTGAGAAATGCTCCGAACGACCTGCGCATTATCAACAAATGTGTTGTTTTTTATTTCGTAAGCAATATCCTGTTCCTCGTCCGTGAGGAAGGCGTAGGTGTCACCGCTGCGAGAGATGTAGTTCTGAGACAGAAGGCGTTCCAGAGAAGCCGTGATGGACGCACGGAGGGCGATCTTGTCCGTGTGAATATCGTCGATCATCAGGATGGCGATGTTCTCGATGTTCGCCTTGACATCTTCAATGTAGCGGACAAGGTAGAGCAGCTTGAGGACGTTCACGTCCTGCTGTTCCAAGCCGTCGTTGGCATCCGCCGCATTCTGGCAGCGGTCAATGACCCGGCGGATGGCACTCTCTAAGAAGGTATGTACCGTGTCATAGAACTGATAGAACGGCACAAGGGCGTTCTCGTCCTTGTTCTCTACCTTCTGCGCCGCCTCTTGGAAACCGGACAGCATGGAGCGTTCGCCGCCCGAAAGGTGCTTGCCGGAGTTACCGTGCTTGCGGATTTCCGCGAGAACCTTCTGGATGACGATGAACTGATACGGGACAAAGGGGAAAGTCGCGCTGAACTCCGCTGCGCTGGTAAAGCCCTTGATGTCGAGGATCGGATTATCAAAGGCAAACAGGCTCTTTAAGCCCGAAGCCTCTTTCTCATACTCCATTTGCAGGAGGTGATCCGCGTCCTCTGTCTTCGCCAGAACACGCTTTTTGATGACCTCATCGACGGACGAGGAAGAAAGGCTCAGACGGGTGTTGAAGCGTCCCTGAATCTTGGAGAAGTCGTTGCCGGTGATTTTCACGACGGAATCAATCGCTTCCTGGCTCGTGACCATGACCCAGACCTTGCCTCGGCATTTGTCACCGATCTCTTCCACCAGTGATTGCAGATTCATCATCAGATCGCCATCGTCACCGATGTACTGACCGACTTCATCCACGCAGAACAGAAGGCGGAAGTTTCCTTCCTTGCTGTCCACATACTCCTTGATCTCGGAGACGAGCTGCTTGATGCTCATGTCGGCGTTCTCTTCGCCGTTAAACCAGTTGCGAGCTGCTGTCTCGCTCATGCCGAGAACAGATTGCAAAACCTCAACCACATCATCCTCGAAGAAGGCGGCGGAATCGCGGGCGTTGACCCACTCGTCCCCGTTGACTTCCTTGAAAGCAGCGCGGAAAGCCTCCGTCTTGCCCTGCTTGTCAATGAAGCGTTCCAGCTTCGCCACCTTGAGGTCTTCGCCATAGAAGCCGCAGTGATTGTAGAATACCTTCGCAAAGACGCGCAGCACGGCGGTCTTGTCCTTGTTGATCGGTCCCTCGATGTCGATGTTGAACAGGATGGACTCCGTGGGAATGCGGACACATTTCTGCACCGTCGCATACATCATCGGATCATCAAACTTGTCCGCAAAGTAATCAAAGGCGTGTTTGCCGTCCACCTCTTTGTTGGAGAGAAGGTAGGAGAGCATTTTCAGAAAGTGAGATTTACCACTGCCAAAGAAGCCGGAAATCCAGACGCCGATCTTATCGGTCGGGGTATCAATCGCCTTGACGTAGTTATCAAAGAATGTGGCAAAATGACGCCGTAGTTCCTTCGTGATGATGTATTCACTCAGTTCATCCTTTAAGCTCTGCTGGTCATCCTGCATGACCTTAACAACGCCGTTGATAGGACGGTCGATGTCCTTTTGGAACATACTTTGTATTTTCATGCTGCCTTCCTCCAATTACAAAAGGTTGAATGCCCGGTAGTAGTGTCCGTCTAAAAACTTCCCAAACAATCCGAGGTCTTGCCCGTTGAACGATCCCGGATAAAACATCACAATAGGGATGTCCTCAAAGAGATGCTGCATACTGTCCAGCATTTTATGAGAGCGCATAAACGGGAAGATTTTTCCCACGCCGGTCAGGAAGAGAACATCACCGTACTCATGCGGCTCATACTTCATGTATTCCAGAAGTGCCTCCGGCGTTGCGATCTTTTGAAGCTGCTTGAGAAGGTATTCCTTTCCGCGCTTTTCTTCCAGCCCGTCCACGGATTTCAGAACGCGCTTGTCCTCCAAGAGCTTGAGAAAAATCTCATAGAGGTCGCATTCCTTGATGTGGTACGGCGTTCCGCTCTCCGCTTTCAGCCGGGAAACGAAGTCTCTGACGATCAACTCATCTGCCGGATCATAGCAGAACACATGAATGCCGACTTCGTTGCTTAATCCTTTGTTCGCAAGGAAACTGGGGTCGGATATTCTGTCCCGGATTCTATCCAACTCTTGCTTGATGTCGCTCATGCCAGAGCCTCCTATCTAAAGCAGTTAAAAGCTGCGAGTGCTTCGAGATCGTTATTTCTGCGGATGCCTTCTTCCAGCTCTTCGCAGAGGAACAGCGGATTGAGCCGCGTCGATTTGAAGGTGTCAAGGATCTCAACCTCAACTAAAATCTTCGTCAGCACTTGCTTGATCTTATTGACCGTTGACTCGCTCCATCCGGCAATATCGTCGCTCTGCTCCTGCAAGTGAGAAAAGAACACATTCAGGTCTTTCCGTGAAAACTCGAAGTCCTGACTCCGGAACTTTTCTCCGATCAGGCTGACCATGAAGTCCCAGACAATGCGGTTGTATCGCATCATGGCATAAAGGTTGATCTGTTTTGCAATCTCAGCCGGAGCCGATGATAATTCCTGCCGGAGTTGTTCATCGTCCAAAGCGTCCAGCCGCTTGTAGCAGCTTCGCACCATGCGGGCAACAAGCCGCTCGGTCGGGTATTGAAACAGATTGTTCTTTTTGATTTCTTCGATAGCGTCCTCCACGGATGTCCCGTCGAGGTAATATTTCGATGCAATGCGGATTTCATAGAAGAGGAACTGTTCCGCCGTGATCGTTCCGTTATAAATCAGAGATCGTTCCATTCGCTTCTCCATCCGAGCCGGTCTCCCAAGCTCATTGTTATCATATCATATTGGCTGTCCTATAAAGCGGACTCTTACTTGCTTTCGTCTACAAATTCCACGATGTCACCGATATTGCAGCCGAGGCAAATGCAGATTTTTCTCAGGGCTTCCATCGACACGTCTTCGCCCTTTCGGAGCTTTGTCATGGTACTGGAAGATAGCCCCGACGCCTTGTGAAGATCGCCCTTGCTCATATCCTTATCGACAAGCAGTTTCCACAATTTTTTGTAGCTTGCTCTCATAATTTTCACCTCAGTATAGAATCTTAGATAAATTCAATTTATATTATAGCATAATTTGGGCTTCTATTCAATAGAGTCTCATAGACTTCGGGTGAATATGACCGATTTGCAGGAATTGCTCGACATTTAAGCACAAGGCAAAAGAAACAGTTGAACCTCCGAGCAGTCAGAGCTACAATGCCAACACCTCGTAGCGAGGATAAACTGATTGGAGGTCAAATGATGAATTATGAAGTAAACTCATTTCAGAACTACGAATCGATCACCATTGACGAACTGAAGGATCAAGCTAACAGTCTACTGAATCTGGTAACGGAAGAACAGCGACCGCTGCGCGTATGCATGAATAATGGCAAAGAGTTTCTGCTGTTCCCTCAAGACCTGCTCGCTCCGATCTGCGATTCCGACTTTCGCTTGATCCTGCTGTCAGCACTGCGGTATGCGATGGGCAAAAACACATGTATGCCCGTGGTGGTTTCCGATTACATCAAGCGTCACATTCATCTTCTGGATGATAAGTTTCTCGTTCTGGCTGCCGATGATATCAGGCGATACCTTGAAGACTACGCAGAGCATGAGCCAAATTCGAATCTTTGGCAGAGTCTTTTAGGCGTACTTGAGACAGAACAGCGGGCGCGTGCCACTCGTGAAGCAAAAAAAATCCGACCGTGCCCAGCCTGTGGGAAACCTTTGGAAATCATGAGCATTGCCGACAGTTGGCATTCTCTCGGCGGATTTGATGTAATTGCCCACTGCAGGAACTGTCTCGCTGATTACAAATGGTTCTACGACAAGGATGGTGGCACCTCAGATATGAAGCAGTATTTCTTCGGATAGGGCTGTGTAAACAGCACCTGCTCATATGAACAGGTGCTTTCCCGTATTTCAAACATACTTTCCCTTAAAATGCCGCTCAAATTACGGGAATGTAACAGCTTTTGAGGGGAAACTAAATTTAACCCGAAATAGTATTTCTGGAGAGTGAGTTTTATTTTCAGAGGGCAAGTGCGTGAGGGTATTCTTTGTCTATAGCGATGCAATTTCTGCGCCTCTTATCCTTGCACAAAGGGCTTGCTTAACCTTTCCAGCAGAGGTAAAATACAGCAAACTGAAGTGTCGATTCACTCGTCTGTAGCACTTTGGCAAACCATAAAAAACCGCTTTCTGTCCCCTGTCATGAGGGTATTCAGAAAGCGGTTTTTGACCACATGTTTGACTACAAACAGGCGCGGAACACACGGAAACAGTGGAGGCAAGAGTTGTGAAAAGCGTCCGTAATAAACCAAAAGTGTCTATAAAGTGCTGGAAAAAGTAGAAAAATTTTTATTCAAAAGTTCGAGATTTCTGCGGCGCATGTCACGAATGAGCTTCAGCTCGGCCTCCGTGTGCTGGTTTGGATGACTGTGGGGGCGTCTGGACTGGCAGACCAGGGATGCCACACTTCCGTCCCAGCGCTGCTTCCAGAAATAGATGTACGACCGGCTCTTGTTGTACTTCCGGCTGGCGCGGCTGACGCCGTATTTCTCTGTGTACTTCATTAGGGATTGCCGATAGGCCATGTCTTGTGTTATACTTTTGCTCATGAAGGATATGGTCCCCTCTCGTTTCGTTGTTGTCTGTCAACTTCAACTATAACCGATGAGGCCTTATCCTTCATCCTTTTTTATTCACCTGTCCAATATGTATTGTACTCCTACAATTCTTCACAAGGAAAAGAAAGATATTGTAGGGATGTCAAACATATTGGACAAGGAACTCGAAAGGAGAAAGCCAGCGAAGAGGCCTCATAGGAAAGTTGTTGGAGCGGCAGTTATGGACAGCAAGCTGCTTGTGAAAGTCATCAAGAGAGAAAAAGCTGTGACAGGAATAAAAGCGCTTTTGGTCCTCCCTGTGGCTGCGTTCCACC
>ERZ1106943.3821-NODE-3821-length-11023-cov-3.437546_pt1 | contig 11023 bp, 8 predicted proteins | sample MGYA00403671_ERZ1106943 | MGnify/ENA primary metagenome ERZ1106943 (study PRJEB35170, sample SAMEA104062427) | human gut metagenome | biome: human gut; feature: human-associated habitat; material: faeces | place: Denmark | collected 2012-06-14 ...
AATGATACATAAGCATTAACAGGTCTGTGGTTGAAAGTCGATGCCAGTCGCAGGCGAAACGATCCACATAAGCGGGGCAAAGTTCCCGTGAGCATGGTGCGGCTTAGATGTAAGTCCTGTCGTGCGGCATTCCGAATCGAATGCGGTGCGAGAGTGGCAGTAGTGGGCGGCGTAAAGCTCAGTAGCGAACCCACCGACAGGCGAGTGTGGGGGCAAAAACCAGGTCAGCCGACTCCATGTGCCAAAATACAAAAAGGGGTATTATACCAAATGTTTGAAGACAAAGTACTGGTTTGCAAGGATTGCGGCCAAGAATTCACTTTCACCGCAGGTGAACAGGAATTCTATGCAGAAAAGGGTTTTGACAACGCACCCGCTCGCTGCAAAGCGTGCAGAAGGAACCGCAAGCCCGCAGCCCGCGGCGAGTCCGGCCGCGTAATGTACGACGCAATCTGCGCAGAATGCGGCAGACCCACCAAAGTTCCGTTCGAACCCAAGACCGACAAGCCCATCTATTGCAGCGACTGCTTCGCAAGGCGCAGGGGCTGAGGACAGCCGAAAAGCATCAACCTTTTTGAAAAGGGTGTTTGCAGGCTGCCGTTTCTCTGTTAATTAGTCCGATTCCGCCTGCTTTTCATGCAAATGGCGGCAGAACTTCATTATTAATAGATTTCTGAACAACATGGCCGACGGATTGCGTCGCAGGAAAAGCTCCTGCGGCGCAGTTTTTTTGCCGAAAAGGGGTGTTGAAGCCTCTTTAAACAGGGCAGACCCGGGAAACCCCGCCTTATTACAACTCCGGGCTTGACTTTTTCTTCGGAGGGAGTATAATCACAGATAAAAGATGAATTATTGTTTCATTTCGATTTAGAAAGGGAAATCTCTCCCGATGTGTTGCCGAATTGGCTTTTGGCAGCCGTTTTTTTACGCTCGGGAAGAGATTGCAGCCATGTGTTGCAGCCATGTGTTGCAGCCATATGATTGAAGTGAAACGGTTGCAGGAGGAACAGGAAATTGATATTCGGGAAACACATCAATCGCTACTACATTAAAAATGCACCCGTGCTGATTTTGGGCGTACTTGCACTTATCCTGGTTGATTACTTCCAGCTCAGGATACCGGAGCTTTATCGTATGCTTATTAACGGCATGAACGGCGAGCTCATACTTGTGAACGGGGAATATGTGCCGTTTAACCTTGATTTTCTTCTGGATAATATTTGTCTTCCGATAATCACTATCATTGTTGTAATGGTCATCGGCAGATTCCTTTGGCGTGTCTGCTTCTACGGCTCGGCGATCCGCGTCGAAACGGATCTTCGCAACAAAATGTTCAATCACTGCAAGGATCTTTCTCAGCAGTATTATCAGGTGAACAAAGTCGGCAATCTCATGAGCCTTTTCACCAACGATCTTGACACGATTCAGGAATGTTTCGGCGACGGTATCCTGATGTTCCTTGATGCTGCATTCCTCGGCATTCTTGCACTCGTTAAAATGTGGCGCATGGACAAGCTTTTGACGGGACTTTCAATGATTCCCATGGTTCTGCTGCTTATAATCGGCACGATCGTCGGAAGAGCCATGATGCGCAAATGGGAGATCCGCCAGCAGGCCTTTTCGGATCTGTCGGATTTTGCACAGGAGAGTTTTTCGGGCTTTGCCGTTATAAAGGCATTTGTAAAGGAGCTTAAGGAGCTTGCCGCGTTCCGCAAACTGAATGTGTTAAACGAGAATGTCAACGTTGATTATACGAAAATTTCCGTAACGCTGAACATTCTTATCTCACTGCTTGTGGAATCCGTTATCTGCGTTATCTTGGGCTACGGCGGATACCTTGTTTACCAAAAGAAATTCGATGCCGGACAGCTTGTGGAATACATCGGATATTTCAGCTCCATAGTCTGGCCGATCATGGCGGTTTCGATGCTTATCGAAAAAACTTCGCGCGGCAAAGCCTCTCTCAACCGTGTAAGAGAGCTGCTCGATGCCGAAATAAACGTTAGTGATGCTCCGGGCGCGGTTGATATCGGTTCGGTGAAGGGCAAAATTGAAATGCGGAACCTGAATTTTCGCTATCCGGACGGTGAATTCGATGTGCTTCGGAATGTTTCGTTCACGATCGAACCCGGCGAAAACGTCGGCATAGTGGGAAAGACCGGTGCGGGAAAGACAACGCTGGTTGACCTTATCCTGCGCATATACAACGTTCCGGACGGAACGCTCTTTGTTGACGGACACGATGTAAACAGCGTTACGCTGCATTCCCTTCGCGAAAACTGTTCGTATGTTCCGCAGGATAATTTCCTTTTCTCGGACACGATCGCAAACAATATCGCCTTTGCATTCGATGAAACGGACAAAGCCGCCGTTAAACGGGCGGCGGAGCTTGCGGATGTTGACGATAACATTGTTGAGTTTAAAGACGGATACGACACCGTCCTCGGCGAACGCGGCGTGACTGTATCGGGCGGGCAGAAACAGCGAATTTCCATTGCACGCGCACTGCTTAAGAATGCACCGATACTGATTCTTGACGATTCCGTGTCCGCTGTTGATACGAGCACCGAGCAGGTGATACTTAAAAACCTGCGTGAAACACGTGCGGGGAAAACGACAATACTTATTGCACACCGAATCTCAACGATTCAGGATATGGACAAGATTATCTTTATGGATGACGGGCGCATTGTCGCTGTCGGAAAGCACGATGAGCTGCTCGAACGCTGTGAAGAATACCGCAAAACCGTTGAGCTGCAAAAGCTTGAGGATGAGTTCGGAGGTAAGTGATTATGCATGAATACTATCCCCTGCTGCTTGCGGGCGGCATTATCGGACTGATTTCGGTTGTTCTTATAATTGCATATGCAACCGTAAAAGATAAAAAACAAACCATGGGGTTTGAACGTCATATGAATGACGGAGAGATTACCCGCCGCCTTATGGCATACGCAAAACCCTATGCGCTGAGATTTGTTTTCGTGGGCATCGTTATGCTGTTCACGATTGCATTCGACATTGTATCTCCGCTCATCATCGGCGGCATTGAGGATATGATCGTTACCGATTTCAAGCTGAACAAACTGTTCATAATGGTCGGAATGTATGCAGGAATACTGATTGTTTCCATGGTCGGCGCATATGTTCAGGCTATTGTGCTGCAAAAGACAGGTCAGCGAATCATCTCCCATCTGCGCGAGGATCTTTTTACCCATATCGAGAGCCTTTCGCATGAACAGATGAACGAGATTCCCATCGGAAAGCTTGTGACCCGCATCACAAACGACACGAACGCAATTTCACTGATGTTCACAACGTTGCTTGTGAATCTTGTGAAGAACTTTTTCGTGCTGACGGGCGTCCTTGTTGCAATGTTTTTCCTGAACTATGAATTGACACTGATGGTGCTGTGCATTGCGCCGTTCATAGTGCTTTTCACCGTTATCTTCCGCAAGTTCTCGCGCAGAGCATACCGAAAGATTAAAGACAGAACGACTGATATAAACACCTATCTTTCCGAAAATCTTTCCGGCATCAAAATCACTCAGATTTTCAACCGCGAGGAGGCGAAGGAACGTGAGTTCGACAAAAAGAGCAACCTTCTGGGCAGGGCGAAACAGGAGCAGATACTTGTGTTCGGCATATTCAGACCCCTTGTCTATATGCTTTACATAACAACCGTGATGTGCCTTTTCTACCTTGGCGGCAAGGGCTATCTGGACGGAACGACATTCCTCGGGCAGACGCTGACGGCAAGCACGATCGTTTCGTTCTACATGTACATTGCCACTTTCTTCAACCCCATTCAGAACCTTGCGGAGCAGTTCAACTGGCTTCAATCCGCATTTGCTTCCGCCGAAAAGGTGTTCACGATTATGGACATTAAACCGAAGCTTACGGATGCACCGGATGCGATTGAGCTTGACGAGGTTCGCGGCGAGATTGAATTCCGCGACGTTTGGTTCAGTTATGTACCCGGCGAATGGGTACTCAAGGGCGTTTCGTTCAAAGTCAATCCCAAGGACACGGTTGCGTTCGTCGGTTCGACCGGCTCGGGCAAAACAACGATTCTTTCGCTTATCTGCCGCAACTACGAGTTCCAGAAGGGCGAAATCCTGATTGACGGAATCGATATCCGAAAGATAAAGGCTGCATCGCTGCGCCGGCATTTCGGACAGATGCTTCAGGACGTTTTCCTTTTCTCGGGCACGATACGCAGCAATATTCTGCTGCGCGAAGAGGGAATTTCCGACGCGGAGGTCATGGAGGCCTGCCGTTACGTAAACGCGGATCACTTTATCAACAAGCTTGAACGCGGGCTGGATGAACCCGTGCGCGAACGCGGCAACAATTTCTCCGCCGGTCAGCGGCAGCTGCTCTCTTTCGCAAGGACGATAATCCACAAGCCCGCCGTCATGATCCTTGACGAGGCGACCGCGAACATTGACACCGAAACCGAACAGCTGATTCAGAATTCGCTTGAAAAAATGATGAATATCGGCACGATGCTTATCGTTGCGCACCGCCTTTCAACGATTCAGCATGCGGATAATATCATTGTTCTTTCAAACGGCAAAATTGTTGAACAGGGCAATCATCATGAGCTGCTTCTGAAACACGGCAGGTATTATCAGCTCTATACCCTGCAATATCATCGCGAACAGATGAAAAGTGCGCGCACGTGAGATGAACCCTGAAGCGCAGAAAGCAAAAATCAAACGGTGAAACCGTTGCTGCAATTCAAAACCCGGGCATAAGCGAGAATGCCCGGGTTTTTGCATATAAACATTGTGCTTCCGAAACTTCGGTGCGGGAAATAAATCCGAACATGAATCGATAACACTGCTCAGGCAGTCCTTTCAAAAAGGTACACTTTCACGGAAAAGCTTTAGTTCCCGGGCATTTTTCCGGAAACGATCCGAACAGCTTCAAAACCCATGTTTTCATACAAAAATTTTGCGGGTTCATTGCCGACCAATGCCTCAATGCTGTGAATGCCGGGAAATTTCTTGAGAGCGTATTCTGCAAGCTGCCTGTGCCGCATACTGCTCGGCGGAAGCGGCAGTCAATGCCGGTGCGGCGCAAATGAAAATCTTAAAACACTGCTAATCTATGTCATGTTTTTGCGAAAGTCGGCTATGGATATTCTAAATATCTGTTGCAAAGGCACGGAGGATATGATACAATAAAAATATACAGGAAACGGACTTTTTCGCATACGGCGGAGAAAAAACGAAAGTGAAGCGCATCGCCGCAATTCAACGCGAAAAGCATTCGGCTGTTTTATTCGGAGGGAACACATGGCAATTCGTTTGTTCGGAAAACACAGAAACAAAACCGAAAAGAAAGCAGAAATGAAATATAATGAAGGCATGACTTTTATCGCCAACGGGTATTGGGATGAAGCGTTTGCGCCGATTTGCGAAGCTGCCAAGCTCGGGCACCGCGGAGCGACCGGGCAGCTTGCAATGATGTATTTTTTTGGTAAAGGCTGTGAATGTAATAAAAACGAAGGAATGCGCCTTTTGAAACTTTCGGCAGAAATGGGAAACCCGTATTCCTGCTATGCTTTTGCGACGTTGTTTGATAACGGGGCTGCGGGCATAACGGCGGAGGAAGCGGAGGCGATGTGCCGCATTGCCGCCGAAGCAGGCGTGGAAGAAGCAGGCGTGGAAGAAGCGGAGGAAAGGCTGAAGCGCGGGTTCGGAAACCAAAGACGGATTGAAAAGGATTAAACGATGGTTTTTCAGCCCCGAGTTTTGCGGCCTGCTGTGCAAAACCATCCGAAAACGCGGGAGAAGCAGGAAAGAAATATAAACAGGAAATATAAATATGAAATTCAGGATAATTGAGGAAGCGTGGGGGGTCAACCGAAAAACGGGGGAACGGAAAGTCCGCAGAACGGCGGAGCGGATCTTTACCCCGGAGGCGGGGCAGATAATCGAATTTCCGCTCGGCAGGCGGAGGTTCGGCATTGTTTCGGCCGATGAGGAGCGCGTTGTGCTTCGGGTGCAATGTGAAAATTCGGCCGATGAAAAAGAGTTTATTATTGAATGCGGTGCCGGCGGATTCTACAACCCGCGTTCATGTGACGGAGGTTATCGGTATCTGTTCGAGTTCGACACGAATGAACCGCACGGCAAACCGTCCGCGGGGCGACGCAGGGGAAAGGAAAGCAGGTATTCAATTGCAATCAAGGTCGAAAAGGCTGCGGGGGAGCATGATTACACGCAAAGCAAGTTCTTCGGCTCGCCGACAGTGCCGAACGAATGGGTCGAAAGATTCTATGACGACATAATTTTCCTTGCGCAGATAAGGCTTTCCGATATTGCCGAATATGACCCGGACAACATACTTCCGCACAGCGGCTATCTGTATTTCTTCCTTGATGCGGAGATGTATCCGTCAGATCAGCTCTATGTTTGGGTCGAATATTATGACGGAGAGCCGGATACGATTATTGATGATTTTAACGAGCTTTCACCGCTTCCGTGCGGACTTAACGAGGATTGGCTGATTTCGTTCGGTGCTGCTCCGCCCGATGCGGACGGGACAAAACTTCTGGGGCTGCCGTCCGGTGCGGCGGGAGAGGATGCAAGCTTTCCGAAGCTCCTGCTGCAATACGACCCGCTTGATTTTGAAGGAGTTCCCTACCTCGAGAACGTTGACGGGTATGCATATGTGCTGTTCGGCAGGGATGAAAAGGATTTTGACGGAGCTGTCTATAAGGTTGACAGAACATAACCGACCGAACAAAAATGCCGAAACGGCGGGAACTTCGATAAGAAAAAATACGTAAAGTTATAAAAAACTGCTGCTAAGGAGAGGGCGGATAAATGGCATACAGTGAAAAATCCGCGGCGCGTTTGGCTGCGCTGCACGGAGAAATTGAAGCGCGGAAGGAACATGAATTCGCTGCGCCGACATACAGGGATGCGGCGGCACTTGCCGAAATAAGGCAGACGGTGTTTAATCAGCTTGAATCGGAGCATGAACACGACAGGGACACTGTCGAGGACAGCATCGCGGTGCTGCGTTATCTTGCCGAGAGCTATGAAAACATGGGACGGACTGCTTGTGCGCTGCCTCTGCGGAAAAAGGTGCTTGAGCTTGATGCCGAACTTGCGGCACGGTTCAAAAATAGGGAAGGAATCGAATCGGATTATTATTGCGCATTAAAGGCGCGCAATCGCTACGGAAGGGACGAATGCGCCGACCTGCGGGAACTTGCGGCGGGGCTTCTGCCTTTGGATAAACAAATTCAAATCGAAAAAAACGTTTTTGAAAACTATCCGATGCTTGTGCGCGACAGAGTTGAGCTTTCGGAAGAGTATCTTGCGGTTATCGATGAGGTTGAGCGGCTGCTCGAGGAAGAATGCGGAGAAAATGCGCATCCGCTTGAAACAGCGCAGGCAAAAGCGAGGCTTTTGAGCGAACGCGGAATTCTTTGGCGGTCCGAAATGCAGTTGAATCCGGGAGTTCTGTTCGATTGAAAAGCAGAGAACCGATCCGGAAATGAACAAATGCCGAAAAGTCGGCAAAAACAAAACGAAAGCAGAAACCATAAAACAACAGAGCAAAGGGGTGCTGCCGTGAACATAAGCTATAACAAACTTTGGAAACTGCTTGTGGATAAAAAAATGAGCAAGGCGGATCTGCGTCGGGCAACGAAGCTTGCGCCGAACACAATGACAAACCTCCGTCGGGATAAATATGTTTCGCTGGAGGTGCTTGTTCGCATATGCGAAGTGCTCGATTGCGATATCGGCGATATTGTCGGCGTTTGCAGGGATGATGCAGCGGGGAATTTGCAGAAAAATCCGACAGAATAAATGAAACCGAATGAACCGGGTTCGGCTTCCGAAAAAAAATAAATGTCGCCGTCGGAGCGACCTGCACGGACACGGGATATGGCATAATATGCTTGTCAGAGGACGGCAGGGAAAAGATTTGAAAGAAAGGAAGCTTTCGCGGCACGCGAAAACCATGGTCCCGAAAATGAAAACGAATCCGAAGGGCAAAGGCTTTATGAAAAAGGGCTTGAACTTATCAAAAATCTCAATTGGAGCGCGGCAAGGCCGCAAAAACGGCGTTTTTGAATATACTGCGCCGGACGGAACGAAGGCGAAACGCTGCTATCGGGACGACAAGGAATCGAGCTTTTCATAAAAGTGAAAAGAAACGGGGAAAGAGAATTGAAACGCGGGCTTAATATTAATGCTGAAGAGAGGAGTTATCTTATAACTGCTGTCGTTGTTGCCTGTGCAATAGCGGCGCGGGTAATCTCAAAGGCGGGTATTGCTGCGGATACAATGGGCTTGATACGCTCCGTGCTTTATATCGGGCTTTATTTTGTTTGGGGAATTTCAATCAAAAAGCGTGTGATGCAGGCACAGGTTCAACGGTACCTGACGGCTATTGTCGGAATGATGATATTTTGGTTCATTGTGCGCACAATGAAATATTTTTTTGTCGCGGACATTGATGCAAAGAGACATCTGTGGTATCTTTACTATTTTCCGATGCTGTTCATTCCGCTCCTGTCCTTCTTTGTAGCATTATCGCTCGGAAAAACAGAGAAGTACAGGCTTCCCCGAAGGGCATTGCTGCTCTGCATTCCCACGGTGTGCCTGCTGCTGTTTGTGCTCACAAACGATTTTCACGAGTGGATCTTTCGCTTTCCCGAAGGGCAGCCGCGTTCGGATGCAAACGGAGTGTATTCGATCGGGTTTCTGTTTGTTGCCGGCTGGGAAATTATCTTCGCGGTTGCGGCACTGGTGCTGCTGCTTGCAAAAAGCAGGTTTTCGTCGAAAAGAAAATACCTGCCTGCAATAATACTGGCATGTTCGGTTGTGTATGCGGCAGTGTATGCAAACGGTACACGCTGGATGCAGGTCGTCGGAGGCGATCTGACGGCGGTACAATGCCTTTTTGTGGCGACATTGCTTGAAACATGTATCGCCTGCGGGTTGATCCCGACAAATACAGGTTACGGTGCGCTGTTTTCGGCAGCGACCATGCGTGTTCAGATTGCGGATGAAAAATACAATGTTTGCTATGCTTCCGCAAATGCGCCCGAGCTGCCTGCCGAACTGATGCGGCTTGCAGAGGTGGGCGATGTTGACACCGGAGACGGCTTTTTGCTGCGGAGCAGCAGGATTCCGGGCGGACATGTGCTCTGGATGGAAGATATATCAGCGATTAACGAATTGCTGGAGGAGCTTGAGTCGAACCGTGCCGAGATTGCGGAGAGTAACAATCTTGAACGTGAAAATTATAACACAAAATTAAGAATCAATGCACTGCGCGAAAAAAACAGACTGTACGACCTGCTTCAGGAACAAACGGCGCGCGGCATAGATTTGCTGGATGATATTTTCGGGCAATACGAAGATTCCGCGGAACCGAAGGAACGGCGTAAGCTGCTTGCAAAGGCAGCGGTCGTCGGTGCATATATAAAAAGACGCGGCAACCTGATGTTCATCAGAGAGAAAAGCAACGTGACCGATACTGCCGAACTCGGGCTTTGCCTTAACGAATCGTTTGCGAATATTGAACTTTTCGGTGCGGAATGCGCACTGTCCGTACCCGTGCGTGTGCGGATACGAACGGAAGACGCAATTAGCACCTATGATTTTTTTGAAGAAATAATCGAAGCTGCAATGGATGACCTGCGTTCGGTTTGGCTGAAAGCACACATTGTTGAAGAGAGGGTAGTATTCTGCATCGAGGTTGAAACCTCTGCCGACCTGAGCGGGAATACCAAAGTTTACAGCGGTGGAAAAACGGAAGAAGACGTTTGGCGGTTCACATTTGCAGTGGGAAAGGAGGGAGCAAAAGAATGAAGATCTTCTGTTCGATTTCGACAGCCGGGCGTTCGCTGCTGCCTGCCGCATTGTTCAGAGCGGTGCTTATTTCACTTGCTGCCGCCGTTCTCGTCTTTCAAATGCGAAGGAAAAAATGGCTGCAAGCGTTGAACACGACCGCCTTTTTGCTTCTGTTTGTGTTGCTGAACGTGGTTTTTTCGAAAATCGACAGGCAGGGTGATACGCATGGTTCGATTGATTTGCTGACAGGATTGCTGTGGATAATCATTTGCACCGCTGCGGTTACGGGAATGCTTGAGATACTGCTGCTCCGCAAACAAACGGGAAAAACTATCGGAAGGAATTCCGTGAAGCAGGCGATAGATTCGCTGCCGTCCGCAATTTGCTGGTTTACGGAGGAAGGCACGGTAAAGCTTTGCAATCTGCAAATGTACAGGCTTTTTCGCATGCTTGCGGGCAGAGATCTTCAGATGTATGCGGAGATTTGCACAGCTTTGAAGGACTGCCCGGAAGGGAATACGAACAGCAGACAAATCGGGGTGATACGCCTTTCCGGGGAAAGACAGACTTATCTGTTTCCCGACGGGAGTGTGTGGAAGTATTCACGAAAGGAAATTGCCGCAAGCGACGGAAGACGCTATATTGAGGCAATGTTTTCAAACGTTACGGGTTTGTATGAGAAGAATCTTGAGCTTCGGCGGCAAACGGAGCAGTTGAAGCTTATTTCGCGCGAATTGAAAAAACTTTCGGAGCATGTGCTTGAATTGACAAGGGAGAGCGAGATACTTGCGGCAAAAACCCGCCTGCACGACAGAATAGGCGCGGGCTTGATTGCGATCCGGCAGACTCTTTTGGGAACGCAGACAGCGGAGGAGGGCGCAAAAGCACTGCAAGCGTTCCGCAATGCCGTGCGCATGATAAAATCCGATAATGAATCCGTTTCCGAAAAAGGAGAACTCGCGGAGCTCATGCAGGATGCAGAGGCGATAGGCATGCGCATTGAGCTTTTCGGTGAACTGCCGGAAGATACGGATTTGCGGAAAGTTTTCCTTATTGCAATACGTGAATGCCTCACAAACGGTGTTCGCCATGCGGATGCAACGCTTATACATGCGGAAATTGTGCGAAAGAACAAAAGTGTATTGTTATATATAACGAACAACGGAAAGCCCCCGGAAGGCGTTGTTGTGCCGAAA
>ERZ1106943.3822-NODE-3822-length-11022-cov-7.161484_pt1 | contig 11022 bp, 5 predicted proteins | sample MGYA00403671_ERZ1106943 | MGnify/ENA primary metagenome ERZ1106943 (study PRJEB35170, sample SAMEA104062427) | human gut metagenome | biome: human gut; feature: human-associated habitat; material: faeces | place: Denmark | collected 2012-06-14 ...
AAGCCTGCCGCCGATCCGGGGCAACGGGCCCGCCGCAGATGGGACAGGGCTTAAACTCCGGCCTGGGCCCCTCGGTCAAAAGGGCGGCCTCCAGCGCCGGATCAAGGGGCAGCACCGCCTCCCGAAAGTAGCGGCACAGCGCCCCCGTCCAGCATTTCCCCAGCATATAGCACTCACAGTCCAGGGGCAGGCAGCCGCACTCCCGGTCATAGTTGGCACACCATTTTGTCACCAGGGCGCGGATCGCCCGTTTTTCCTCGCGTGTCAGTTCACGGGCCAAGCCGTCACCTCCCGTTAGCCGGGGCCCGCATAAGCTCCCGGTAGCAGGACACGCAGCCGATCCCGCGCCAGTAGGGACACCCGGAACACCGGGAGCCCCTGGGCGGCTTTGCCGGGGCCGGAGCCTGGGGGCGGGGCTTCTGCTGCATCATCTTTTCATAGGGGCTGTTGGTAAACCTCATTTGTCCCCCTCCTCTCCGTCATCGCCCTCCTCGTCCCAGGGCGGGCCGTCATCGTCCTCGTCCCCGTAGCCGTCCGGCTCGTCATAGTCCGTGAGCTCGTCGCCATAGTCCTCCTGGGGCGCGGCGGCTTTCTGCTGTTTGGGGCGCAGCACCTTGAAATAGAACGCCGCTCCGCCGCCCACCAGGGCCACGGCCAGCACCGCCAGGAGCATCCCTGTGTTGCTACCCGTTTCCGGCTCGGCCTCCTCCGGGGCGGGCTCCTCGGTCACTTCGACCTCAATGTCCTGCGGGTCGATGGCCTCCTCCGCGTCGATGGTGTGCAGATCCGGCGCGGGACGGTATTCCCGCGCGGCGGCGCGCAGCTCGTCCATCTGCGCCTCCAGCTCGGCGACGCGGGCGTTTGCGTCCGTCACCTGCTGGCAGAGCTCGGCGAGGAAGGCGTCGGCCGTGTCGCGGTAGTTTTCGTAGTACAGGCGGCCGATCTCGGTGTACGTGCGCTTGACGCGCTCGAGCTCGGCGTTGCAGTCCACGGTCATGCGCGTCATGCGCGAGGCGTACTTGGCACGGTCGCCCACGGCGTGGGCAGCGCCGGCGACCTTGTCGCGCATCTCGTCGCTGACGACCTTGTTGGCGGCATTGGTCACGGTCTCACCGGCCTTGCCGGCCGCGTCGACGACCTTGTTCTTCAGGCTGTTGAGCATATCATGATAATCTTTCATGGGAAAAAACCTCCTTGAAATATGAAACTGCAAATGGTTTATGCGTCCGGCTGCCCGCCCGCGCCGCGGTCGACATAGCGCGGTGCGTGCCGGAGCTTGCCGGTGTAAAACAGCGCGAGCACGACGGCAGCGGCGGCCGCCGACACCCCGGCCAGCAGCTGGCTGACGCGGATGCCCGTGCCGGTGATGTACAGGCTGTCGGTGCGCAGGCCCTCGATGAGCGCGCGGCCGATGCCGTACCACACGGCGTAGAGCAAAATGAGCTCGCCGTCAAACTTCCGCTCGTGTCGTCGAAACCAGAAGTGCAGCAGCAGAAAGCCCACGAAGTTCCACAGGCTCTCGTAGAGAAACGTCGGATGTACGTACACGGTCTCCCGGCCGGGGAGCGTAAGCCCCATGCGGGAGAAGGCCGTGGTCTCGCGGCCGAAGGCTTCGCGGTTGATGAAGTTGCCCCAGCGGCCGATGCACTGCCCGATGAGCAGGCCGGGCGCGCACACGTCCGCCATCGCGCCGAAGGGGATCTTCTTTTTCCTGCACCAGACGATGCCGGTCAGCAGCCCCGCGATCACGCCGCCGTAGATGGCGAGCCCGCCCTCCCAGATCTTGAGCGCGTCGATGGGGTGGTCGCGGTAGTCGCTCCACTGGAAGATGACGTAGTACAGCCGCGCGCCGATGATGGCCAGCGGGATCATCCAGATGAGAAAGTCATAGAGCGTGTCCGGCTCGATGCCGCAGCGGCGGCAGTGCCGCGCGCAGTAGAGCATCGCCAGAATGAAGCCCACGGCGATGATCACGCCGTACCAGTAAAACGTGCGGCCGAAGAGCGTGAACGACGCGCTGGGGTCGATGCTCCAGTTGCCGAGCAGGGGAAAGCTGATGGCGGCGTCACGCATCATCGTCGGCATCATCCTCGCCTCCCTTCGGGGCAACGACCGAGAGCGCCAGGCGCTCGGGCGCGAGCGTTTCGGTCAGCCACTTGGCGCACTCCGCCGCCGTGATCTCGCCGAGCAGCGGGAAGGCGTCCATGTGCTCGTACCCGCCGAAGAGCCCCTCGGCCATGGCGATGCACACATCGTCGAACCGGTCGAGCCCGCGCAGCCAGCCGCCGTACACGGCGCGGCGCGCCCGCTCGAAGGCCGGGCCGTCAAAGCCGTCACGCGCGATCTGCGCGACGGTCTCGCTCACGCGCGCGCACACGGCGTCGGGGTCTTTGCTCTCGCCGCCGAGCACGGCCATGGCGATCGGGCCGCAGTAGTCCGCGCTGCAGCCGAAGTCGTCACCGAGCAGCCCCGCGCGGTAAAGATCGTTGTAAAACGCCGTCGCCTCGCCGAAGGCGGCCTGCAGCGCGAGCTCCGCCGTGAGCGTCTGACGCAGGCGGGCCTCGCCCTTTTCCGCCGGGCGGAACTTCGCGCCCAGCAGCATCTGCGGCGCGGACACCGCGAGCTCCACGCGCATGCGCGCCTGCGCCGGCGTCATGTCCTCCGGCGCGCCGTGGTCGGCGGCCGGGACGGGAGAGAGGTCCGGCGGCAGGATCTCCGCCGCGATGGCGGCCACGCGCTCGGGCGCTTCCTGACACACGGCGCACAGCACCATGTTCGACGGCGCGTAAAACGCGCGGTGGCAGGTATAGAGCGTCTCGGGCGTGATCTGCGCGATGCTCTCGACCGTTCCGGCCACGGCGTCGCGCGCCCCGTCGCGCGCAAGCAGGCAGCGCATGAGGTCGCGCCACACGGCGCGGTCGGGGTCGTCCTCGCCCATGCGGATCTCCTGCCCAATGATGCCCTGCTCCTTGGCCACGCTCGCGTCGGTGAAATACGGCGTCGAGACAAAGCGCAGCAGCGTGCGCAGGTTATCCTCAAACCGGTCCGTGCAGGAAAAATAGTAGGCCGTCATGTTCGTGGACGTGAAGGCGTTCGGGTCTGCGCCGTTTTCGCTCAGCGTCAGCAGCGCGTCCGACCCGTCGGGCATGTCAAAGAGCTTGTGCTCGAGATAGTGCGCCACGCCGGCGGGCGTGTCCGTCCACGTGTCATTTACGCGAAAGCGCCGGTCCGCCCCGCCGTAGCAGGTGGCAAACACGGCGTAGCTGCGCTGAAAGTCGGGCTTGCAGAGCACGCGCACGCGCAGGCCGTTCGGCAGCGTCGCCGCCCAGACGTTTTCGGGTCGTTCATTCGTCATCGGCAGTCTCCTCCGTTCCCTTGAGCAGATACACACAGTCGCACACGACGCCGGCGGCGATGTCCGTCACGTCCGTGCGCGTGACCTCTTCCACGAGCGCGGCCATCTCGGCCGGGTCGATGTCCAGCCCCTGCACCGTGCGGTTGAGCCAGTACCACGCCAGCGCGTCGGGCGCGTCGGCCGTGGCGCGCAGGTCGCTGGCCACGCTGCGGATGGCGGCCTGAAGCTCGCCGTCCGTAAAGTCGCCGGTGCGCACGGCGTCGAGCTGCGCCGTGATCTCGGCGCGCGCGCGCTCGTAGTTTTTCACGTCGATGCCGCTCGTCACGGTCAGCAGGCCCTTGTGCGTGCTCAGGCGCGAGCCGACGTAGTAGCACAGGCTGAGCTTCTCGCGCACGTTCAAAAAGAGCTTGGACGTGACGCAGCCGCCGTAGAGGGCGTTAAAGACGAACAGCGCCGGGATGTCCGGCTCGGTCATGCACGCGCCGAGACGGTAGCCCACGGCGAGCTGCCCCTGCGCGACCGGGAGCGTCTCGGTCACATAGCGCGGCTCGGCTTCGAGCGCGTTCATGCGGATGTCCGTGCCGATGTCCTCGTCGATCTCGCCGCGCGGCATCGTCGAGAGCACGTCCGTGAGGATGCGCGCGACGCGCCCGCCCTCGAGCGAGCCGCAGTAGAAGATCTCCACGGGGCTCGTCGAGAGCACGTCGTGGTAGCGCATCGTGAGCTTGCGGTAGTGGATGCGCTCGGCGTCCGCCTCTTCGCCGAGACGGGGCACGGCGTAGTCCTCGCAGCAGCACATGTGGGCGTACAGCCGCTCGATGGCGTAGGCGCGCTTGTTGTTCATGCCGGCGCGGATGCGCTCGAGCAGCTTCTCACGCTCGCTGTCCACGATATCCGGCCGCAGCAGGCCGCCGCGCGTGTTCGGGTGCAGCAGGAGGTCTGCCACGTCGGCCGCGAGCCGGGGGAAGATCTCCTCGCCCACCGCGCCGTCGTCGGCAAACTCGGCCTCGAAGCCCACGGCCTGGATCTCGCCGAGCTTGCGCACGCTCGGCGTGATGCTCGCGCCGTAGAGGCTTTCGAGCTCGGCCGCGATCGTCTCCAGATCGGGCAGGCGCGTGCTGCCGCGCCGCAGCACATACGGCAGCACGGCCGTGCACGCCGCCGTAGAGCGCCGCAGCTGCGTCAGCAGGTTCACGCTCAGCCACGCGGTCTTGAACTTGTCCGTGCGCAGGGCGGTCAGCCACACGCCGGGGAGAATTTCCGTGCGGATGCGTTCCATAAGATACGCTCCTTTCGCCTATGGTGTGTCCATATTTTTTGAATACTTTATTATATCACGCCTTACCTATCTTGGGAATAGGGTTTCGGGCGCTTTTTGCCGATGCCGCCGCCGTCGTAGGGCGCATTGTCCACGGTCACGCCGTCGGGCCGCAGGCGGACGGTGTGCAGCAGACCCGCTCCGTCGCGCCAGCGCACGGTACACTCCGGCCAGCCGGCCGGCAGGTGCGGCTCGGGGTAGAGCACGCCGCCGCGCAGGTGCAGCCCCAGCAGATCTTCCGCCGCGATGCGCAGGTACCACCCCGCCGCGCCCGTGTACCACGTCCAGCCGGCGACGCCCGCGTTATCCCCGCCCGCAATGTCGGCCGCGAGCACGTACGGCTCGCCCTCGTAGCGCGCGGGGTCGTGCGCCGCGGGCAGCACGGCGTGCAATATTTCTACGCCCTCGGCCGTGCGGCCCGTGCGCAGCAGCGCCATGGCCAGCCACAGCGCGCCGTGGGTGTACTGCCCGCCGTTTTCGCGCAGGCCCGCGCCGTAGCTGCGCACGTAGCCCGTCTCGGGCGTGCGCCGTGTGATGGGCGGGTCAAACAGCCGCACGACGTTGTGCTCCCGGTCGAAGAGCTGCTCCACGGCGCTCGTGAGCGCACAGTGCACGTGCGCGGGGTCGGCGTGCGTGTCAAAGGCCGCGAACGCCTGCGCGATCGCGTCGATGCGGCACTCGCCGCTTTTTTCAGAGCCGAGCGGCTGCCCGTCGTCATAGTAGCCGCGGCGATACCACGCGCCGTCCCACGCGGCCTCAGCCGCGCGCGTGCAGCGGTCGGCGGCAAGGGCGAGCTGTTCGGCCGCGTGTCCGCCGATGAGGGCGGCAAATTTCCGCGCCGTGACGGCGAAAAACCACGTCAGCCACACGCTCTCGCCCCGTCCCTGCGCGCCCACACGGTCGAAGGCGTCGTTCCAGTCGCCGGTGCCGATGTGCAGCAGGCCGTGCGCGCCCACGCCCCGCGCGAGCACGCGCATAAAGGCGCGTCGGCAGTGCTCGAGCACCGTGCCGGTCTCCGCCCCCGGTGTGAGCGGCTGGTAGCGGTCGCGCTCGTTTTCCTCAAGCTCCTCGCCCGCAAGGAAGGGGTACTCCGCGCTCAGGATCTGCGTGTCGCCGGTCTTTTGTGCATACTCGCACACAGCCCACGGCAGCCACAGCAGGTCGTCCGAGATGCGCGTGCGCACGCCGTGTTCGACCCCTGCGTCCGCGTGCCACCAGTGGCACACGTCCCCGGCGGAAAACTGGTGCGCGCACGCACGCCCGATCTGCTCGCGCGCGGGCTTGCTGTCGAGCAGCAGCAGATTCACCGCGTCCTGCAGCTGGTCGCGGAAGCCGAAAGCGCCGCCGTTCTGGTACAGGCTCGTGCGCGCCATCAGCCGGCAGCACAGCGTCTGATATGCCGCCCAGCCGCCGAGATAGCGGTTCATGGCGGCGTCCGGCGTCGTGATCCACAGGCGTGACACCGCGCCCAGCCACCGCTCACGCACACGGTGCAGCGCGCGCACGGCCTCGTCCGGCTGCGTCAGACGCAGGAGGTTTGCGCGCGTATCGCAGCCGCACACGAGCACGCCCTGCCGCTCGACGACGCCCTCGAGCGCAAAGCAGGGGCTCCGCCCCGCGCCCGCGCGCCGGTCCATCTGCCCGCGCAGGAACGAAAACCGGTCGCACGTCCACCCCGTGAGCGGCATACCCGCCGCCGCGCAGACGCGCAGGGGCGTATCTGCGCGGGCATTCCCGGCTGTGAACACGCCGCCGGAATACGCCGTCACCACGGCGGGGGCGTCCGCGTCGCGCCCGGCACAGACGAGGTCGGTATGCCATGTGATGCGTGCACGCCCCGCGCACTCGATGAGCAGCACGCGCGCGTTCGCGTCCTCGGGCACGAACGCCGTCACGCGCACGGACATCCCGTCCACGGTACGCTCCCACGCCGCCCAGCCGAAGCCGTATTCCACCCGTGCGTGCCCGTCGTCGTCAAAGAGCGATACCGCGCCCGCGCGTGTTGTCATGCGCAGCGTCTCCGTGCCGCGCAGTACCCACGGGTCGCACAGCCAGCGGTTGATGCGCCCGGTGTGCGCGTTGCGGTACCACAGATGCCCCGTGCCCGCGTCGGTCGCAAGAAAGCCGAAGCGCCCATTCGTGAGCACGTTGCTCCACGCGCGCGGCGGCAGTCCGGTGAAGGATACCGTGCCGTCTGCATCCCAGCGCACATCGCTGCCGGTGGGCATTGTCCGCCGGTCGCCCGGCGGGGGCAGCAGCGGCAGCGTGCAGCGCGTGTGCGCCATGCCGGGACGGATGGCAGCGGTCGCCGCCACGTCTGCGAAGGCGTCCTCCGGCACGAGGTGTACGCCGCCGGGCGCATCCAGACAGTGCGCGAGATCGAGCGCCGCGAGCGCTCCGCGCACCTTTGTGCGCGTTGGCTGGAGGTAGTCTCCGCCGTCGGAGGTGCACAGCGCGAGGTCGCACCCGATGCCGAGCGCGCGCAGCAGCGCCCACTGCCGCAGCACGTGCGCCTCCGGGCGCGCGCACCAGACAGGCAGATCGCCGGAGATGCCGTGCGCCCAGAGTGCCGGGCGCTTGAGCTGCTCCGCTGCCGCATCCGGCGCGGCGGTCGGAAACAGCAGCGGCGAGATGTGCGCCATCGCGCCCTCAAGCTCTGCGTCCGTCATGCCGTACTGCGCCGCCAGCGCCCCCGGCAGCGCCGCCGCCGACTCCGGCGGCAGCACGAGCGCGCGCTGTGCCGCCGCGAACGCATCGTCCTCGTGCGCACCCACACCGAGCGCAAAGCGCACGCGCCACGGCGTGTCCGGCGGCGTGTGCACCGCAACGCGCACCTGCACATACCCTGCGCGCAGCCAGCCTGGGATCGCCCCTTCGGCGTAAAAGTCCGCCTGCCGGTCGCATACGGCGCACAGCCACGTCTCCGGCTTCCCGCCGCGCCCGAGCCGGCGCAGCAGCAGCGCATTGCGCCGCAGCACGCTCTGAAAGCCGAGCCGCGCGAACGCCGGATGGTTGACATAATCCTCCCATGGTGCGAGCACGGCCTCGAACGTGAGCCGTACCGTGCCGTCGATCCCGTCGGGGGACGAGAGCGTCAGCGCGCGCACCTCGCCGTTGACACGCTCCGGTACGGTGAAGGTCTGCACGGCGGTCACGCTGCCGTGGCGCGTTGAAAACTGCGCCGCGCGCACCGTAAAGCGCCACCGCGCCGCATCGGCCGTGCCCGGCAGCAGCGGCGTGCACACGCCGCCGGTCTCGAGCGACACCGCCGGCGCGGCAGAGGGTTCGCTGCGTGTGCCCCGGCGGCAGACGCTCAGCGCGTGCCAGCGTGCAAAGCTCTGCCCGGCCTCGGTCACGGCGAGGCAGTACGTGCCGTTGGAGAGCAGCGTGCAGCGCGGCGCCTCTGCGTCCACGCCCGTGCCCTCGACCGTGAGATCCGGCAGCGAGCGGCGGCGCGGCTTTCCGCGCTGCGTCTCCGGACGCCGGCGCAGCGCCGGTGCGCCAAGCGGCAGGCGCTCGGACAGCAGGCTCATGTGCGCGCGCATGGCGGGGTCTGCCAGAAACCAGCGCTGCACCTGCCCGCCGCACAGCGCGTTGCACGCTGACAGCAGGCTCATGCCCTGATGGTGCGCCATCACGCAGTGCACGATCTGCCCGCCGCCGCCCGTGCGTGCGCGCGTGCAGTCGAGCGCCTCCCGGAAGCCATACTGCCCCGGCAGACCGCGCGCAGCGAATCTGCGCAGATCGCGCACCGCCGCGCGCGGCGCAACGGCCAGTGCGAGAAAGGCGCTGTACGGCGAGAGCACGAGCTCACGGTCCATGTCCGGCTGCATGGCCAGCGCCGCGCAGCCGTGCGCCTTGTAGCGGTAGCTCAGGGCGCTGTCGAGCGCAAAGTACGCGCTCTCCGACACGCCCCACGGCTGCCCCGTGCGCACGCGCCGCCGCTGTACGCGCAGACAGAATTTTGCGCTCTCCCACAGCAGGGAATCGCGCTGCGGCGGCAAAAACAGCTCCGGCATCAGATACTCGAACACCGACCCCGACCACGACACGCAGCCGCGGTAGCGCTCGTGCTGCACCTGCGCGCGGGAAAGGGCGCGCCAGTGCTCACGCGGCACGTCGCCGCGCGCCACGGCAAAGTATGACGTCAGACGCGCCTCGCTCTCGAGCAGGTCATAATACCCCTCGGAGCGCTTGCCGCTGCCGGTGTCGATGCCGATGTGCATCAGGCGGCGCTGCGGGTCGTAGAGCAGGGCAAAGTCCATGCCGTCACAGAGCGCCTGTGCCCGCGCCGCAAGCGCGTCCTGCCCCCAGCCGCGCAGGGCGTTTGCCGCCGCGAGCAGGGCGGCGGCGCAGTTGCCGCTGTCCACCGTGGACACATACAGCGGCGGCATCGGCCGCAGCGTGCACGTGTGATACCAGTTGTAAAAGTGTCCGTTCCAGCGCGGGAGCTGCTCCATGGTCGTGAGCATCCGCTCTGCCAAAGCCAAGCCGCGCCCGTTGTCAATGCCCAGCGCGTGTGCGCCGAGCGCGGACAAGAGCGCAAAGCCCATGTTCGTCGGCGATGTGCGGTGCGCCGTGCCGGTCGGAGGCTGGGTCTGCACGTTGTCCGGCGGCAGGTAGTGCTCCCCGGCGGTGCAGAACGTCTCAAAATACCGCCACGTCGCCTTTGCCCAGCCCAGCAGCTCCCGCTGCGCCGCGTGTTGCAGCGGCGCTGCACCGGGTGCGTTCGGCGCGCCGAGCGCCGCGAGCACGAACGGGGAGAGCGTCCACACGATGCCGGCTGCCAGCCCCGTCGGGCTCGGCGTGAGCACGGCCGTGAGCAGCCCGAGTGCACTCGCCGGCCAGAGCGCGCGCAGATACGCGCCCAGCCCGTCGCGCTTTGCCGCCCGCTGTGCCGCCGTCTGCCATTGCAGGAGATCCCGGTGCGAGACCGCCATGCGCCAGAGCGCCGTCACGATGGCGGAGGCGTTCACGACCGCCTCCCACGGCAGCAGGATCAGCCGCAGCACCGTCTGCACCACGGCGGCGGCGAGCCCCGGCAGAACGCTGCTGTGATAGCGCACGCGCGCGTCCGCCGGATGCACGATCGGGTGACCGAGCGCATAAATGAGCCCCTGCGCCAGCGCCAGCAGCGCGGCATATGCCGCCAGCCGCAGCCCCGGCCAGCGCAGCACGCAGCCGAGGAAGATGGCTGCCCACGTCGCCGGGGCGACGAGCGAGCGCCGCAGGCTGTCCGCCAGCCGGAACCGGTCGATCGGGTGCAGCGCCCGTGCGCGCCGCGAGAAAATCCACGGCGCGTTTTGCCAGTCGCCGCGGATCCACCGGTGCGCCCGCGCGCCCCATGCAAGCGGCGCGGCGGGGAAGGTGTCCGTGAGCTCCACGTCGCCGAGAAAGCCGCCGTGCAGGTAGGCGCCCTCGAGCGCGTCGTGGCTGAGGATGCGCTGCTCGGGCAGGGCATCGCCGCCGCAGCAGGCGAGCAGCGCGCGCACGTCGAGGATGCCCTTGCCCGAAAAGCCGCCGCGGTCGAAGCAGTCCATATACAGCTCCCCGCATACGCCGCCGTAGGGGTCGCTGCCGCCGGGACCTGCGAATACGCGCGCCCAGTCGCTCGCGCGTGCGCTCTGCAGCTCGGTGGCCATGCGCGGGTGCAGCAGACCGTAGCCGTGCGTGACCGCGCCGCGCCGCGCGTCCACGACCGGGCGGTTGAGCGGGTGGAGCATCGCGCCCACGAGCGCGCGTGCAGCGCCCGGTGTCAGGCGCGTGTCGGCGTCGAGCGTGAGCAGATACGCCGTGCCGCGCAGCGCTGCCGCATCGCCGGCGGCACAGTGCATCGCGTCCGCCTCGCCGCACAGAAGCTGCGCAAGCCGGAGCAGCGCGCCGCGCTTTCGCTCCCAGGGACGCCAGAGACCGTCGGGCGTCCGTGTGCGCTCGCGCGTGAAGAGGTAAAACCGCCCGCCATAGCGTGCGTTGAGCGCCTCGATCTCCGTGCGCGCCGCGTGCAGGATGGCGGGGTCGATGGGCGCGTGCTCCATGTCCGCCTCCGGCAGATCTGCCAGCAGCCCGAACAGGAGCTGCTCGCCCGCGTCGCGGTTGCACAGCGCGTATTCCTCCAGCCGCGCGGCGAGCGTGTGCGCATCGCCGGGGCAGGTGAGCAGCGCCGCGATCACGCACAGGGTCTTGCCCTCCGGCGGGATGCCGCGCCGCAGTGCCAGCCGCGGCACGAAGCGCGGCTTCGTCACGCGCAGCAGCACCGCGTCAAGCAGACCCTTGACCACCTCCGACACCGGGATCAGCAGCAGCACCGCGCCCGACACGCTCCCGGTCGCAAAGCCCAGCAGCAGCGACA
>ERZ1106943.3827-NODE-3827-length-11010-cov-2.910543_pt1 | contig 11010 bp, 9 predicted proteins | sample MGYA00403671_ERZ1106943 | MGnify/ENA primary metagenome ERZ1106943 (study PRJEB35170, sample SAMEA104062427) | human gut metagenome | biome: human gut; feature: human-associated habitat; material: faeces | place: Denmark | collected 2012-06-14 ...
GGTGGTTATCTGCTCATGTTCACCGCGCATGCACGAGGCAACCTTCCGCAAAACAGCCGCCTCTGCGGGTCTGAACCCGTATATGGTTGAAATTGCAAACATTCGCGAACAGTGTTCATGGGTGCATAAGGATATGCCGACAGGAACCGAAAAGGCGATCATACTCGGAAAAGCAGCTGTTGCAAAGGTCAACCTTAATGCACCGCTTACGGCTTCCGAAACGCCCGTCACGAAACGTGCGCTCGTGATAGGCGGCGGCATTGCGGGTATTCAGACTGCTCTTGATATTGCAGATGCCGGGTTCGAAGTTGATATTGTCGAACAAAAACCTACAATCGGCGGGAAGATGGCTCAGCTCGACAAGACTTTTCCGACGCTGGACTGCGCCGCCTGCATTCTGACTCCGAAGATGGTCGATGCAGCTCAAAATGAAAAAATCCGAATTTTCACATATTCGGAAGTGACGGAAGTCCATGGCTTTGTCGGAAATTTCGATGTTACCATAAAGAAAAAAGCTCGCTACGTCAACGAGAACATTTGCACCGGCTGCGGCGCATGTACCGAAAAATGTCCCATGCGGAAGGTGCCGAACGAGTTTAATCTCGGCATGGACAATCGCAGCGCAATTTATATCCCGTTTGCGCAGGCAATTCCGAAGGTTGCAACTATTGACCCCGAGCATTGCATGATGCTGAAATCCGGGAAATGCGGGTTGTGTTCAAAAGTATGCACGGCGGGTGCGATTGATTATAAAGCAAAGGATGAATTCATAACGGAGAAATACGGCGCAATCGTTGCCGCAACCGGGTTCAATCCGATTTCACTCGAAAAGTTTGATGAGTTTGCATATTCTCAATCCAAGGATGTTGTAACGTCGCTTGAATTCGAACGGCTTATGAATGCTGCGGGGCCGACCAAGGGCACGCTGCTTCGCCCGAGCGACGGCAAACATCCCAAAACCATTGTTTTTGTTCAATGCGTCGGTTCGCGCTGTGCGGCCTGTGCGGATAAGGGCAAGGAATATTGTTCGAAAGTCTGCTGCATGTACACAGCAAAACATGCGATGCTCACAAGGGATAAATATCCTGATACGGATGTTTATGTTTTCTACATTGATGTGCGCACCCCGGGAAAGAATTTTGATGAGTTTTACCGTCGTGCCGTTGAGGAGTACGGCGTGCACTACATTAAAGGCATGGTAGGCAAGGTTTCGCCTGAGGAGGACAAACTGAAGGTTCAGGCATCGGATTTGATTGCGGGGAAGCAGCTGCATATCGATGCGGATATGGTTGTGCTTGCTGCGGCAATGGAACCGGATAAATCCGCAAGGCAGCTTGCAACTATGCTTACTGCAAGCATGGATACCAACGATTTCTTCACCGAAGCGCATCCGAAGCTTCGCCCGGTTGAAAGTCCGACGGCAGGAGTGTTTCTCTCGGGAGCATGTCAGGGGCCGAAGGATATTCCGGAGACGGTCGCGCAGGCCGGGGCTGCCGCAAGCAAGGTCATAGGTCTTCTTTCCAAAAACAGACTGACAGGCAATCCCTGCGTTGCCCATTCGGACGAGATGATGTGCAACGGGTGTTCAACTTGTGAAAAGGTTTGCCCGTACGGTGCGATTACATACATTGAAAAGGAATTCCGTATGCCGGACAGAACAACGAGGATCCGCCGCGTTGCAAGCGTGAATGAGGCGGTGTGCCAGGGCTGCGGTGCATGTACCGTTGCATGCATGTCTGGGGCAATGGATCTTAAAGGCTTTATGAACAAACAAATCATGGCGGAGGTGGATGCAATATGCCGATGACGGATAACAGCGGGAAATATAAACCCTTGATAGTTGCGTTCTGCTGCAATTGGTGCTCATATGCGGGTGCGGATCTTGCGGGCAGCAATCGCCTCGGTTACCCCGCGGATGTTAAAATCATCCGTGTTCCCTGCTCATGCAGAGTGAACCCGATGTTCATTCTGCGCGCGTTTCAGCGCGGAGCGGACGGGGTGATAATATGCGGCTGTCATCCCGGAGATTGCCACTATACCTCCGGAAACTATTATACGCGCCGCAGAATGGCACTGCTGTTTTCAATGCTTGACTATCTCGGCATTGAGCGCGAACGAACCCGCGTTGAATGGGTCAGCGCGGCGGAAGGCGCAAAATTTGCCGCAACGATGAATGATTTTGCGGAAAAGGTTGCCGGCTTGGGCAAAAACAAGCGTCTGGAGGATTTGAGATGCAGCAAATAACCCAAGATTATCTTGCAAACAAAGCAAAGGAGCTTTTGAACAGCGGAATCTGCAGCAGAGTTTTCGGCTGGAAAAGAGGCGAATTTGATTACGACCTTACGCCCGCTGTTTTCACGACAGCCGAACAGATAGACAGGGAATTTGTTTACAACGGCTTTTGCGCCGCAAACTTCTCAAAATACCTTGTTAACGAAACGCGCAGGGACGCCGGCAAAGTTGCGGTTTTTTTGAAACCGTGCGACAGCTACAGCTTTAATCAGCTGCTTACCGAACACAGGTTCGACCGAGAAAAGGTTTACGCCGTCGGCATACCGTGTGAGGGAATGGCTGATATCAACAAGGTCAGGCAGGCGGTTGACGGTATTGCAAAGCTCACCTTTGACGAAAACGGAAATATTATCGTTGAAACTCTTTACGACGGAACAGCAAAACTCGACAGAAACGAGTGTATGCTTGAACGCTGCATTCACTGCAAATCCAAACGCTGCGTTGCTTATGATGAGCTTCTCGGGGAGAATGGTGAAGTTCTTGACGATTCCCGCTTTGATGAGGTCAAAAAACTTGAAGCAATGACGGCGGATGAACGCTTTGCATTCTGGCAGGGTGAGCTTTCGCGCTGCATTCGTTGCAATGCCTGCCGCGACGCATGTCCTGCATGTACCTGCGAGAAATGCGTGTTTGACAATCCCGCATCAGGTGTTGAAAACAAAGCAGCCGCAGATTCTTTCGAAGAAAAAATGTTTCATATAATCCGTGCGTTTCACGTCGCCGGACGCTGCACGGATTGCGGTGAGTGTTCGCGCGTTTGCCCCCAGCATATACCGCTGCATCTTTTGAATCGAAAGTTTATAAAGGATATCAATGCCTTTTACGGCGAATATCAGGCGGGCGCGGAAGAAGGCAGCAGAGCCCCGATCGTGAACTACACAAAGGACGATATCGAACCCTCGGCTGCGGTTGAAAGGAGCGGAAACAATGCGTAAAATTGCAAAATCAGAGCTGAATTCGCTCTTTGCGGCGATTGCCGAACGTGCAAAACTGTATGTGCCGCAGGATACGGCAGGCGGAGCAAAGTTTTCCGAGTGGAAAAACGGGAAAAAGTGTTCCGCAGCTTTGAACACTGTTCGCAGTGCAAAAGACTTTTTCTTTCCGCAGACCGAAAACCTGATGGATTTTAAACTGAGCGGAAAAACAATAGAGATTATCGATACCCGCAGTGAAACGGAGGATTTTGTTCTGTTCGGCGTCAGGGCGTGTGACGTGAAGAGTTTCGAAATTCTGGACAGAGTTTTTCTTTCCGACCCCGTTGACACCTACTACAGGAACCGCCGCGAGCACGGCATCATAATGTCACTGGCATGCTCCCGTCCGCAGGAAACATGTTTTTGTGCATCATTCGGAATTGATGCAGGTGCGCCCGAAGGCGATATTGTTTGCACGGAATCCGAAGACACACTCTATCTCGATGCAAAAACAGCGAAGGGCACCGCTCTTCTGGACTCGCTGAACACACTCACCGAGGAGGCGGACGGGGAAGCGGATGCGGCAGAAATGAAAGCCGTTTACGATACGGTTTCGGCTCGGATTAAAAAACTTCCGCTTGCGGGTTTGAAACCCGATGCTTTCGGGGCGGGGAAGACGGATGAGTTTTTCAATGCACCCGAGTGGAAAGAACTTTCGTCACATTGCCTCGGCTGCGGCACGTGCACATTTGTTTGTCCGACCTGCCAATGCTACGATATTCGGGATTTCGACACGGGTCACGGTGTGAAACGGTTCCGCTGCTGGGATTCATGCATGTATTCGGAATTCACAAAAATGTCTGCGGGACAGCCGCGTCTGACTCAAACGGAAAGGTTCCGTCAGCGTTTCATGCACAAACAACAACGGACTGTTTTCGTGCGTGGGATGCGGCAGGTGCCTTGCAAAATGCCCGATAAACATGAACATTGTGAAAGTCATGAAAGCTCTTGCGAAGCCGCAGAACCGTGACTGCGAAAACGGTGAAACCCCCGAAGGGAGGAAATAAAATGTCTGTTACAGCAACACGAGATCCCCTGATGCCAGTTATCGGCGTTGTCACTGATATAAGGATAGACACGCCGGACGTTAAAACTTTCCGCGTTGTAACTCCGGATGGAAAAAAAGCGTTTGAACACCGTCCGGGGCAGTGCGCAATGCTGTCCGTACCCGGAGTCGGCGAGGCGATGTTCTCAATAACTTCATCCCCGACAAATACGGAATTCATGGAGTTTTCAATCAAAAAATGCGGCTGCGTGACAGAATGGCTGCATTCGATGGAACCGGGGCAGCAGATTACGATACGCGGGCCGTACGGCAACGGCTTTCCTGTGGACGACGTTTTTGCAGGCCGCGATCTGCTCTTTATTGCAGGCGGAATCGGGCTTGCACCGCTGCGTTCCGTGATTAACTATTGCCGGCATTATCGCGACAGGTACGGCAAAATAGATATTGTTTACGGTTCGCGCAGTATGCAGGATTTGGTAGACTATAATGAAATAATTGATGAGTGGGCTGTTGATGCGGGTGTCAGCGTACACCTCACAATCGATAAAGAACAGCCGGAGTGGAGCGGTCATGTCGGTTTTGTTCCGAACTATGTCAAGGAATTGGGCTTTTCAACCGACAAGATAGCGATTCTTTGCGGTCCACCGATAATGATTAAATTTACCCTTGCCGGACTGTGCGAGATCGGATTTGATAAAACTCAAATATACACAACAATGGAACTTCGCATGAAATGCGGCATCGGTAAATGCGGCAGGTGCAATATCGGTTCGAAATATGTCTGCAAGGACGGACCCGTTTTCCGCTGCGACGAACTGGATGCACTTCCGAACGAATACTGAGGTTTTTGGAGGAGATGCTTTAAAATGAAAGAAAACACGGTTGACATCTACCTTTTCGGCAAAAAATACACCGTCCCCGATGATTTGACGATCATGCGGGCAATGGAATATGCGGGCTATCAGCTTGTGCGCGGCTGCGGCTGCCGCAACGGATTCTGCGGCGCATGTGCAACGATCTACCGCATCAAAGGCGACCGCGAACTTCACGCATGTCTTGCCTGCCAAACCAAGGTTGAAAATGACATGTATGTGGCAACGCTGCCGTTTTTCCCGCTCGTCAAGCAGGTTTACGACATTGAAAAGGTTAAACCCACCGAGCAGATAATGATGCAGCTTTATCCGGAGATATATGCCTGTGTCGGATGCAACGCATGCACAAAGAGCTGCACGCAGGGATTGAACGTAATGCAGTACATTGCATATGCTCAGCGCGGCGAGTTTGATAAGTGCGCGGAGGAATCCTTTGACTGCGTGATGTGCGGCGTTTGCTCTTCACGCTGTCCTGCCGGAATATCGCATCCGCAGGTTGCAATGCTTGCAAGAAGACTGAACGGCAAATATCTTGCGCCTAAATCCGAGCATCTTGAGAACAGAGTTCGGGAAATTGAAAACGGAACGTTTGACGAGCTGATGGAAGCTCTGATGGGCAAACCTGCATCGGAACTGCAGGAGCTGTACAACAACAGGGATATTGAAAAATAAGGGGGCAAAGAAGGATTATGTACTCAAAGGAATTCCGTGAATCCCTTAACGCTGTTGAAGCGGCAAGGGAAGCAAACATTGCCCTTGAACCTGCGCGAATGACGGCGGAAGAAAAGGAAAAACTGCTCAAACAGTACCATCCGGATTATAAAACAAGTGAGTTTGCGGTGCTTAAAGTCGGCGCAAACAGCGGCGAGGAAGTTCCGCATGAGCTTTGCGAAATGCTCCAGGCACACAGCCGAATCAACCCGTGCGAGATTGACCTTGGAAAAATCGATTACGACGTTGATGTGCTTGTTATCGGCGGCGGCGGCGCGGGAGCGTCGGCAGCGATTGAAGCTCATAATGCGGGCGCAAACACGATGATCGTCACAAAACTCCGCATAGGCGACGCAAACACGATGATGGCGGAGGGCGGCATTCAGGCGGCGGACAAGCCGAATGATTCTCCCGCGATTCATTTTCTTGATGCATACGGCGGAGGGCATTTTGCAGCAAAGCGCGAACTGCTCCAAAAGCTGGTATGTGATGCTCCGGGTGCGATTCAGTGGCTGAACGAACTCGGCGTTGAGTTCGACAAGGCTCCGGACGGAACTATGATAACGACTCACGGCGGAGGAACATCCCGCAAAAGAATGCATGCGGCAAAGGATTATTCCGGTGCGGAGATAATGCGCACGCTGCGGGATGAGGTCCTTAACCTCGGCATCCCAGTTGTGGATTTCACCTCCGCGATCGAGCTTATTCTTGATGAAAACGGAAATGCGGCAGGTGCGGTACTCCTTAACATGGAGACAGGTGAAAAGCTTGTTGCGCGTGCAAAAACCGTGATTATTGCAACGGGCGGTGCAGGCAGAATGCACTATCAGGGATTCCCGACTTCCAATCACTACGGTGCAACGGCTGACGGTCTTGTTCTCGGCTATCGTGCGGGCGCAAAGCTTCTGTATGCGGACACGCTCCAATATCACCCCACGGGCGCAGCGTTCCCGCAGCAGATTTTCGGTGCGCTCGTTACCGAAAAAGTTCGCTCTCTCGGTGCGAAGCTCGTGAATTGCGACGGTAAAGTGTTCATGCATCCGCTTGAAACCCGTGATGTTGCGGCTGCATCGATAATTCGTGAATGCACCGACAGGAACAAGGGAGTTGACACAGGCAGCGGCAAGGCCGTTTGGCTGGATACCCCCATGATAGAGCGTATCGGAGGCGAGGGTACAATCGAAGCAAGGATTCCGGCAATGCTCCGAATGTTTATGAATCACGGCATCGATATACGCCGCGAACCCATTCTTGTTTTCCCGACGCTGCATTATCAGAACGGAGGACTTGATATCAATGTTGACGGCATGACCCCCAATGTTCCAAACCTCTATGTTGCCGGTGAAGCTGTCGGCGGCATCCACGGCAGAAATCGTTTGATGGGCAACTCGCTGCTTGACATTATCGTATTCGGCAGGAGTGCGGGCAGAAATGCGGCTCATCGTGCAGCCGAAACAGTGCCTGCAAAGCTGACGTTGAACCATGTTGCAGAGTTTGAGGCGCAGCTCAATGCGGCAGGCATAGAGACAGAGGCGGTCTCTCCGAAACTGCTTCCCGATTACCGCAGAAAATAATGCGGTATTGTTGAACACAAAGTCATGCGGCGGACGGAGAATAACGTCCGCCGTCAATATGAATATAACATCCGCATCGCGGAAAGAAAGGGAAAACTATGTTGGATTTTTTGGAGGCAGCAACAATATTCTGTTTTGGTCTTTCATGGCCGATATCGATTCGCAAATCCATTGTGTCACGCACGGCAAAGGGCAAAAGTTTGTTTTTTGAGCTTTTCCTGCTGCTCGGCTATGCTTGCGGAATTGCGCGCAAAATAATGCAGACGGTTGACGGAAGCAGCGGATTTCTGTTCTTCCTCAGCTTCTTCTTCTATATTCTGAATTTTGTTGAGATTTCAATCGACATTGCACTCTATTTCAGAAACAAAAAGCTGGATGAACTGGCCGAAAAAGCAGCAAATTGATGCGCCTTGCAACATTTCTTTCGGCTGAATTTCAGCGTGAATTGAAAAGCCGCACCCGGGTTTGACTTGGATGCGGCTTTTCGTATGTGAGGTTTGATTGGCTGTTTCATCGGAAGCAGTATTTGTTAAAGCCTGTTCTTCCGACGGGTAAAGCTCAGTCGGCAAGCAGCGCAAGACGGAGGATAATCAGCGCATCGGAAATTGTGATAATGCCGTCCCCGTCCATGTCCGCAACAGCGTATTGCTCATCGGAGAGAGCTGCAATATTGAGAGCACAGCGTAGCGTGTTGAGTGCATCGGCGGAGGATACTTCACCGTCGCCGTCAACATCGCCGGCAATAGGTGCTGCGGCGGGAACATAGACAGCCGTGATCACAGTATCACCCATGACCCACCAATATTCCATGTCATAAACTTCGCCGTCCATTTCCCAATGAGAGAATACCATACCCTCATGTTCGGGCGGAGTCGGGAAATCTTCCTCAAGATTGATAGCATGGCCGTATTCAACGGAAATGCTGACGAGAGTTTCGCCGCTGAATCCGTCAACCCATGAAACATTGAAATTATTCATCGTGTATACAGCGCAGATGGTCATATGCCCCGTAACCTGAAATCCATCGGTAATTGTTGTGCCCGAAGGCTGAAGTTCCCAATGATCAAAGGTGTAATTATTGATCTCAGGGGGAGCGGGAAACTCGCTGACGGGGATGAAATCGCCGAGGTGAGCCGTGATCGTTCCGATTGCGGGAGTTCCTGCGTCGGTCACAAAGGTGATGATATATTCATCTTGCTCGTAAACGGCCGTGAGTGTTCCGTTGCCGAGAACAACATAGCCGGTTTCGGGAACGATATTCCCGTTTTGATCGATCCACTGCCCGGTGAAGGTATAACCGTAGTGCGCAGGAGGGGTTGGGAAGGCGGAAAGGGGAATGGTCTGACCTTCCTGAATATCTATATAATCTATGGCTTGGTTAGTGACCCCGTCATAGAAGAAGATCGTATTCATCACCGTCACGTAATTTGCAACAAATACGGTTTCGCCGAGAACCGTTACAGGGCTCGTAACGGCAGCACCGTTGAATGTCCAGCAGTCGAAAGCGTAGCCAATCATCTGCGGCGGCGTCGGAAATGCCGACAGCGGAATCGATGAGCCTGCATCGTACGGCACGTTTGCAATGATTGAACCGTCCACTGAATTCACCCATACAACGTTGAATTGGGGTCTTGTGTAAACAGCAATGAATTGAGTGTTTGCTGTTATTGTAACATCACCCGTGACTCTGCCGTTCGGTCCTTCCCAATGCGAAAACGTATCGTACAGAATTGTTTGGGGCACATACGGAAAATCATCAAGGCTGAGGACAGTACCCTTAGTGACGCTGTATCCGTATGTGGCAGTGTCATAGGGGCTTCTGAATGTAACACTGTAGAGCGGGGGCAGATACCAGTTCGAATTGCCTTTGAGTACGGGGCGAGTATATTCGCCGGTGCTGTTATAGTAGTAGGGATCATATTCGCCGCGGCGGGATATGCCGTATGCCATGGCCTGACCGATGCTGTAGCAGTCAGTGATATTGGTTTCGGCACCGCGCATTGTGTTCACATAGTCCTGCATAAGATAAAGGTAATACGCGACTGTAACCGTGTTGTCGTACCCGTACGCTGCGGATGCACCGTGCTCAATGAACGCTTCCAAAAGATGACCGTCGGAACCGCCGCTGCATGTTGCAAGGTGAACATAGCTGTCGGGCATTGTACCGCTGACATGATTATTGAAGTATTGATAGTTGACGCCGACACCGCCGCCTTCTATCATAACCGCACGGCCTGCGGTATAGTCATTTGCGGATACACCGGCCGTGTTATGGAACACGAGGTAGCTGAACCCGTCGGATTCAAGACCGTGAGAGTCAAACAGTATGATGCCGTGGTTGACGACTTCGGAAAGATCTTCCGCCGTGCAGTTGTCGCCGGATATGACCGTCAGCGTGCCGCCGGTGAATGCGGCAAGAATTGTGCCGAAGTTGATGTAATAATTGCTGAATTCTTCTGCAATTCCGAAATACGGAGCAAGCACAAGAACGTCGTTGTTTGAAGCCGTTTCGGCATTTTCGTCAACGATCTGCTTCGGAAGCATCTGTTCAAGACTGCTCGGTTCGGGCAATTTGCCTTGAGGGCGACCGTGGATGATGTTGTAGTCATACACGGCGGTAAGCCCTGAATGGAGTTTGTAGGTAAAAGTTGTTGCGCTGTCGCGTTTTACGGATGCAATGCGCGGATCGCTTTCAAGCATTCCGATAAGCTCGGCAACTGTTTCCTCGGGAGCTTTTCCTGCTTTGTATTGCTCGGAATCAACAGCAAGCAGGTCTTTTTCAACTTCCTGATGCGCTTTGTTCAAAATGCGCAGATCTTTTGCGGCGGAGTAGCTTTCCGCAATTGCCGAAACAGGCAGCATGGCTGCAAGCATCAGCACCGCAAGAAGAATGACGATGATTTTGTTCAGTCGCTTTTTTTTCATTTTTTCCTCCTGCAAATTAATATAACAGAGAGCATGTATTGCTCTTTGATATCATTATCAGCCGTTGTTGATCGTTACTCGGTTGAACCCGTTCAAACCGACTCGCCGTTTAATGAAAGGTCGTGCTCAAACCCGACCGATTCCGCAAGCTTACGTATGACACGAACGGCATAATTTCGAATGTCAACAGCTTTAATGCGCTCGACGGCATCGGAACGCATGGCTTCGGGAACATTGTAGGCCTTTAATGCAATATCAAGAAAACGTTCCAACTTTTGCTCAAAAGTGAAATAGCGATTGCAGGGGTAACGCATATATCCGCTCATTACCGCAGCAGTACCGATTTCGGTTTCAAAGCAGCGGCTTTCACTCCAATCGGGATTGAACGGACGGAACAGCTCAAACAGTCTTGCCGCCGTTCTGTCATGTATATAACAGAGCGTTTCGCGGTTGGTGTATGCTTCGACGTAGATATCCCGCAGGTTCTCGCTTGTTTCGGCAATGGCAAGCTGAATTGCAGTTTCAAAAACATAAAGCATATGCGGCTCGGAATCGGCGGGAAGGAGTGAATCCGCGGCATCAAACTGTCCGTTGAACATATTAACAACAAGCTCCATCAATAAGCCGTTCTTTGTTCGAAAAACGTTGAAAAAGGA